>LUMJ01000222.1_pt1 | contig 18305 bp, 24 predicted proteins | sample 729631 | NCBI WGS metagenome assembly LUMJ01 (sample SAMN03860266, study PRJNA289734) | marine metagenome | biome: seawater column; feature: ocean; material: water; isolation source: Red Sea water column Station 22 - depth 500m | place: Saudi Arabia: Red Sea | collected 2011-10-15 | depth 500 m
AAAAAAGAATTTCAAAAAATATTGATTTAGATAAATCATACAAAAAACTATCAGCGATGATCAAAACAATTGAAAAATAATAATGTCTTCTACAAACATTGTTACATCATTCATTAAAGATGATGATAAAATACTCATCTTAAAACGAAGTAACAAAGTAAAATCTATGAAATGTTTATGGGCTGGTGTTAGTGGAATAATTGAAAAACATGATGCAACGCCACTGGATAGGGCAAAAACCGAAATTCTTGAAGAGACTGGAATTAATGAAAATGAAATAGAATTATTAAAATCCGTTGAACAAATAAAAATTGAATCTGCGCAATATAAGGATCATATATGGAATATTTTTCCATTTTTATTCAAAGTAAAGAATCCAAAAATAAAACTAAACTGGGAAAACTCAGACTATGATTGGATAAAACCAAATCAAATTAAAAATTATAAGACTGTTCCAGAATTAGATAAAATACTATTCAGTTTGTTGTAACTTTTTTTCTTCCTTTCCATAATCTCGCTGTTTTGGTAGCATGATATAGACACATGCACCACCACACATAGTACATGGTACATTATTTCCAGGATGCTGACCTGTACGTCCATGAATCAATGCAGCCTTTTCTGGATCTATCGATAAAGCCAATTGTTTTTCCCAATCAAGTGTCCTTCTCGCTTCAGTCATATCCATATCCCACTTAATCGATTTTTCTCTAAGCTTCACCAAGTCACCAGCATGAGCTGCAATTCGATATGCTATCAAACCTTCTTTCACTTCGTCCGGAGTGGGTAATGCTAAGTGCTCAGATGGAGTTAGATAACATAAAAGATCAACACCCTCACTGGCTGAAACTGCAGCGCCTATTGCACTTGCTATATGGTCATGCCCTGATGCAACATCAGTAACTAATGGTCCTAGAACATAATATGGTACATCTCCTATCATTGACTTTGCCAATTTCACATTTGTTGCAACTTCATCTAATGGAACATGACCTGGACCCTCAACCATCACCTGAACATCCTTCTCAATTGCTTGTTTTGCTAATCTACTAACATTGATCATTTCCTGTATTTGTAATTCATCATGAGAATCCAATATGGAGCCAGGACGTAATGCGTCGCCAAGGCTGAAAGTTACATCATATTTTTGCGCTAATTCAATCATGTAATCATAGTGAGTGATGTAAGGATTTTCTTTATCATATTTTAGCATCCATGCTGCAGTTATTGTTCCACCCTTACTTACAACTCCAGCATATCGTTGCACTTTGAAAATTCTTTTTGCAATTTCCTTTGTAATACCAGAATGTATTGTCGTATAATCAACTCCATCCTTAATGTTATTTTCAAATGCGTTTAGATAATCATCTTCTGTAATATCAAGAGGGTTTTTGTGTTTTTCAACACCAAAATTATATGCTTCATAAATTGGTACAGTTCCAAATGTTATAGGTGCTGTATCCAATAACGTTCTTCTAATACTACCAACGTCTCCACCATCACTAAGATCCATGATTGTATCGGCGTGATATTTTACAGCTACTTTGGCTTTTTCAATCTCCTCTTCAACATTGACGTTTAACGTTGAGGTGCCAATATTGACATTAACCTTGGTTTTCATACCATTTCCAATTCCCACATTGTGAATTTTTTGTGGTCTTACGTTGTTGCTTGGAATGATAATTGAGCCAGTCGCAATCTTTGGCAAAAGCCAATCCAGTGTTACATCTTCATCCTTTGCGACTTGCTTCATCTCATCTGTTGCAACACCTCTTCTTGCATAGCTCATTTGAGTAGCCATAGGTGTACTAACCCTCTGATGGATTTAAACAATGATCAAGCAAGCGATCAAATTTTAAAACACGGCAAATAATTCAATACAGATATGAATATTCTTTCCATTGGTGGATCAGACCCATCAGCAGGTGCTGGAATACAAAGCGACGTCAAGACATTTTCAAATCATAATGTCTATGGACTAACAGTTGTAACTGCAATTACCAGCCAGAATACAAGAAAAGTTACCTCAATCGAGCCTGTTTCTGCTAAAAGCTTGCGAACACAACTGGATTCAGTTCTCTCAGATTTTCAAGTTGATGCAATCAAAATTGGAATGGTTTACAATTCTGAAATTATAAAGATGATTCATTCAAAATTAAGAAATATCAAAGTTCCCATCATTGTTGACCCAATAATAAAATCTACAACTGGTGCAATACTTCTTAAAAAAAATGCGTATCATGACTACAAAAAGATGATAATCCCATTGGCAGATATTATAACACCAAATAGGTATGAAGCAAAAGTTTTATCAGGACTATCAAATGCGAATAAATCTGCAAAGAAAATCCAATCAATGGGTGCAAAGTGTGTAATCATCACTGGTGCAACTTCGTCAAATGGCAAAATTTCTGATTTTGTTTTAGAAGAGAGTAAGGAATATGTGATTTCTGGAAAAAAAATTCCTATTAGAAACCATGGTAGTGGATGTAATTATTCAGCATCAGTTGCTGCATCACTTGCAAATGGAAAAACAATTCAAAATGCTGTAAAAATAGCTAAAAACTATGTTTACCAATCCATAAAACACTCAAAAAACATTGGAAAAGGGGTGAATATAACACATAAAAATATTTCAAACGAGGTAAAAGAATTATCAGATTCAATCAATCATTTTAAGCAAATGAAAAATATTTACAAAGTAATTCCGGAATGTCAAACAAACTTTGTCTTTGCTAAGAAAAATCCAAAAAGTGTAATGGATGTGTTAGGAATTTCTGGACGTTTGGTAAAATCTGGCAGGGAAGTTGTCACGGCTGGTGAAATCGTATATGGTGGATCACGGCATGTTGGAACTGCGGTAATTCAAGTGTGTAAAAAATTTCCAGAAATTCGTTCTGGTCTTAACATAAAATATGAACCAAAAATCATTTCTAACGCAAAAAAATCAAACTTCACTGTTCTAAACTATGACAGAAGTAAAGAACCAAAAAAATCAAAACAAAAAGAAAATTCTTCCATTTCCTGGGGAATATCTAATTGTCTAAATTCAAAATCGCCTGACATAATTTATCATAAGGGTGATATTGGAAAGGAACCAATGATACTAATCTTTGGTAATAATCCTAATGAGATAATACAAAAAGTTTCAAAATTGAGATTAGACCGCTAAAAATTGTGTAACTTAACATAAATAGTGCCAGAATGAGAATACAAATTCATGAAGGCTGTGATTCTTGCTGGTGGTTTGGGTACAAGACTTCGCCCGCTTACTAACAAAAAACCAAAACCAATGCTGCCGTTAGGTAAGAAACCACTATTAGAACATCTAATCAAGTGGATTAAAAAAAATGGTGTAAAAGACATTGTTCTATGTGTTAGTTACCTTCATGAAACAATTGAAAAGTACTTTGAGGATGGAAGTAAATTTGGTGTAAATATCGAATATGCCGTATCAAAAAAACCTCTTGCTACCGCTGGACAACTAAAAACTGCGGAAAAATTCATTGACGATGCATTTGTTTGTGTTTATGGTGATTCCCTATTCGATTTTAATCTTAGAAAAATGATAACTGATCATAAGAACAAAAAATCATTTATCACAATTAGTCTTTATGAACACAAAACATCAATCAAATATGGTGTTATTGATACTAAGAATAACGGTAAGGTGTTAGCTTGGAATGAAAAACCTGAGATTAAGTCAAAAATCAATATGGGTTGCTATGTTATGGAATCTGCAGTTTTGAATTTTATTCCTAAAAACAAAACATATGGAATGGATGATGTGATAAAAAGAGCGATTTCTAAACGTAAAACTGTTAACAGTATATTGATAAAAAAAAGATTCATAGACATTGGTGACAAAAAAACTTATGAAAAATTGAGATTAGAATACAAAAAGCGAGGTAGGATTTGATTTAATATGTCAGAAATTGAAATACGTGAAATTAAGGAGAATGATCTTGAAAATGGATTCTTAGAAACATTAGATTTTTTGAGAAAGGCAAGTGATCTTGATAAAAACAAAGCGAAGGAAATTTTAGAAAAAATAAAACAAAATACAAATCAAATAATTCAAGTAGCAATAGATGATAAGAAAATTGTTGGTTGTATTACATTATTAATTGAACAAAAATTCATTCATGATGGTGGATTTGTAGGCCACATTGAGGATGTAGTAGTAAGAAAAGATTACGAAGGAAAAGGAATAGGAATGAAACTTGTCACATCTATGTTAGAATATGCAAAAAGAAAAAATTGCTATAAAACAATTTTAGATTGCAAGGGTGATGTAAAACAATTCTATGAAAGAATTGGATTCAAACATGAGTCAAATGGTATGAGATATGATCATACCTAAAAATATTTTTTTGGTCTTTTTTTAAGTCTAAACAACAGTACTCCTACTACCATAATTGGTATAGAAACAAGTACGAATAGTGGAGGTGTGATCATCACAGTAAATACTTGATAGTCTTTGGGTATATCATCTAACATTGTATATGCATACAACATACCAACCAATAACACTATTCCACCAGCAATTACTAACCATCCAATTTGCTTTGAGCCAAACTTCCTAGCAATCATATAAGCTGTGCCAGACATGACTACACCAGGTGCAACTCCGATTGATATGAATTGTAATACTTTTGATGCAGGTTCAATAGCTATTTCTGGATTATTCATATAATTAAAAATTGAAATTATTTCTCCTACAAACATTGCATACAAACCAATGCCAGCCATTGCAATGTAAGCGCCATATTGTAGTGCCATAGGAATGGAATTTTCTTATGTCTAAATAAACTATTTTTATTAATCTATTCCAACAAGACCAGCTAGTTCTTTTCTACATGCAGCCCCTAGTAATTTAGCTGAATTCTCAGGCGAAGTTGTATTAAGGAACACATTATAGCCTCGTTCAAGTCCAGACCAACTACCAGTAATTGGATATACTTCAATGTGCCAATGAATCTGGCGGCTATTTTTCTTTTCAGGTGATAGATGAAAAGCCAAATTAAATGACACATCTTTCACTTCTTTCGATAAACCACCAAGTGTAGCTCTTAAAATTAATGAAACATCATTGATCTCCTTTTGAGTTATCTTTGAGAAGCTTGTTGCGTGCTTTTTTGGACATATCCAAAATTCATAAGGATAAGAAGGTGCCCAAGGACAAAATGCGATGAATCCTTCAGTTTGTAAGATTTGCCGTGGACCAGTAGTTTCAGTATTTACCGCCTGACACATAGGGCACACGCCCTTTTCGTTGAGTATCTTGTGTGAAGATTCTGCTTCCTCTTCAATTCTTGGAGGTAGAGTTGAAAAACTAACCATATTGATATGTGAATGTTGAACATCCGCCCCAGATTCTTTGCCATGGTTAACAAAGATGGAAACGTAAGTTACTCCCTTTTGTGTATATAGCCATCGAAGTCTGTCCTGGACCACAACCAAGACACTTGACCACTGTTCAACGCTTATAGTGGCAAGAGAATCTTTGTGATTAGGTGATGCCACCACTACATAATGGTATCCATAAGCTGGCTCACTATACAATGGTCTATCACTATAGGTGTTTGGGGTTGATGTTGAAACAGCAGGTTCCTTGCTTTCAAATACACGAACTGACCAATCTTTAACAAAATCATTTTCGTCATCTTGTAATCGTTGTAACATTCCATCTTTTGCAACCAATGATAATAATGATGGATTTGTCATGGACTCATTCCCAGGGCAATAAGGACATTTTTTGGAATCGGTACTTTTTTTTGTAGTTGGGTGGACTATAACATCACGCTCAAGAACGTAATCTTTTCTCATATCCCCCATGAAGAATGATGGAGTTTCTGAGAGTTAAAATCTTTCCAAAACATTTTCAGGATAATAATTATCATAATGATCGCTATTTTGATTACAAGCTTTTAATCGTCCAACTATTTCATGAAAACAGGGATTAAGAAATGCCTGATAACAATCACATCAAGATCGTCTATGTACTATTAGATGGAGTTGGTGATCTACCACATCCAGATTTAGATGGTAAGACACCACTTGAGGCTGCAGCAACACCAAACATGGATACACTAGCAAAAAATGGCATGATGGGACAGGTTATATCAGTAGGAAAAGGCATAGCACCTGAATCAGATATAGCAGTCTTTAATATGCTAGGATACAGGTTTCAACACTCTGATTATGCTGGAAGGGGTGTTATAGAAGCAATTGGGATTGGGATCGATTTTAAGGATGGAGACTTAGCATTACGTGGTAATTTTGCTACATTGGATAATGAAGGTCAAATTATTGATCGACGTGCAGGAAGAAAAATTGAGAGAGATGATGCAGAAAAAATCTCAAAAGAAATTGAAAATGGTGTTAAATTTTCAAATCCCGATGCATCTGTAGTTGTAGCACCAACAATTGGACATAGAATAATTGTAAGATTAAGAGATAGTAAACAACTTTCCTCAGAGATTACAAACACTGACCCAGCTTATACTCGAATAGATGGAATGGGAATAGCAAAAGCAGTAAGCGACTTTATGAGAATAGAAAAATGCATTCCGATGGAACAAACAGAGGATGCGTCTAATGCAGCCAAATTAGTAAATGAGTTCACCGAACAATCATTAGAAATTATGAAAAATAGTGGTGTGAACAAACAAAGAGCACAAAAAAATAAAAAATTACTAAATAGTATATTGCTACGTGATGCAGGTAACAAATATCCAACTGTGAAACCAATTAACGAAATGTATACGATGAACTTTTCATGTATAGTTGATATGCCAGTGGAGGTAGGTATTTCCAATATTCTTAAAATGAAGACATTCAATGCCGGCGGTCTTACCGATTACGAAGAGAAATCGAAGGTTGCAGCACAGGCAATGAATACTGAGAACGCAATATACGTACATCTGAAGGGGCCTGATGAATTTGGGCATGATGGTGATGCGATAGGTAAAATGAAAAACATTGAGGAGATTGATAGGAGGTTTTTTGGTACGCTTCTAGATAATATAGATGCCTCAAAGACTGCTGTAATGATTTCGGCAGATCATTCTACACCATGCATTAACAAAGGACATAGCGATGATCCTGTCCCCCTGTTAATCTCTGGCAATATGATAGAAAATGATAATTCTCAACGTTTCACTGAGAGAGAAGGAGAAAATGGTACAATCGGATTGATTGATGGCGCAGATGTAGTAAAAACTGGAATAAGTTTGTTTAAAACATAAATGTAAAAATTTCTTTTTTATCTAACATCTCAATCACTTTTTGTTTGACGTGTTCAACATTAATTTTACAATACTGTCCTGATTTATCATCAAGTTTTTCTAGTGCGCGACCAAGTACTGAGAGACATATATCATCTTCTGCCTTTTGATAATGTACTAATGCTGCAGCAACTAATATCAACCCTTGAATTAACTCCTTTTCTTCTCCTTTGGATTGTTTCCATGCACCCTCCAGTGCTTCATGACATTCCCAAAACCGTTCGTTATTAAAATAAGAGATTCCATCTTTAACTAATTGTTCCTTTTCAATTTCTTCTTCAATTATGAGCCTAGAATCATCATTTTCCCCAATCGAAGATAATTTTTCTAGTAATAACTCAAAATTATTTTTATGTACAGAAACATCTAGTTCGATAAATTTACTCGATACTCTACAATCACGGATAACAGCAGTCATTCCATAAATTAGATCTCGTGAATTATTGAGTATGGTTGTTGCATCCTTGGGTAAATATTTGGAATTTTTCAGATGTAGCATAAATCGGTCCATACTTTTTTCTTATGATGATTTCATAAATTTGTTAGTGTTGGTTTGAAGATTTATATGAAATACTCAAAGGGCTTTAAACATGTCAATGATTGAAACATTAAGTGATGAAAAAAATTCGTTTTTATCTAGACGTGAGATCACTTGTGATTTTAAGGGATTGGGTGGAAAACTAAAAAAACTTGAAGCTATAGACATGATTACTAAAGAATTCAAATTGGATGGAAAAATTGTAATTCCCATTAAATTACAAAATTATACTGGTCAACCAAAAATCACTGGTACATTCTACGTCTATGATGACGAAAAACTTGCAAGGGAACATGTTAATCCTGTTATTTTTGAACGTTTGGACAAAGCCAGGAAGGCTGGAGAAGAGAAAAAAGATGAGGCTGATACAAAACCAACTGAAGCTGATGCACCTGCCGAGAAAGCTGATGCACCTGCCGAGAAGGGGAAAGATAAGTAATGGCTAGTAAAAAAGGGACCAGCCCAAACGTCTACAAATACTACAAAGTAGATGGCGAAAAATTATCAAAGACACACAAGAACTGTTCTCGTTGTGGTAAAGGAGTTTTTATGTCAGAACATAAAGATAGAAGAACTTGTGGAAAATGTGGTTTGACAGAATTTTCTTAATAAAGTCTTTTTTTCCTTAACTTTGATGCTTTCAATTCAAAACTTTTAATTTTTGAGGTAAGTTTTGGTGCAAGTCTGATTTTTGATACTAGATCAGGCGACAATTTTGCAATATTGGTATCTAATGTTATGTTAGTTGCTGGAAGACTTTTCTCAATCCAATATTTTATCACCTTATCCTCCAGTTTATAATCTCTAAACCCTGATGGAAATTTTTTTGTTATATGTGAAAGTAATGTTTTATCACTAAATACTGCACGTGGTTCAAATAACCTCTGGTTGTCTGCATAAACATTTTCAAAAAGATTTGCAGAAAGTTCGTCAGATATTAATTCCATGTCAGAAATTTTACGCATCAACTCCAAATAATGCAAAAATTCATGCGCCAAAATTGCATGTATCGTTCCCTTCAAACCATATGCAACTAATGGTGCTGATATCTGAATAACAACATGCAAGTTATCGTTAGCAACTACAGGAATTGTTCTTGCAAATAGTATCCCATATTCGAACGAATTTACATTTGACGATGACATAGTTACTGATGGTTCAACGTATGCTATAGGAAAATTTACGCCTGATGCTTTCTCTATTCTAGAAATACCAGAAACTACTATTGGAAAGCGTTTAACAATTAAGGAATACTCTTTCTCCGGCAGAATACCGTTCTGAAATGCTTCTTTAACTTTTAGTAATGGATTCATTGGTGGTAACCACTATTTTCAGTAAAAAACTGTTAATCTTAACTTATGATTAATTATTTTGACAAATTTAATTCAAAATAATAAACAAATGGTTAACCCATTCCAAGTTTACGAAGGAAGCCTTGCATCTGTCTACCCTTAGATGCCTTCATCATGTTTTTTGAATTTTTATAATTTTTTACTAGCTCCTTTACTTCATGTTCAGGCCATCCAGAACCACGTGCAATTCTCTTTACTCTGGATGCGTTTAGAAGATCAGGGTCAGCTTTTTCATCATTATTCATACTTTGAATAATATATCTCCATTTGTCAATACGTTCTTCCATTTTTTCAACCTGATCCTCCTTAACCATACCCGATAAGCCTGGCATACTGTCAAGTAAACCCTGAAACGAACCAACCTTTGTTACCTCTTCAAGTTGGTAGTAGAAATCTTCCATGTTCATTTTACCGCTTGATATTCTTTTCATACGAACATCATCAGCTTCGTTCTCTAATCTTTTAGCCAAATCAAGTACTGCTTGAATATCGCCCATACCCAGCAATCTTCCTACAAAACGAGTTGGAGAGAATGTTTCCAAGTCATCTATACGCTCGCCTGTACCAATGTACATTACTTGTGCACCAGTCGCTGCAGAAGCAGCTAATGCACCACCACCCTTAGCTGAACTATCGAGCTTTGTGATTATTATTCCACCAACTGGAATTGTTTTATGAAATGCTTCAGCTTGAGCGTGGCATTGCTGACCAATTGTACCATCAATTACTAACAATGCAAGATCAGGTGAGGCAACCTTATTGATTTCCTTCATCTCATCCAGTAAATCTTTCTCTTCCTTGTGTCTTCCAGCAGTATCAATCAAAATTATGTCAAGATTAGAATTCTCAAAATGTTTTAATCCATTCTTCACGATTTCAGGTGAATCCTTATTTTTTTCATCACCATAAACCTCAACGCCAGATTTCTCACACATAGTTTGTAATTGCACTAATGCGCCAGGTCTAAACGTATCAGCACCGATTACACCCAATCGGTAACCCTGTTTTGATAAGAATCTAGCAAGTTTTGATGTAACAGTTGTTTTACCACTTCCCTGAATTCCTAAAAGGAGAACCTTGTTAATTTTACCAGACTTGAAATGAAATTCTGTGTCGTTACCCAGTAATTTTGCCAGTTCATCATACAATATTTTTACAATATGATCCTTTCTTGACAATCCAGGTGGAGGTTTTTCATTTAATGAACGATCCTCAATATTTTTGGTTATCTCAAGTACTAGCTTAACATTAACATCAGATTGTAACAATGAACGCTGAACATCCTTGGATAGTTCTTTGATGAGTTCTTCATCAACACCTGATGAACTAACTATTTTTTTAATAGCAGATCTCAGACTGGATTTTAGATTATCAAGCATTAGAATCTAAACTCGCATCCTCTATTTCAAACCTTCCTCTGTATCCATCCCATATAGTTTGTGATTTGTTTATCTTAATGGGATGTGAATAAATTGGACAGTCTGTAACAAATGTTTCAGCTTCCCCTCCTTCAAAATTTAGATTAAATCCATGCTTGTTAGACAAGTTACTAAGTAATGATACATCGTCTGTGGAAATAATTTTTCCTAGCCATGTTTCATCCAAGCCATCAGATGACACACTTGTCAAAATAAATTTGAAATTAGAATTGAGTAAGTTAATCATGTATTCTTTTGGGTTTGTCTTCCATAACGGAGTAATTATATTCAAATTATCTTCTTTGCAAATTTTTTCAAACTTTTTTTTCTGAAATTCACTAGAAATACCACCATGCACTAATCCATCAATCTGAAAATCTACTCTTGCCTTTTCTATTAATGCTTCAAGTGCATACATTTCATCTGATAAATCATCAGAGTTTGAAGTTGAAGTGATTTGTGGAATTTTCAAAGTTTCTGATTGTAATTTGGTTAATTCTATGTTGGGAAAATGTAGTAAATGACTGTTAACTGATTTAGGAAATACAGTAATCAGGCATTTTATGTCATGACCCATTTGTTTTGCTTTGTAAATCGAATAAGTACTATCTTTCCCTCCAGAGAATAATGCAGCTAGATTCATACAAAAAACTACAAATCAGAACATTTTACTTTTTGCCAAGAGAAAAATTAAGGACACTTCAACACTCGTAATCGTCATCATTATTCAGACGGCTTTTCCAATTATCATCAGCATCCTATGAAGATCACTTTACGCGCATTATTTTAGTTCTGCCCATAACATTCCAATATTCAATATCCTTACCCTGCTCTAATGTTCCCTCAAGTTCTTCCTCAATCATGTCAACATCAAGTGTTTCAAATGTCTCCGAGTCCATAACCTGCACATTAGAGCCTACTATAGAAATTATTTGAGCTGCCCTTTTGTCAATTAATGGTACATGTACCTGCATGTTGACTGGACCCACATGTGGACGTTTTTGTCCATCAAATATTCCTACTCCAACTATTCTTGCTTTAGCTGATCCATGCTTACCTGGTTTACTTGTATCATACTCAGTAATTCTACAAGGATCACCAGTCGGTTGATCAGATACTGGAAGTAAGATGTAAGATCCAATTTTCAAAGATCCCAATTCAGTAGGCTTGCTCATTATGAAAAAAGGATCATGAGGAGCTTTTGAACTTTTCTATTTTAGTTTTTCAAGAAGCGAAAGGCTAACAAAGTTGTTCATCACAACACCCTTTCGAGAAATATCCTGGCGTGTTTTCTCACAGTATTGATTTATGCTTTGTGGGCTACGTGTATCAGATACTTCTACAATAACAATTTTTTCAGTATGTGGGAATGTAAATTTTGGCTTATCGCTGGAAAAAATATTCAAATGTGCAAATCCAGCCTGTCGTATCTTGTCTTTTTTGACTATAGTATCTGCAACATCAGATATTGCTTCAGAATCATTATACTCCAGATAGTATGTAGAGATGAATTTTTCTTCGCTTTCTAGATCTCTTTCAAAAAGCTCATTATCAACAGTAAAAACGAATGTTGGTTTTGTATTAGTAAATTTTTCTGCATCTTTGATTAGTTTTTCCTCATCTTCAAATTTTGCTAATAGATAATGATTTGTTGAGGATGGGAAATACGGTTTACATTCATCTGAAAAAGTTGCAGTAACAAAGTATATCGATTTTATATTTCTTGAAGAACTCCACATCTCTTTTACGTCTATAGAGAACTTATCATGCTGATATGGTACGCAGATATAGCCAGCCTTTGTATTTGTATTCAACATAGAGTTGGAATCATACCCATACTTATTTTTTCATGATCGTTCTCCGTAATAATGAATAAAATTTTGGTCGATAGTTATTTAACTCCTAAATGTTTCGATGATATTGTCCCAAGTTAGCTCAGCCTGGTAGAGCTTCCGGCTGTAGTGGTTGGCTTTTGGCTAACTGAATTTCCAGCCTATCAGGCATACAGAAACCGGGTTGTCGAAGGTTCAATTCCTTCACTTGGGACTTACAACCAAATCTAGGGATTAATTACGCTACGACCTACAACTTTTCTATTTTTTAGATCTTCTAGTGCAGTGTTTGCTTCATCCATCGAATAATGTTTTGAAACAATTGGTTTAATGACACCGCGTTTAGCCAAATCAATTAGTTCGAGCATGTCATTATAATTTCCAGTATATGCTCCCTGTATTGTAATTGCTTTTAGTGGAATTGAAACCAGTGGTAAGTCTACAGCGCCACCAAATAAACCGACTAGGACTATATTTCCTCTCTTTCTAATGACAGAAAGATCCAGTTTGACAGTAGGAGGAGCATTAACAAAATCAACTATACTGTCGACACCCTTTTCATTACAAATTGACATTATTTCCTTTGATGATTCAGAATCTTTTGTATTTACAATATCATGGGCTCCCATCTCCTTCGCTTTGCCTAACTTCTCATCGTCTAAATCAGCACAGATTATGTTAGCCTTAGAAAGTGCACGTGCAATTTGAACTCCCATCAAACCTAGACCACCAGCACCAACTATCAAAATATTCTCTGGTGAATTTGACATTGCCTTTTTTATTGCAGTGTAAGCAGTAAGACCAGAACATGCTAATGATGCAGCGCCGTCTAGATCAATTCCTGAAATTTTAGCCAAAAATTTGTAGTCTGGAACTAGTGAATACTCAGCATATCCACCATCCTGAAAAACTCCAAGTGATTTTGGCGCTTCGCATAAATTTGTATCACCTTTCTTGCATGTTGGACAATCACTGCATCCTATCCAAGGATATACTAATACATCATCGCCAACATTGATTTCCTCTACAGAATCTCCAATTTCTGTTACTGTTCCAACAATTTCATGACCAGGTATGACAGGAAATTTTACACCCCTATCTGTAACTTTCATGAATCCATCTCCAGTATCATATCCGCCTTCCCAAAGGTGCAAATCACTATGACAAACTCCCACCGCTTTGACTTTGACTACAACTTGTTTACCAGTAGGTGTCGGAGTATCAATATCAGATATCTTTAGAGGTTTATTAGGCTCTATGATTTGTGCTGCCTTCAACGTCGAATTTTTCAGTTTATTATAATATAAGAGTTGACTGGAAGCAAGAAAAAAATAGATTTGATAGTATTAGTGAATCTCTATTATACAAAATATGTGACTGAAGAAGAAATTACTGGAATATCCCAAGAACCTGTCAATATTTTGTTTAATCCATCTGTAATTCAAAAAAAAGATGTATGGCAAATTAACCTCATAGAAATTTTGAAGATATTAATAAAAATACTAGAAGAAACTGGGAAAAAAGACTTGAAGGTTGCAGGAATGGCAGCTCTCTCTTCATCCTTAATTTATCGAATGAAAGTAGAGAGTATTTTTGCCCTACAAAAGGCAGCAATGGAGAAAAAACCACTAATCAACAGGCGTGATGTCGATATCGATATTTTAGATATGCCATACAGGCACGAGTCAACATATCCTGTATCACTTGACGAACTACTAGAATTACTCGAAAATCTGATTGGTTCGATAGCAAATCCTCAGCGTTCACGAAGGAGAGGCCAATTAGATTTTGAGCCTACCGAGCCACCAGATTTCAAAGATTATTTTGTTTCATTTGAGAATATAGTTGAAAAATACGAGTCTCTAATCACTCGTAAAATTACAGATACGGGGAGTGGATTGTTAAAAGAAATTGTGGCTGATTTAGACAGTTTAGATTCGATAAGATGTTTTTTCGCAATTTTGTTTCTTGCACAAAAACAAAAGGTTGAGTTGATCCAGATGGATGACGATATTCAAGTAACTTTGATTGACGATAATAAGAAAGGAGATGAAGATGGGCAAACTTCTAAATGAAGATCAAATAGCTGCACGACTTGAGTCGGCATTGTATTCTGCTGGAAGACCGTTAACTGTAGAGGAACTAGTCAAAGCTGCTGGAACAGAATCACGACAAAAAACCATTGCTGTATTAGAATCAATTATTAAAAAAATGAAAAACACATTCAAAGCTATTGAAATTGTTACATTGCCGGATGGTAGTTATGTATTTCAACTTAAACCAGAATACAGTGCAAACGTAAGAAAATATGCATCGAAACCACTCTTATCAAGAGCTACACAAAAAACATTATCATATATTGCATTAGAGCAACCAATAAGCTCAAAACAGCTTTTAGAAGTTAGGGGATCCGGTGTTTATGGGCAGTTAAAGGAATTAAGACAGCTGAATTTTGTCGAACATCAAAGTGTTGGAAGGTTAAAGATCTACTCAACTACAGAAAAATTCCAAAAATATTTTGGGATTGAGGGTGACGTTACCGCACTCAAACAAAAATTATTCAAAAAGGTCAGAAAATAACAAAAAATCACATAATTCATTCGATTTGTATAAATTAGAGTCAGTTAGACTGTGTGCATGAAAAGACCAGTTGAAAATTTGGATACAAGCAAAATAACAGGCGGACGTAGACATCCATTACGTTCTAGACGAAAATATGAAATGGATAGATATCCTAACGAACCACTAGTTGGTGAGCAAATAACTGTTACAAGAAAGGTTCGTGGAAAAAATAACAAAACTGGAATTAAAACAATTGACTCTGTTAATCTTGCAATAGATTCGAAAGTAAAAAGAGTGAAAATAATTAGAGTGTTAGAAAATGGTACAAACAATGATTATCAACGTCGTGGAGTCATTACAAAAGGTGCAATACTTGAAACAGACGAAGGAAAATGTAGAGTTGTTTCAAGACCAGGACAGAATGGTACCATAAACGCAATACTAGTAAAGTGATCTTATGAAAGATTACGACCACATCGTAATCTGGTTAGATTATTTCAATAAAACATTGTCTAGACAAAAGGGAAGAAGATTACCAAAAGAGAAATGCATTTTTGATCCATCACTAAATGAACTAGTCGAGTCAGCAAAAGCTGCTGGTCTTGAACCAACAGAAAGTGATGATCAAGTAAGATTTCCAAAAAGACCTTTTGTAAGATCGGGATATATCATGCTAGAAAAAAAATTGCCAAAAACACAAGTCCTTGACAAAATTTCAGAAAAAATGGTTGCCAAGAGAGCAAAACAGTCAAAATAAAACTCAATCTAGCTCCAAGCTAAAGTAAAGTTGACAGAACGTTTGATCAATCATTAGACGTCCTTGTATGTAATTGCAGGAGGTAGGGGAAATTTTGCATCTGGCCAATAGTGGCAGAGTCATAGTAAGACTTTCTAACACAGTGTCTGCTGGACAGATACTTTGTGATGAAAGTAGTACTAAGGTTGCAAAGGTTACTGAACTAATAGGGCCTGTAGCCAAACCATATGCCTCTGCTATGTCTTTAACCAACAACGTCAAGAAATTTGTTGGAAAAAAGATGTTTGCTTTCGACATTCCTCCTGCAAAAAAACAAAAACAAAACAGGAGAAAACGAAAATGGAAACAATAGAAGTAGAAAGATGCACGGTCTGTGAGTCGTCAATTATTGATGACACAGAAAATGGCGAAAGAATTTGTTCTGGTTGTGGAATCGTCATGCAGGAACATATGGAAGATCATGGTCCAGAAGCAAGAAGCAATAACTTAGAAGACAAAATGAAACTTGCTAGGGCAACTGGTCAGACATCATATTCTCAACACGATTTGGGAATAGCTACAGAGATCTCCATTGGATCCACTGATTTTAGTGGAAAGAAGATCAATGCAGAAACGGCTAGTCAAATGCATAGATTAGGAAAGTGGCAACAAAGAGTGAGAGTCTCCTCATCACGTGACAGAAGATTGTCAAGCGTCTTGGGAAGAGTTTCAGAAATTTGTAACAGCTGTTCACTTCCAAAAAATGTTATAGAGACAGCCTCAATCATTTACCGAAGCCTTGATGGAAAAAACATCAAAGTTAAAGGAAAATCGGTAGTAAGTATTTCTGCAGCAGTAGTTTACATGGCATGTAAGCGATGTGATGTAGTTCGTTCCCTTGAGGAGATTCTGCGAGAAGTTTGCCAACCAAAGGATGTAAAATCCAAAACAAAACTGGCTTCAAAATATTATAGAATGCTAGTGATGGAAGATGGAACTGTTACAACACCAACAGTGACCATGGATAAATACATCTCAAAGATTGCAAACATGACAAATACCGACACAAGAGTAGAAAGACTGTCTCTTGAAATTGCAGACAAGACAAAAGACCGTAATCTGGCTGACGGAAAAGCACCAAACGGAATTGCTGCCGCGTACTTGTACATCGCATCAATTCTTCTTGGACAAAGTGTTCTTCAAAGAGATGTGTCAACTGTCTCAGGTGTAACGGAAGTTACCATACGAAACAGATGTAAGGAAATTCTTACCAGTTTCAAGTTGAATATAGCTCTTAGACCAACATTAGCAAAAAAATAATCTTTTTTTCTTTTTTTTTATTTTACATATACTGTATAACCAGGTTAGGAATAGCTAAAATTAGTCTCGATTATATACAGAACTGAATTTTAATCACCATGGCAACTCTGGAAATCAAAGACCTTCACGTTTCAAGGGAAGGCAAGGAGATTCTGAAGGGCGTTAACCTGAAAACAGGATCAGGCGAGGTTCATGCCATAATGGGTCCTAACGGCTCTGGAAAAAGCACTCTAGCATACACACTACTCGGTCATCCAAAATATCAGGTAACAAGTGGCGACATTTTGTTAGACGGAGAAAGCATTTTGGATTTGAAGACGGATGAAAGAGCAAAGAAAGGACTGTTCTTGGGATTTCAATATCCTACTGAAGTTTCCGGTGTAGGTTTTTCTCATTTTCTTAGAACATCATACAACGCACTAAGTAAAGCACTCAAAGACGATGAGCGTGAAGTATTCATCACTGTAAGAGAATTTCAAAAGTATCTTAAAGAAAATGTAAATGATGTTGGTCTAAAGGATGATTTCCTATCAAGATATCTGAATGAAGGGTTCTCTGGTGGTGAGAAAAAAAGATCCGAAGTGTTACAGATGACTGTGTTAAAGCCAAAAGTTTCAATCTTAGATGAACCAGATTCAGGTTTAGACATAGACTCTGTACAGGCAGTTGCAAAAGCAATTAGCAAAACGTTTGACAAAAACACAACAACAATTATGATTACACATTATGCAAGAATTCTTAATTATCTAGACAAACTAGATTTTGTTCATGTCTTTGCTCAAGGAAAAATCTTAAAAAGTGGCGACTCGAATCTCGCAGGTGAACTTGAGGAAAAAGGTTATGATTGGGTATTAGAAAAGAAATCTGACTAGACATTGGAAGCAACAGAAAACGAACAATATTTTTTCAATTTTTCATTCTTTAAGATTGATCCTAAATGGAGATGGATGGCAGATCTAGCAAAAGAAGAGTCTGCCAAAGAAGTTGAAAATGTGATTATTAACTCTGGAATAAGATTTAGGTCCTACTCAACACTTGGCTTACGTGACGATGCAGAGTTTCTATTTTGGTTTGCAGCTGAAACAGTTGAAGAAATTCAAGATGTAATATCAAAACTTTACCTGACGGTATTTGGAAAATACATCATACCATCACGCGTTTATCTTTCTTGTACAAGGTCTTCCACCTATGCCAGAAAGGGAACTCTCCCATCATTTGTTTTAGGCAATGAGCCACAAAAATTTGTAGTAGTGTACCC
>LUMJ01000303.1_pt1 | contig 18217 bp, 19 predicted proteins | sample 729631 | NCBI WGS metagenome assembly LUMJ01 (sample SAMN03860266, study PRJNA289734) | marine metagenome | biome: seawater column; feature: ocean; material: water; isolation source: Red Sea water column Station 22 - depth 500m | place: Saudi Arabia: Red Sea | collected 2011-10-15 | depth 500 m
ACCAATGGTAAACCTTTAGCTAATATTTGTAACCATTCTGGTAAAATTGATAGTGGATAATAAACGCAACCTAAAGGGGCTAAAATAAAAAGTGAAGACCACGCTACGTTTTCAAAAGCAGGACCAAATCTTAAAAGTCCAGAAGTAACAAGCAAACCTAACGTTGTTCCAAAAAGATATAAACTTAAAAAAAGTAATAATAGCGAAGGTCCCATTTTTAATAAAGACACCCCAAAAAATGGATTCATAAGTATTATTGCAGGAATAATTCCAATTAATGCTCTTAGCAAAGCTGTGAATGTTAGTGCAGTTATAATTTCACTTACTTTTAATGGGGCAACAAATAGGTTGGTAAAATTTCTACTCCAAATTTCTTCTAGAAATAACATATTAAAGCTTATGCTTGATCGAAATAAAAAATCATAAAGAATTGCACAACTTAAAATAACACCAATAGTATTATTATAATAATCGCTATACATAGTAAAAAACTGCGAAATAAAACCCCAAAGAATTACTTGTATTGTTGGCCAATAAAGCAAATCCAATATTCTTGGAAAAGAACCTTTAATTAAATAAAGATGACGAATTGACAACGCATACATTCTATGAAGTTTCATATTATTCCCTAACTATTTTTAAGAAGGTTTCTTCTAAATTTTTTCTTCCGTGTTTATTTATTAAACTATCACAAGTACCCTTATCTATTATTTCACCATTCTTCATCATCATAACTTCATTACAAAGTCTTTCGACCTCATTCATGTTGTGGGATGCCAGTAAAATAGTTGTAGATTTTTTTGATGCAAAATTTTCTATGTAAGTTCTAATATAATCACCTACATCCGGGTCAAGACTAGCCGTTGGTTCGTCTAAAAAAAGTATTTCAGGATCATTAATCTTTCTAATATTTTTGTTCTATTATTTTCGTTTTCAATATTTTGTCCATTAATAAATACGTTTCCAGAAGTTGGTTTGATTAATCCTAACATCATACCTATCGTTGTTGTCTTACCACAGCCATTAGGTCCCAAAAGACCAACTATTGAACCCTTATTAATTTCAAAATTTATATTTTTGACTGCCAAAATATTATTATATTGCTTGGTTAAATTTTTTATTTCAATTGTCATTTATTTGATGCTCTTTTTAATCTATCATTTATTGTTAGGCCCAAACCTTTATTTGGAATTTTTTCAACAGAAATAGATTTATATTTTTTTCTTTTTATACTTCTTAATGTTTTATATAAGTTTTTTCCCGCCTCTTTTAAATTTTTATTTTTGGTTATATAAAAAAAATTTTTATCAATTTTTTTTCTTTTTTTAATTAATATAAATGCCTCATCTTTTTTTGGATTTCTTATATTTAATCTAATTGGAATATGTGGAGAATAATGAATTTTACCTTGCCCAGGATATGTGAATTTTTTTACACTATTATTAAACTTTAATTTTAAACCAAGAACTTTACTTAATCTATTAATTTCTATACCTCCTAGTCTCAATATTTCTGGTTTAGATACCAAATTAATAATTGTGGACTCCAAGCCAATCCTTGATCTTCCTCCATTTAAAACAAATTTAATTTTTTCTCCAAATTCATCTTTCACATCTTCTGGACTTACAGCACTTATTTTTGTTGAAATATTTGCGCTTGGCGCTGCAAGTGGATAATTTAGTTTTTTTAGAAGATCTCTAGCAACTTTATGTTTTGGAAATCTTATAGCTACAGTATTTTTATTATTTGTAACATAATTTGAAATTTTACTATTTTTTTTTAATTTAAGAATAAATGTAATTGGCCCAGGACAAAATTTTTTATAAAGAATTAAAAAATTTTTATTTAATTCACAATCATTTTTTAATTTTTTCAAATTTGAGTAGTGAACAATTGAAGGATTATTTTTTGGCCTTTTTTTAAGTTTATATATTTTTTTAACCGCATTATCTGAATAGGCATTTGCAGCCAATCCATAAACAGTTTCGGTTGGAATTGCTACGCAGTGTCCTTTATCTAGAAAGAATTTACTTTTTTTAATATTTGAAAGGTTATTATTCATGTATTATTACCAACTATTATATGAAAGATAAAAATTTGCCAGATGTTATTAATTTAAAATCATTGAATGAACTAACTCAAGAAGCAAACAAAATTATAGAACAGATAGAAAAAGAGAAAAATTTTGAAAATTCATTAGATGAATATCAAAAATTAATTAAACTTAATAATATTATAGAAAAAAAATTTCAAAACACATCAAAAAAAATATCTTTAGAAACAAAAGACAAGATCAATAAAATTTTAAGTAAAAAAAATGAAAAAAGAATTAAATAAAGTTGCTAAAGACATAAATCAATTTCTAAATTCATATTTAAAAAAACAAATTAAAACAAGCCTAATTGCCCCAATGAGATATGGATTATTTCCTGGTGGTAAAAAAATAAGATCAAAAATCTTAATAGATGTAGGAAAAATTTGTAACGTAAATTATAAAACTTTAATCAAAATAGGGGCAGCGATAGAATGCATTCATGCTTATTCTTTAATTCATGACGATCTACCATGTATGGATAATGACGATATTAGAAGAGGAAAACTTTCTACGCATAAAAAATATGGAGAAGCTACTGCGGTCCTAGCTGGAAATTCTCTACTTACTTTGGCCTTTGAAATTTTGAGTGATAGAAATTTATTATTAAAAGAACAAGTAAAAATAAAATTAATTAAATTTATTTCAAAAAGTTCAGGTCATTCAGGAATTGCTGGAGGACAATATTTAGATTTAAGTTTTGAAAAAAAAAAAAATTCAATAAAAAAAATTATAGATATGCAAATTAAAAAAACAGGAAAATTATTTGTATTTGTTTGTTTGGCGCCGGCATTAATAGCGAATAAAGACAAAAAAATAATTAACCGACTAGAAAAAATTGGTCATAAAATTGGTTTACTTTTTCAAATAGTTGATGATTTAATTGATTATAGAGGCAATTCAAAAAAAGTTGGCAAAAAAACTAAAAAAGATAAAAAAAAAGGCAAAGCTACTTTAATTAGTCTTCTAGGTTATCAGAATACTATTAAATTTACTCATAAATTAAAAGTTGATATTTTAAAAAAACTTGCAATATTCGGAAAAAAAGGAAACAGCTTAAAAAATACAATTCACTTAATTTTAGAAAGAGACAAGTGACGAAAAAATATCAATACTTAGACAAGGTAAATTTTCCTTCAGATGTAAAAAAACTTAAACAGTCAGAATTAAAAATTTTGGCAAAAGAAGTTAGAGAGGAAATGCTAGATGCAGTTTCTGTAACAGGAGGTCATTTAGGTGCTGGCTTAGGAGTAGTAGAGCTAACAATTGCTTTGCACTATGTATTTGATACTCCTAATGATAAATTAATTTGGGATGTTGGTCATCAAACTTACCCACACAAAATACTTACTGGAAGAAAAGATAAAATAAGAACTTTAAGACAAGGAAATGGTCTTTCAGGATTTACAAAAAGATCAGAAAGTGAGTATGACCCATTTGGTGCCGCACATAGCTCAACTTCAATTTCATCTGCATTAGGAATTGCAGTAGCAAATAAACTTTCAAAAAAATCTGATCAAGTTGTTGCAGTTATTGGAGATGGAGCAATAAGCGCTGGAATGTCTTATGAAGCAATGAATAATGCAGGCGCAGCAAAAACAAAAATGATCGTTATATTAAATGATAATGGCATGTCTATTGCAAGACCAGTAGGTGCCATGAGCACATACCTTGCAAAATTATTATCTGGGAAAATATATTTTAGTTTTAGAGAAATAATTAAACTAATAATTTCTGCTTTTTCAAAAAAATTTATTGTCAAAGCAAGTAAAGCAGAAGATTTTTTAAGATCGGTAGTCACTGGGGGAACTTTATTTAATTCACTTGGTTTTTATTATGTTGGACCAATAGATGGATATGATTTAGATAATTTAATTTCGGTCTTGCAAAATGCTAAAAATTTAAATCATGATGGGCCGATTATGATTCATATCAAAACTAAAAAAGGCAAAGGTTATGAATTTGCAGAAAAATCTTTAGATAGGTTTCACGGAGTATCAAAATTTAATGTTAAAACAGGGGTACAGGAGAAATCAAAATCAAATATACCCACTTACACAAAAGTTTTTGCTAATACACTAATTAAAAATGCTGAAAAAGATAGCAAAATAATTGGAATAACAGCAGCAATGCCCTCAGGGACGGGGATGGATTTATTTGGAGAAAAATTTCCAAAAAGAATGTTCGATGTTGGAATTGCCGAACAACACGCAGTAACTTTTGCTGCGGGAATGGCAACTGAAGGATATAAACCATATGCAGCAATTTATTCTACTTTTTTACAAAGAGCCTATGATCAAGTTGTTCATGATGTAGCAATACAAAGTCTTCCAGTCAGATTTGCAATTGATAGAGCTGGTCTTGTTGGAGCAGATGGACCAACTCATGCAGGTTCTTTTGATGTTACTTATTTATCTACTCTACCAAACTTCATAGTAATGGCTCCAAGCGATGAAGCAGAACTTGTGAGAATGATCAACACCTCTGTAGATATTAATGATAAACCATCAGCTTTTAGATTTCCAAGAGGAACCGGAATAGGAGCTAAGCTACCATTAATTGAAGAAAAAATTGAGATTGGTAAAGGAAAAGTTATTTCTGAAGGAAATAATATAGCGGTAATTAATTTTGGAGCTAGATTACACGAATGTTTATTAGCAAAAGAAAATTTAAATAAAAAAGGCATTAATCCTACAATCGTTGATGCAAGATTTGCAAAACCATTGGATGAACATTTAATTTGGCAAATAGCAACAGATCATGAATCAATAATTACAATTGAAGAAGGATCAATAGGTGGTTTTGGATCCCATGTTAGTCATTTTTTGTCAGAAAAGAATCTTATAGACTCAGGTTTAAAATATAGATCTATGATTTTACCAGATAGATTTATTGATCAAGATAAACCTAATTTTATGTATAAAAATGCAGAACTTGATGCACAATCAATTGAAAATAAAGTTCTAGATTTATTAAATTCTAAAATTATTGTTCAAAAGCAAAATTAAAATTATTTTCCACACTGAGCTTTGTTCATTAGATAATGATCTAATATAACACAGTGCATCATGGCCTCACCGATTGGTACTGCCCTAATACCGACACAAGGATCATGCCTTCCTTTAACAGAAATTGAGGTATTTTTTCCAAATTTATCTATTGTTTTTCTACTAGTTAAAATTGAAGAAGTTGGTTTAACAGCAAATGAAACAATTATTTCTTGACCGCTTGAAATTCCACCAAGAATTCCTCCAGCGTTATTAGATTTAAACTTTGTAGTTTTGCCTTTTTGTGAAATTTCATCAGAATTTTGTTCACCTGTTAAAAAAGCAGAATTCATACCGGATCCAATATTAACGCCCTTTACTGCATTTATGCTCATCATGGCTGAGGTTAAATCCATGTCAAGTTTAGAATATATTGGGGCACCCAAACCAACAGGAATTCCACTAGCTCTTATTTCAATAACTGCACCACAAGAAGATCCTGATTTTCTTATTCCAAGCAAGTATTTTTCCCAAAGTTTTATAATTGATTTATCAGGACAGAAAAAAGGGTTTTTTGAAATAAATTTTTCATTCCAATTTTTTGTATCACATCCAAGAATTCCTAACTGAGTAACAGCACCAATAGCCTTATATTTTTTACCAATTTTAATTTCTAAAACTTTTTTAGCAATAGCGCCAGCAGCCACACGTGAAGCTGTTTCTCTAGCAGATTGTCTACCACCTCCTCTATAATCTCTAATTCCATATTTTTTAAAATATGTAAAATCTGCATGCCCAGGTCTAAATTTATTTTTAATTGTCTCATAATCTCTCGATCTCATATCTTTATTGTAAATAATTAATGAGATTGGTGTTCCTAATGTTTTACCTTCAAATACTCCAGATAAAATTTGAACAATATCATCTTCTTTTCTTTGAGTTGTAAACTTTGATTGTCCTGGCTTTCTTTTATTAAGCTCGATTTGAATATCTTTTTCGTTTAACCTTATATTTGGTGGACACCCGTCAACAATACAGCCAATTGCAGGACCATGTGATTCACCCCATGTTGTAAAACGAAATAACTTTCCAAAAGTGTTAAATGACATTAATTTATATTATATAAGTTATTTTGTTAAAATTATGAATCAAAAAAACTCACTTGGCTTAGATATTTGCTTCCAGGATCTGGATAATCCAATTGAATTGTTCAGAAATTGGATGAAAGATGCAAAAAAATCAGAACCAAATGACCCTAATGCATTAGCTTTAGCAACTGCTGATAAAAAAGGAATTTCTTCAGTTAGAATGGTTTTGTTGAAAGATTTCAGTGACAAAGGTTTTGTTTTTTATACAAACTACAATAGTCCAAAGAGTCATGACTTGAAAGAAAATCCAAATGCTTCGATGTGTATTTATTGGAAAAGTTTAAAAAGACAAATTAGAATTACTGGATCAATATCAAAAGTTATAGATGAAAAAGCTGATAGTTATTACAATTCACGATCTTATGAAAGTAGAATTAGTGCTTGGGCCTCGGCTCAAAGTTCACTTTTAAAAAGTCGAAAAGATTTATTGATGGCAATAAAAGAATATAAAAATAAATATCCTGATCAAAATAAAGTACCGAGACCAAAACATTGGTCTGGATGGATTTTATTACCCAAAGAAATAGAATTTTGGCTTCGTGTAAATAATAGAATTCATGAACGCTTGATCTATTTAAGCAAAGAAGATGGTAAATGGAAAAAAAATCTTCTCTATCCTTAAAAAGATCTTTCTAGACTAAAAGAAGTCAGTTTTTCTAATATTCTTTTTTCTTCAGAATTGTCAAATATACTTAAGGAATTTGAAGCAAGATCAATAAAATGTTCTGCTTTTTTATAACATTGTGAAATAATATTATATTTTTTTATCAATTCTAAAATTACTTTGAAATTTTTTTCATCCCTATTTTTTTTGGCAAAGAATCCTTTAATTTGTTTTTTTTCTGCATCATTTGCTTTTTGATAAAGAAGAATTATTGGTAAAGTAATTTTTCCTTCAAAAAAATCATTTCCAATTTTTTTTCCAAATAAATTTAATTTCGAATTATAATCAAGAGTGTCATCAGCTATTTGAAAAGTAAGACCTAAATTTTTTCCATAAAATTCTAACGCTTCTTTTATATTGTTATTTTTATTTCCTAATATCGCGCCAACTTTAGTAGCGGCAGCAAATAATTTGCCAGTTTTAGCTAAAATTATTTTAAAGTATGTTTCTTCCAACATATCTATTTCTCCTTTATGTTGTATCTGTAAAATTTCTCCCTGGGCAATTTGTGCCGAAGTTGACGAAAGTAATCTTAAAATTTCCAAGTTTCCGTCTTCGACCATCATTTCAAAACATCTGCTAAGCAAATAATCTCCAACTAAAATAGAAGATTTATTTCCCCAAACAAAATTTAATGTCTTTTTTCCTCTTCGAACTTCACCTTTATCAATTACATCATCATGCATTAAAGTTGCTGCATGAATTAATTCGATGCAAGCTGCTAAATTGATATCTCTTCCGCCTCTCAGATATCCGCACAGTTTTGCGGAACCTAGAGTTATCAATGCTCTTAATCTTTTTCCACCCGTGTTGAGGTGATAAGCAGTCATTTCTTCAACCAAATCAACCTTACTTGTTAATTGAGTTTTAATTCTCTCCTCAACTAGAACTAATTTATCTTCAACTGAATTTTTTAGCTCTGAATAAGAATTATTAATTTGTTTTTTTAATTGTATGACTGTCCCCATAGGATTAAATTAGTATATATTACTTTTCTTTATTACTTATCAATTGACGCACCTAAAACTTCAACTATAAGTAGACTTTATATTAAATCAAAAATTTTATAAGCATTTAAAATGTTCTCATTTTTCAAAAAGAAAAAAATAGTTCCTCACATAAAGTTAAGTGGGGTAATAGGAAATGTTGGGAAATTCAAACAAGGAATAGATTTTGCTGGACAGGAAGAAGTTATAAAAAAAGCTTTTTCAGTAAAAAAAGCCATAGCTGTTGCCGTTACTATTAATTCACCAGGAGGTTCACCGGTACAATCTCATTTGATCTATAAATTTATTAGAGAACAAGCAAAAAAAAAGAAATTAAAAGTAATTGTATTTGCAGAAGACGTGGCTGCTTCGGGTGGTTATTTAATAGCTTGCGCTGGTGATGAGATATATGCAAATTCAAGTTCAATTATTGGGTCTATCGGCGTCATTTATTCATCATTTGGGTTTAAAGATTTAATTAAAAAAATTGGAGTTGAAAGAAGAATTCATACAGCAGGAAAAAGCAAAAGTACTTTAGACCCCTTTGTAGAAGAAAAAAAAGAAGATATTGAAAGATTAAAAAATATACAATTAGATCTTCACAAAGATTTTATAAATGTAGTAGAAGAAAGCAGAGGATCAAAACTAAAAAAAGATTCTGAAATAGAACTTTTTTCTGGAGAGTTCTGGTCTGGTAAAAAAGCTAAAGATTTAGGTTTAATAGATGGAATTGGGAATGCTGATGAAATTCTCAGAAAAAAATTTGGTGAAAAAGTAGTAATCAAAAAATTTGAAAAAACAAAAGGATGGCTAGCAAAGAAATTATCTTCTTCTGAAAATCAAATGGATCAATTGGCAAATATATTAGAAGAAAGATCAATCTGGCAGAGATATGGCTTCTAAAAAAAAAATAAAAAAAATAAAAAAAATAAAATTTCAAACTTTTCAAGACACTATTTTTAATCTCCAAAAATATTGGAGCAAACATGGCTGTGTAATTTTACAACCTTACGACGTGGAAGTAGGTGCAGGAACCTATCATCCCGCTACTACACTTAGATCATTAGGTGTTAAACCTTGGAAAGCAGCTTACGTTCAGCCTTCAAGAAGACCATCAGATGGAAGATATGGAGATAATCCAAATAGATTGCAACATTATTATCAGTTTCAAGTTATTATTAAACCATCTCCCAAAAATATAAAAAAATTATATTTAAATAGTTTATCAACAATAGGAATCAAATATCAGGAACACGATATTAGATTTGTGGAGGACGATTGGGAAAGCCCAACTCTAGGAGCAGCTGGTTTAGGATGGGAGGTATGGTGTGATGGAATGGAAATTACTCAATTTACTTATTTCCAACAAATGGCCGGAATTGAATGTAATCCAATATCAGTAGAATTAACTTATGGAATTGAAAGAATTTGTATGTTCACTCAAAGAAAAAAAAATGTTTTTGATCTGGTTTGGAATAATGAAGGAATTTTATATCGTGATGTTTTTCATCAAGCAGAAAAAGAATATTCAGCCTATAATTTTGAACATGCCAATACACATCATTTGTTTAAAATTTTTGATATCGTAGAAGATGAAACAAAGAAACTCATAGAAAAAAAATTATCCTTGCCTGCTTATGATCAGTGTTTGAAAGCAAGTCATGTTTTTAATATTCTAGATGCAAGGGGCGCTATTAGTGTTGCTCAAAGAGCAGAATATATTTCTAGAATAAGAGATCTTAGCAAAGGCGTGGGACAGGCATGGCTTGAAACTCAAAAATAAGAATGGCAGATTTTTTTCTAGAATTATTTAGTGAAGAAATTCCCTATAATTTGCAAAAGAACGCAAGAATTAATCTTTTGCAAAACTTTAGAGATTTTTTTGAAAAAGAAAAAATAATATATAAATCAGAAGGAAAGGTTTTTTCCACTCCAAATAGATTAATTATTTTATTTGACCGAATTGATGCAGAAATACATAAAAAAAGTGAACAGATAAGAGGCCCAAAAATTGATGCTCCAGAAAAAGCTTTAGATGGATTTATAAAATCTAATAAAATTGAAAAAAAAAATATTTTCGAAAAACAAACTGAAAAAGGGAAATTCTATTTTTTTACAAAACCTGCAAAAAAAATTCAAACTATAGATTTATTGAATAAAAATATTCCAGAACTCTTAAGAAAAATATATTGGAAAAAATCAATGAAATGGGGTGATTTTGATCTTTATTGGGGCAGACCTTTAAAATCAATATTAGCTATTTTTGGAAATATTAAATTAAATTTTAAATTTCATCACTTGTATTCATCTAATTCGACATTCCTAGATAAAGAATTCGAAGAAAAAACCAAAGCATTTAGTAGTTATAAATCATATGAAAGTTATTTTAAAAAATTAGGAATAATAATAGATCATAATAAAAGAAAAAAATTTATTGAAAAAGAATTGAACAAAATTTCAAAAAATAAAAATTTAGAAATTAAAATTAACGATAAACTTTTGGACGAGGTAACGAATATTGTTGAAAATCCAAAAATATTAAATTGTAAATTTGATCAAAAATTTTTAAAAATTCCTAAAGAAATATTGATTATTACAATGCAACATCATCAAAAATATTTTCCAACATTTGATAAAAAAAATAATTTAACAAATAACTTTTTAGTAGTAGCTAACGCTAAAGATCTGAAAGGTTTTATTAAATTGGGTAATGAAAGAGTTGTAGAGGCAAGATTAAGTGATGCACAATTTTTTTGGCAAAAAAATAAATCACAAAATCTAGTTAAACAAGTTTCTGACCTTAAAAAGATGAATTACTTCAAAGGACTAGGTACATACTTCGATAAAGCACAAAGAATGAGAAAGCTAAGCTCTTTGATTTCTGATGAATTATTAATTAGTAAGGAAAAAATAGAAATCGCTTCATCAATTTGTAAAGTTGATTTGTTATCAGATTTAGTTAGCGAGTTTCCAGAGCTACAAGGTGTGATAGGTGGATATTTTGCTACAGCCCAAGGTTTTGATAAAGACATATGTTTAGCAATCAGAGAACATTATTTGCCCACAGGTTTAGAAAATAGAATCCCAAAAAAATCTTATAGCATTGCTCTATCTCTAACTGATAAATTGGATACATTGGTTGGTTTCTTTGGAATAGAATTGAAACCATCAAGTTCCAAAGATCCTTATGCTTTAAGGAGGTCAGCTATTGGACTGATTAGGCTTGTATTAGAAAACGGAAAAGAATTTAAAATAAGAGATTTAATTAACTATTCTATATTACTTTATCATGAACAAAAATTTGAATTTGATGCAAAAATAATACAAAAAGATTTAATTGGATTTTTAAACGATCGATTAAAGAATTACATGAAAGAAAAAGGCATAAGACAAGATATTATTGAAGCAACAATCTCGTCTTACAATATTGATCAAATTTTAACAATTTATAACAAAGCAGTCGTTTTAAATAAATTTATTTCAAAAGAAATTGGAAAAGATATTATTTCTATTTACAAAAGAGCATCAAATATTTTATCAGACGAATTAAAAGATAAATCAATAGAACTTAATAATTCAACTGAGCCAGATTTATTTATAAATGAATACGAAAAAAATCTATACAAAAAAATTAATGAAATAAGAAAATATTTTACCAACGTGAATAAAGACGAGAATTATGAAAACAGCTTGAAAATTTTGTCATCAGCAAAAAAAGAAATATTTGAATTCTTTGATAATGTAATTGTTAATGATGAGAATGAATTTATAAAAAAAAATAGATTAGAACTTTTGCAAATGTTATGTAAAGCTTTCGATAATTATATAAATTTTTCTAGTATTGAGAACTTTTAGTGAAAAAACTTATTTTTAATTTTGAATCTAAGGATATCAAAAAAATAAAATATCCTAAAAATATTTTAGGTGGTAAAGGGGCCAATCTATCAGAAATGGTAAGAAAGGGACTACCTGTTCCTCCAGGATTTACTATATCTACTTTAGTTTGTGATTTGTTTTATAAAAATAAAAAAAAATTACCATCACTTTTAATTAAAGATATAAAAAAAGAATTAAAAAATATTGAAAAAGAATCTGGAAAAAAATTTGGTGATTTAAAAAATCCACTATTAATTTCTGTAAGATCTGGAGCCAGAATCTCTATGCCAGGTATGATGGATACGATTTTAAACTTAGGTCTAAATGACAAAACTGTATTAGCTTTAGCCAAAAAAACTTCAAATATGAGATTTGCTAAAGATAGTTACAGAAGATTTATTCAAATGTATTCAAACGTTGTGATGGGCATAGAGAGCTATAATTTTGAGGAACTTATAGAAAATTATAAATTAACAAAAGGAGTTCTTTTAGATACTGATTTAGATGAAGATGATTGGGATGGCTTAATTAAAGATTTAAAAAGTCTTGTAAAAGAAAAAACAAATAAAGAATTTCCTCAAGATGTATTTGAACAGTTAAACGGTGCAATTAGTGCAGTATTTTTATCTTGGGAAAGTAAGAGATCTAAAGTTTATAGAAGATTAAATCAAATTCCTTCGGATTGGGGAACAGCTGTAAATATACAATCAATGGTATTTGGTAATATGGGAAATGATTGTGCAACGGGAGTTGCTTTTACCAGAAATCCTTCAAATGGAAAAAAAGAAATATATGGAGAATACCTAATTAATGCTCAGGGAGAAGATGTTGTAGCAGGAACTAAAACCCCCCAGCACATTACAAAAAAATCGAGAATTGAATCTGATTCAAAAAGCAGTTCAATGGAAGAGATTATGCCTAAAATATTTTATCAGTTATATAAAATTTTAAAAACTTTAGAAAAACATTACAAAGATATGCAAGACGTAGAGTTTACAGTTGAAAATAAAAAACTTTGGATATTGCAGACAAGATCGGGAAAAAGAACTGCAAAAGCAGCAGTTAAAATTGCAATAGACATGGAAAAAGAAAAATTAATTTCAAGAAAAGAAGCAGTATTAAGTATTGAACCAAATTCCTTAGATACACTTCTACATTCCACTCTTGATGAAAAGAGTAAAATTAATGTAATCGCCAAAGGTTTGCCAGCATCGCCTGGAGTAGCTAGTGGAAAAACTATTTTTTCATCTGATGAAGCTGAAAGATTAAATGGAATGATGCAGGATACTATTTTAGTTAGAATAGAAACTTCTCCAGAGGATATTCACGGAATGCATGCTGCAAAAGGAATTTTAACTGCCAGAGGTGGAATGACAAGCCATGCTGCTGTTGTAGCAAGAGGAATGGGAAGACCATGCGTTTCTGGATCTAGCGAAATAGATATTGATTATGAAAACAAATTGTTCAAAACAAAAAATTGTACTGTTAAAGAAGGAGACACTATTACAATAGATGGATCTACTGGGAGAATAATCTTAGGAGAGGTAAAAACTTTTAAACCTGAAATTTCTGGAGAATTTTCAAAATTAATGAATTGGGCTGACAAATTTAGAAAATTAAAAATCAGAACCAATTCAGAGACTCCTTTGGATTCAAAAATAGCTAGAGATTTTGGCGCTGAAGGAATTGGACTGTGTAGAACGGAGCATATGTTTTTTGATGAAGAGAGAATTTTGTCTGTAAGAGAAATGATACTATCCAAATCTAGAAAGGATAGAAATAAAGCGTTATCTAAACTTTTACCTCATCAAAAAAATGATTTTATAGAAATATTTAAAATAATGAATGGTCTTCCAGTTACTGTAAGATTATTAGATCCGCCTCTACATGAATTCCTACCGAAAAATGAAAATGAAATAAATGGAGTAGCAAAATCATTAAATTTACCAATAAAAGAAATAGAAGGAAGGATTAGTGAATTACACGAACACAACCCAATGCTTGGTCATAGAGGTTGTAGATTAGGAATTTCTTTTCCTGAAATTTATGAGATGCAATGTAGGGCAATATTCGAAGCTTTAGTTGAATGTAAAAATAAAAAACATAAGTCAATTTTACCTGAAATAATGATTCCATTAGTCTCAACTGAAGCAGAAATAAAAATTATGAAAGATTTGGTAATAAGAGTAGCAAAACAAGTACAAGATGAAAACAAAGTTAAAATTAATTTTTTAGTTGGGACCATGATAGAGTTGCCAAGAGCTGCAATTAAAGCGAAAGATATTGCAAAACATGCAGAGTTTTTTAGTTTTGGAACTAACGATTTAACACAAACTACATTTGGAATTAGCAGAGATGATAGTGGAAAATTTTTAAATGATTACATTGAAAATAAAATTTTTGATGTTGATCCATTTATTTCTATTGACGATGGAGTTGGAGATTTAATTGAAATGGCAAGTACAAGAGGAAGAAAGCAAAATAAAAAAATTAAACTAGGAATATGTGGAGAGCACGGCGGAGATCCAAAGAGTATACATTTTTGCTCTAAAACAGGATTGGATTATGTTTCTTGCTCGCCATATAGAGTTCCTGTTGCAAGATTAGCCGCTGCCCAAGCTCAATTAAAAAGAAGATTTTGAATGTCCTTTTTAGATTTCTAGCTTTATATCTAATGCAGTAACACTATGTGTTATTGCGCCAACAGAAATTCTATCAACACCTGTTGCAGAAATTTTTTTTACATTTTTTAAAGTAATGCCTCCTGAAGCTTCAGTTTCATAAAGTTTTTTTGAAAGTTTAACTCCTTTTCTTAAAAATTTTGGTTTCATATTATCCAATAATACTCTATCAAATTTTAAACCAATAATTTGTTTAAGTTGATTAAGACTGTCTACCTCTACAGTAATTTTTTTCCCTTTTTTATTTTTAATTGCTTTCTTAACTATTTCAACGATATTTTGATTTGCTTTAATGTGATTATCTTTTATCAAATATTCGTCACTTAAATTAAATCGATGGTTAGTTCCACCTCCTAATTTTACAGCATATTTTTGTATTACTCTAACATTCGGAATAGTTTTTCTTGTGCAACAAATTTTGCATTTTTTTCCAGATTTTTTTACAAATTCATTTGTTATTGTAGCTATTCCTGAAATATGAGACAAAAAATTTAGCGCAACTCTTTCACCTATTAATATATTTTTTATATTACCTTCTACAATCGCTATTAAATCACCTTTTTTAATTCTAGTGCCTTCTTTTTTTTTTAATTTAAATTTAATTTTTTTATCTATTAATTTAAAAGTTTGATTAGCAAATTTTAATCCTCCTATAATTCCATTTTGATTAGAAATTAACTTTGCTTTTTTTTTTATATTATTTTTTACAAGATATGACGTAATATCACCTGAAGGATAAAGATCTTCATTTAAAGCTAATTTAACAATATTTTTGATAAAGTTATTGCTTAAACGTATTTTTGACACCTAATTTATCGACCGACTTTGGTCATTCTTTCAACTGATCGTCTTGCTTTTTCTATTATTTCATTACTCATTATGATTTCATTAGTTTCATTTTCTAGGCAGTTTAAAATTTTTGGAAGAGTAATTTTTTTCATATAGATGTAGAACCAGCGAAATCGCTTGCTTTAATTACATCTGGAGGACATTCTGGATGAGCAATAATTTTAATTCCAGGGTTATTTAGTCTAATTTCATTTATTTCTTTTTCATTAAACTGTTCATGAACTATACAGGTACCTTTCCAAGAAATAATTTCCACATTTGTTTGTGAAGCTACATATTTTGCCAAATAAACATCTGGCAAAAAAATTACTTTTTTTACACCAAGAGAATTTACAATTTTTACAGCATTTGCTGAAGAACAACAAATATCTGTTTCTGCTTTTACATCTGCAGAAGTATTAACATAAGATACTACAGGAACACCTGGATATTTTTCTTTTAAAAGTCTTACATCTCTACCTGTAATAGAAGAAGATAAAGAGCAACCAGCATTCATGTCTGGTAGTAAAACTTTTTTTTGAGGATTCATTAACTTGGCTGTTTCAGCCATGAAATGTACTCCACACATAACAATAAGATCTGCATTGGTTTTAGAAGCTTCTATAGCTAATGATAAAGAATCTGCAGATACATCAGCAACACCATGATAAATTTCAGGTGTTTGATAGTTATGTGCAAGAATAATTGCATTCTTTTCTTTTTTAAGTTGATTAATTCTATAAATGTATGGAGCATGAATCGACCATTCAATTTCTGGCAATACTTTTGAGATTTTTTGATAAATTGGTTCAGTTGCTTTTCTTATTTCGGATGTAAATTCCATACCAGCAGAATCTGAGTCTCTCTGGCCGCACCAGTTGCCCATTTTTACAAACCTTATTTCTAATATCTTTCCAATACTACTGAATTTTCAATTTGTTTTGATGGTATGTTCCAATACTTTTTGAGTAATAAAGTCGTTTCCTCTTTTGTGTGTAAAATAAAACCAAATTTTTTATAAAACCGAATTGCCCATTTGGCGTTTTTCCAAGTTCCCACCAATAAACGAGAATTCCGATTTTTATTTAATAGATATTCAAGCATCGCACTTCCTGTACCTTTCCCTTGGTAGGCAGTTAAAGTGTAAGCGTGCCTTATTAGAACAACATCTTTTATTTCCTGAAATCCTATTACCCCAATTAGTTTATTATTATGAAGATAGCCAAACATTTGTACTCCATCTTCAAATTCATCTACCAATTCTCTTTCTTGCATGTATGGTTCGTGCCAACAATTATCAGGTATAACATTTTTGTATCTTATGGCAGCGTCATTGATAACATAAAGAATTTCGGAGCTATCATTTTTTGTATATTTACTTATCATTTAGTTTACAAATAGAAGGGGCGTTCTGTATTCCACCCTCGGTCAAAGAGTACCTTAAAATATAACTTTTTTAAAGAGTTCGTAGTGAGTTCGTAGTAATTGAGCAATATTTTGTTTCGATCTTGCTTTTGGAGTTCGTAGTTTAGGATTAAAATATATTTGTGTTATAATAAGAAAAGATTTTTGATTCCAAGAGTATTTCAATACAACTAAATTAAATTTTATCTAATGTGAGACCTTTGATATTTGCTGGGACCGCTACATCCATCATTTTTGGATTTGATAATTTTAAATTATTCATTATTTCAGCATATGCCTCGGGAGAATTAACTTGTAATCTTGGGTTATTATTTTTTTCATTTCCTATGGTTGAATATTTCTTTTTATTATAATCGTGAGCAGGATAAACTAGAGTATTTTCAGGTAATTTTAACAATCTATTAAAAATAGAATTATATTGATCAAAGGCATTGCCATTTTGAAAATCTGTTCTTCCGGTACCATTAATTAAAAGGGTATCCCCTGTAAAAACCCTATCTTTCATCAAAAAGCTATAAGAACAATCAGTATGACCAGGAGTATAGATGGCATTAAGTTCTATGTTTTCAATATTAATTTTATCGTTATCTTTGATTTTAATATCAATTACTTCTGACGTAGATTGTTCACCCATAATTTTAGTACAGTTTGTTTTTTTACTTAGTTCATTTAGTCCCGAAATATGATCAGTATGAATATGGGTATCTATTACTTTAACAAGTTTTAAATCTAGCTTTTTTAAAATTTTTAAGTATTCATTTGTATTTTCTATTACGGGATCAATAATTAAAGCTTCTCTACCTTTTCCGCTTGAGATAACATAAGTATATGTTGAAGATTTATTGTCAAATAATTGATTAAAAATCATTCTATAAAATTAATTTAAAATTTTAATTATAAAATGTAAATATTTAAAGTTCCCATCTTTCTGCTATCCATATTTTTATTTCTTCATCAAACTTAGGATATTCTAAAGTAAAACCAAATCTTTTCTTCTTTTCTTCAAATTTACAACCAAACAATAATTCCATTTTATCGGTATTAAAAAATCCACGAACTTTAATAGCACTCAAGTGTTTACATTCTTTCACCATTAATCCCATTTTATACATGCCACCATCAACAAATGGTGGAGAAGTTAAATTGTTATAGACGTGGGTTTTGCCACACGCACAATCAAAAGGTTTTCCAGTATATGGACTCATATTAAATGCTTGTGGTGCTTGAGAATAAGGTATCCACATTTTAATTTTTTCTTCTAGTTCTTTAGTAGTTAGTTTAGGCATGAGATATAATCTGTACTAATCTATTAATCATTTACTCTTTTACCAGTAATTAAAGTTCTTATAAAATTAATAATACCCACAATTACAACTAGATAACAAAACCAACTTAGAATAGTGAACAAATTTATACTTAAAATTTCATAATTTAGTTTACTCTAATCTTATTTTTAATAATCCATCCAAGATATAATCCCAAAGCGCAAAAAATCAAAAATATCCAGCCTGATAATGAAGCAGCCATGAT
>LUMJ01001592.1_pt1 | contig 18189 bp, 23 predicted proteins | sample 729631 | NCBI WGS metagenome assembly LUMJ01 (sample SAMN03860266, study PRJNA289734) | marine metagenome | biome: seawater column; feature: ocean; material: water; isolation source: Red Sea water column Station 22 - depth 500m | place: Saudi Arabia: Red Sea | collected 2011-10-15 | depth 500 m
CTTTATTGAAGTGAAAGGATTAAACCAATTTAATTCTTTTGAGTACATTGTCCCAGGAGATATAAGCTCAAGTGCTTTTTTTATAGTTTTAACCCTACTTTCAAGTAATTCAGAATTAATTATTAAAAAAATAAATATAAACGAGAGTAGAATTGGCATAATAAATATTTTAAATAAAATGAATGCAAAAATAATTTTTAAAAATAAAAAAATATATAAAGGTGAAAAAACAGCAGATATTCATGTAAGAAGCACAAAAAATTTAAAATCAATAAATTGCCCTTCTAGATTAAATAGTTCAGCAATAGATGAATTTTTAGTAATATTTTTAGTTGCAGCCAAAGCAAAAGGAATGTCAATATTTAAGGATTTAGGTGAACTAAACAAGAAAGAAAGTCCTCGACTAGATATTGCGATTAGGTTTTTAAAAATGATCGGAATTAAAGTATTAAGAAAAAAAGACAATATTAAAATATATGGTAATCCCAAACTAAATTTAAATAAAAAATATTCATTAAAAAATTTTTTAAAAGACCACAGGGTATTTATGATGGGTTGTGTAGCTGCACTAACCTTGGGTGGAATTTGGCATATTCATGAAAAAGACTCTATTAATACATCTTTTCCAGAATTTATTAAAATTTTAAAAAAACTCGGAGCAAAGATAAATTGAAAAAAAGAAAAAATATTATTACTGTTGCTATAGATTCTCATGCTGCTGCTGGAGCAGGAACTCAGGCTAAATTGATTGCAAAACATTACAATCTTTACTATCTTGACACTGGAAAGTGCTATCGTTTTATTGGTAATTTGAGATTAAATAATTCAAAAAAATTTTTCTATAGTTTAATAAAAAAAAAAATTAACAAACTAAAAATGAAAGACCTTGGAAACAAAAAACTATTAAATAATGAAGTTGCAGTTTCGGCATCAATTATAGCTAAAGATAAAAAAATAAGAGATATTGTTCATAAGTTCCAACGGAAATGTGCTTACTTTCCTCCTAAAAAATATTCAGGATCTGTGCTTGACGGAAGAGATATAATTACTGTTCAAGTTAAGGATGCAATGTTTAAATTCTTTATAACTGCTAGTCTTGAAACACGTGCTAAAAGAAGATTTGAAGAATATAAGGTTTTAAATAAAAAAATAACTTACAAAGAGGTGCTAAAAAGCCTTAGAAATAGGGATAATTCTGACCGAAAAAGAAAACATGGACCTCTAAAAAAAACAAAAGATTCAATCTTGATTAATACTACTAAATTAAGTAAGAAAGCGTGCTTTAGAAAAATAAAAGCAATTATGGACAAGAAATTAAATAATTAATGGAAATATATAAAGATTTATCATCTCCAGCTAGTCAGCAATTCGAAAAGCTACTAAACAGCCAATTATCAAAAAATAAAATAGAAGAAGGAAAAATCATAGAAGGTGAAATAACAAAAATTACAAATAAATATGTTTTTCTTTTTATTCCAGGTTTAAAAAGTGAACCAGTCTTAGATATTAATGAGATGAAAATGATTGGGATAAAAGATAAAGTGGTTGTAGGAGCTACTGTTTCAGTTTTGTTAGAAAAAATAGAAGACAAAAATGGCGATGTGATAGTTTCAGCTCAAAAAGCACAAAAAATTAAAGGATGGTACAAATTAGAAAAAGCTTACGAGGAAAATCAATCTATAAATGGTAAAATCACATCAAAATGTAAAGGAGGGGTTATCGTAGAACATTTAGATACCGGATCTTTAATGTTTTGTCCTGGTTCACAAATATCAGACAAACCAATGAAAAGTATTGATCATTTAATAGGAGTGGAACAAAAATTTGCAATAATTAAATTGGATAAAGTAAGAGGAAATGCTTGCGTCTCGAGAAGACAGATTGTTTCTTCAAACAAAAAAGAAGATAAAGCTAAAATAATCGAAAAGTTTAAAGTTGGTGATATTGTAAAGGATGCTGTTGTTAAGGGATATTCTTCTTTTGGTTGCTTCTTTGAAGTTAATAATGAAATTGATGTTTTAGTTCATCTTCAAGAAATATCTTATTCTAGAGTAAATCATCCTGATGAAATTTTTAATATCGGCGAAAAACATGATTTAAAAATAATTTCTATAGATATGGAAAAATTACAAATTGGTTGCTCAATCAAACAACTTTCTCCTGATCCTTTCGAACATATTTCAAATTACGAAATTGGCAAACCTTACAAAGTTAAAGTAGTAAAAATAACAGATTATGGTTGTTTCTGCGAACTTGAACCGGGTCTAAGCACATTGAGGAGATCAAATTGATTGTGTAATTTCTGAAATTGATAAAGAAAAAAGAAGAGTTGCAATATCGCACCGACTAACAACTGAAAATCCTTATAAAACTCTTGAAAATAAATTCCCAGTTGGTTCTGATGTAGATGGAGTTGTCACTAATTCAAACGAATACGCGCTTTATGTTAAATTGGCTGACTTTGATATAGATGGATTTTTGCATTCTAATGATCTTTCTTATTCGGGCAAACCAGAAGATGAATTAAATAAATACAAAAAGGGAGATAAATTAAGAGTTAGAGTTCTCGAGATAAAAAAGAATGAACAAAAAGTTAGAGTTGGTTTAAAACAATTACAAAAAGATCCTTTTGACTGGTTTAAAGATAAAAAAATTAATGATGCTATAACTGTTAAAGTAACTTCATCTGACAGCAAAGGATTAATGGTTAAACCAGAAGGATGTGAACTTGAATTTTTAATAAAAAAATCACAAATTGCAATGAATACTGCGGATGCTAGGCCCGCTCGTTTTGTTGGTGGAGAAAGAATTGATGCGGCTATTGCAGATTTAAATTTAGAAAAACGCAAAATTACATTAAGCATTAAATTATTGGAAGAACTTATGAATGCTAAGGCTATAAAAGAACATTCAAGTCCGTTGAGTGGAAAAAATCTTCCTTTCTCATCGCTTTCTGAGCGGTTAGATGATAAAAAAAAGAAAAAAGAATCTGAATAAATAAAAAAATTGTCAGTCGTAAAATCAGACTTAATAAAAGAACTTGCAGATAACTATCCGAATTTTTTAAGAAAAGATCTTACAAAACTAATTGATATTACGATTAGTGAAATGCAAAATGCATTAAAAAGAGGTGATAGAGTTGAGCTAAGAGATATATTTTCAATTAAACCAAGAATCCAAAAAGCTAGAATATCGAGAAATCCAATGACAAATGAAAAAATTGATACTCCTGAAAAAAAAACAATATTAATGAAAATTTCGAAAGAATGGTCAAAAAAAATAAATGAAAAAGTATAAAATTTTTATTGCATGCGATAATGTAAATACATCAAAAATTAAAGAAATTATAAATAAAACCAATACATCAAAAATAAAAATTGGATACAAGTTCGGTTTAGAATTTCTAAATTCAAAAAATGGCAGATCTTTCATATCTAAGTTAAAAAATAAATTAGTATTTGCCGATTTAAAGTTACATGATATTCCTAATACTTGTGCATCTGCAGTAAAGGCAATAAAAGATCTTAGACTAGATTATTTAACAATACATGTGAGCGCTGGCTTAGAAGCTCTGAGAGCTTCAAAAAAAATATCTGGAAAAACTAAATTAATTGGAGTTACTACATTAACTTCGCTTGATAATAAAAGTTTAAAACAAATTGGTTATAGTAAAAGTGTTAATAAATTAGTTGTTCATCAAGCAAAGTTGGCATCAAAAGCTAATCTTGATGCTCTGGTCTGTAGTCCTAACGAAGTAAAAGAAGTAAAAAAAGTTTTTAAAAAAGAAATTATTACCCCGGGAATAAGATTAAACTCAAATAAATATGATCAAAAGAGAGTAATGACTCCAAAAAAAGCATTTAAAAATGGAAGTGATTGGCTTGTTATTGGTAGACCAATTACAAAAGGTAATATTAAAAAAAATCTTCAAAATTTATTAAACCATCTTAGTTAATAATGGATGCAAAAATATGTGGGGTTAAAAACTCCGATACATTAGATTATATTATTAATCATAAGTGTTTTCCAAAATTTGTAGGCTTCATAACAAACTATCCAAAATCTAAACGGTACATTGAATATAAAAATTTAAAAAAATTACTTAATATAGAAAAAAAGGGAATAAAATTTGTTTCTGTTTTAGTAAATCCAAATGAAGATATTTTGGAGAAAATAAAAAATTTAAGTTTTGATTATTATCAACTTTATGATGTTTCCCCAGAAAAAACAAAATTGATTAAAGAAAAGTATAATAAAAAAATAATTTCTGCTCTTACAATTGAAAACAAAAAAGATGTAAATAGATATAAAGAATATGAAACAATTTCAGATATAATATTATTTGATAGCAAAGGCTATGAAAAATCAACTAATTTTGACCATGAACTGCTAAATCATGTGCCAAATTCTATAAATAAAATGCTGGCAGGTAATATTCAATACAATGATGATCTTGATAAATATTCTAAAATAGCAGATATTATTGATATTTCGGGAAGTTTAGAGACATCAGGTGAAAAAGATATTTCAAAAATAAATATTTTTTTAAAAAATGTTAGTAAAATTAAAAATGAAAATTAAAAAAAATATACCTTTAATTGATCAACATAATAAATACGGTTTTTGGGGTAAAAAATTTGGTGGAAGTTTTATTCCTGAAACACTTAAAAAACCAGTAGATGATCTTACAAAAAGTTTTGCCAAATTAAGAAATGACAAAAACTTTTTAAAAAAAAGAGATTATTATTTTAAAAATTATATCGGTTCTCCTACTCCTTTTGTAAAATTGGAAAACTTATCGAATCATTTAGGAGGTGCTCAGATATGGACAAAAGTTGTTTCAGACGCAAATGGTGGAGCACATAAGATTTATAATGCAACTGTTCATGCTCTAATTTGTAAAAGTATGGGAAAAAAGTACATAGTTGGTGACACTGGTGCTGGGTATGCTGGAAAAATGTTAAGTATGGCAGCTAAAAAATTTGGTCTTAAGTGTAAAATATTTATGGGTGCTAAAGATATTAAAAGACAAAAACCTAATTGTGTCGCTATGAGAAAGAATGGTGCTGAAATAGTTCCTGTTTATACTGGAAGCCAAACTTTAGTTGATGCGGTAAGTGAATGCATGAGATATTGGGTTTCAAACTGTGATACAACTCACATGTGTGTAGGGTCAACCGTTGGACCAAATATTTTTGTGAAAGTATGTGGATGGAGTACTAGTCAAATTTCAAAGGAACTTAAAATTCAAATAAAAAAAGAATTTGGAAAAATACCAAAAAAAATAAAACTAATAAACTGTGTTGGTGGTGGAAGTTCTGCTTATGGTTTTTGGAGTGAGTTTGTTGATTATCCAAAAACTCAAATAGAATTTATTGGAGTTGAAGCAGGAGGACCAAAGAATTCTAAATTGCATGCCGCTCCTTTAAGTAGAGGTGCAAAATTGGGAGTTTTGCATGGAGCAGCATCTTATGTTTGTCAAAATGAAGATGGTCAAATAAATGAAACAGAATCTATAAGTGCAGGATTAGATTATCCAGGAGTTAGTCCAATTCATTGTTTTCTTAAAGATGCTAAAAGAGCAAAATATACTTACGCAACAGATGAACAAGCTCTAGATGCTTATAAATTAGTTACTAAATTTGAAAAATTAAACCCTAGCCTTGAACCTTGTCATGCTTTTTCAGAAGCAATAAGAATCGCTCCTAAATTAACAAAAGATAACATTATAATTGTGAATTCATGCGGTGATGCAAAAAAAGATAGAGATATTTTAAAAAAAAGATTAGGAAAAAAAATATGATTAATCCGATCAGCAAAAAGAGAATAGGCCTGCTTTGCTTACATACACAGTTGCTGGAGATAGTACAAAAAAAAAATCACTAGAAATTTTAAATACAATTTCAAAAAATGTTGATATTTGTGAATTAGGTTTTCCACATAACACACCCATAGCTGACGGTGGAACAATACAAACAAGCGCATACCGAGCAATAAAAAATGGACTAAAAATTAAAGATGTATTTCAAATAGTAAAAAATTTTAAAAAAAACAAAAATTCAAAACCTTTAATTTTAATGGGTTATTACAATATGATTTATCAGTATGGAGAAAATAAGTTTTTAAATCAATGTAAAAAGTCAGGAGTAAATGGTTTGATTGTTGTTGATCTTCCTTGGCCAGAAAATAAAAATTTTGCTAATAAATGTAAAAAAAAATCAATTAGCTTTGTTCAGTTGCTTTCTCCGACAACATCAAAAGAGAGATTAAAAAAAATAATAAAAGATTCTCATGAAATGATTTATTATATAAGCATGTTATCCACTACTGGAGGAAAACTTAAAGTTTCCACAAAACAAATTCTTACTAATTATGATAAAATAAAAAAAATTGGGCGTAATAAAAATTGCGTAATAGGCTTTGGTATTACTGAAAAAACAATTTCAAAACTTAAAACTGCCGATGGATTAGTAGTAGGAAGTGTCATTTGTAAAGAAATAACAAAAAGTCTAAAAAATAGACAAAATCCTGTCATAAATGTAAGTAAGATTGTAACAAGATTGAAAAATAAAATTTTATGAACTGGTTAACAAAAGCTATAAAATTTGGAGAAAAAATTAAGAAGGTTTTAAAAAAAAGACCTTCAAAAGAAGAAATTGAAAATTCTCATTGGACAAGTTGTTGCAAAGGTCCAATTTTAAAAAGAGATCTTGAAGAAAATTTATGGGTATGTGACTCATGTGGCAAACATCATAGAATTAGTTGCAGACAAAGGTTTGATATTTTTTTTGGAAAAAACTCATACCAAATATTAGAGTCTCCAATTCCCGCTGAAGATCCATTGAATTGGGTAGATACAAAATCTTACAAAGATAGATTAAAACTTGCTAGAAAAAAAACTAATCAAAACTGTGCTGTAATGATTGCAAAAGGAAAAATAAATGGAATTGAAGTTACAGCTGGTGCAATTAATTTTGATTTTATTGGAGGTTCGGTTGGAGCTGCTGAAGGAGAAGCAATAATTTATGGAGTACAACATGCTATTGATAATCAAACTCCGTATGTGTTCTTTCCTTGCGGAGGTGGTCAAAGAATGTTTGAGTCATCTATCGCATTAGCTAATATGACAAGAACTACACTTGCAATAAATGAACTAAAAAATAATAACCTACCTTATATAGTTTGCTTTACTGATCCTACAGCAGGAGGAATAACCGCATCTTTTGCAATGTTAGGAGACGTCCACATGGCGGAGCCAGGCTGTTTGATAGCTTTTGCAGGAAAAAGAGTCATTCAGGCTACTGTTAAGGAAGAACTTAGCCCAGAGTTTCAGACCAGCGAGTACGTTTTAAAACACGGCTTTGTTGATCGCGTAGTACATAGAAAAGATATACAAAAAGAAATAGGTAATCTTTTATCGATATTGCTTAAGAAAAATTCTGAGGTAAATTCAGATAATCTAAATGAAACTTCAGAAAATATTGAGTCGCTTACAAAAGCTGCATCCTAAAGAAATAGATCTAAGCTTAAGTAGAATTCAAAATCTTTGTAAAAAATTAGGAAATCCTCAAAATTTCATAAAATGCATTTCAGTGGTAGGCACAAATGGTAAGTATTCAACTATTCAAGCTGTAAGAGCAATCCTTAAGGAAGCAAATATTAAGTGCAACATATATACCAGTCCTCATATACAAAAGATTAATGAAAGATTTGTATATAATGATGAAGAAATATCAGATGAAAATCTTGCAAAATTACTTACAGAAGTCGAGGAAATTAATAATGGTGAACCTATAACTTATTTTGAAATATTAACGGCTGCATATTTTTATTATGCTAAAAATTTTATATATAATATTAATCTTGTCGAAAGTGGTTTATTTCATCGTTTTGATGCAACAAATATTATCAACAACAATCTCGCAAGCATTGTAACATCAATTGGTTTAGACCATCTAGATTGGCTTCCTAAAAATGAACAAACATTAGAAAAAATAATTTTTGAAAAAACATCTAAATTATTAAATTCAAATATAATTGTTGCAAAACAAAGTTCTAAAAAAACTTTAAATTTAATTAAAAAAAGTATTCTAAATAATAAATCAAGTAAAAAAATATTTAACGAAAAATATAGTTATTCAATTAATGAGAATGGTTTCATTTATTATGAAGATGAATTAGGTAGTTTAAAATTGCCTCAACCAAATATATCAGGCAATTTTCAAATTGAGAATATCGCAACCGCCATAGCAACAGTAAGAAAACTTAATTTAAAAATAGAAGATGAAAATATAAAAAAAGGTGTTACTAAAATTCAAAACATTGCTAGATTTCAAGAAGTTAAAAGAGGGAAATTAAAAAATTTATGCAAAAACAATAAAATCTATATCGATGGATCGCACAACTCATTAGGTGCAAAAGTTTTAAATGAATATTTAGAAACTTTAAATTGTAATAAACATATAATTTTAGGTATGATGGCAAACAAAGATCACGAAGAATATATAAGTTATTTTAAAAATATTTCTTCACTAACTACAATTGATATTCCAAATCAACCTAATTCAATTAAAGGAGAGGCTCTTAGAAAAAAATTGAAAAAATTTCCTAACATACAATTTAAAAAATCAATAACTGAAGCTACAAATTCTTGCCCTCTTTTATCCAAGAAACAATATCAGACTTAGGAGTTGCTCCAACTTTTGTTGATTTTAATTCTCCATCTTTAAATAATAACATCGTTGGTATTCCTCTTATTCCATATTTGGTTGGAGTATTAGGCTCTTCATCAATATTATGTTTTGCTATAGAAACATCGCTAGCCATTTCATCTGATATTTCTTCTAATATTGGCCCAACCATCTTACAGGGGCCGCACCACTCCGCCCAAAAATCAACTACTATCGGTTTTGTGGATTTTAGAACTTCTGAATCAAAATTTTCATCTGTTACTTTTAAAGTTGCCATAATTTTTATATATAAATTAATTAATTTTATTCAATAGTTAAAAAAAAAATTGTTTTGATTATCCACATTATGAGTTTTCATATTTTTTTTGTATTGACATCGCATAATTATTAAATTCATCTAAAAGTTCTAATTTTTTTTGATCATTTTCATTTGTATATTTCTCTCTTAGAGTATCTATCTCATAATTTTAACTTATCTTTCCATGATGCAGCATGCCATGCAGGAAAGAGGGTGGTATCTTTATTTGATGTAAATTTAGTATAAATGCTTTCTTCGGCATAAATATCCTCTTGGGATTTTGATTGTTCTTTTTCCTCTGCTATTTCTCTTAAAGCTGTAAGAATATTTTGAGAAAATTTTTCATTATTTTGAACTACATGTGCTCTCTTTTTTATCAAATTTGGATCCATAGCATTATAAGGTTCTGCCTTCATTCCAAATTCTCCTTCAATAATTATTGGTGCTTTGTTGGCTCTAATAGTCCTCAAAAATTTAGGAGTTTTTTTCATTTCATTCTTTAATTCATTAATTGAGAGATTTAATAAAGGTTCAACATTAGTTCTTAAATCAACAGAATAGTACCAACCGTGGTAAATTGGATGAACACAATGCTTAGGATGTAATGGAACAACTAAATGAAGTCTGGATTTACCATAATAATATTCATTTAAAGTAATAATCTCTCCCTTTTTTATTATTGTTTCTGTATCTGATTTGTTTGCTGTTTTCAAAAAAGAATCCCAAGTATGTTCTTGTTTTTTTTTAATAATTCTTAAAATTTTAACTGTCAATTCTGCATCAGTAAGAGCAGAATGGGCATCACTTGTATCTATTCCTTGCATTCGTGCAAGTGACTCTAGTTTAAATACTACATTTTTTTTTTCATTTATTTCTGTTTGTAAAATTGAAGGATCCACAACGTAGGCTGCTCGTGCAATGTTGATTCCGTCATGACGCTTATTGGGTGCTGCGCTTGAAATATAAGGATATCTTATACCTTTGAAAAACTCCTTTCTAATGAGTTCTTCGTCGAAACCTATAGAACTCCAGCCCAAAAAGATTGCTGGGCTCCATTTTTTAAATATTTTTTCTACTTCTCCCAACATCTGGTAATGGCTTAAATTAGTTTGAGTAAGCTGTTTTATTGATGTCTTGTTTACTATCAAAGCCATGGCTTGAAAGATTTCACCTTCAGGCAAACTACATCTTAAATTAAACCTATCTATTTCTTTAAGATTTTCATCAACCAAAACTCCACCAATCTCGATTATTGAAGACCAATCTGTTGACGCGCCGGAACTTTCAATATCCCATCCAACTAAATTCATAATTAAATTACCTTTTAAAAGCTAGGTTTTTTGATGTTTTGGATAGTTTTTAAGACTAAACCTAAGCATCTAAACAAGTAGCTGGTTAGTATTTTCTCTTTTATGAATTGATAAAAGAAAGTCAAGTTAAATTGTTAATTTCATTAAATTTATTTAACCGCCCTAAGAATAAATTTTGATACATTTCCAATTCAGCTCCTTCAATTTTAAATTCCTGAAATAATATATCTTTTGTGCAAAGTAGAACTATGCCTGCATTCATTTTTGTTCCATGAACAACATCGTGGGCCAAAGTGTATGCCCCTAGCTGCAATAGATAGTCTTGAATAAAATCAACTTTTTTAGGTTTATTGCTTTGTTTAAAATCAATTATACAAATTTTACCATTATATTGAGCGATTAAATCTGCAGTTCCAGCATATTTATTTGGATAATACAAAGTTTCCTCCATGCCGTATATCTCTTCAAGTTTGCCCTTTAGACCTTTTTCTATGATTTGTTTAGCCATAATTTTATATTGTTCATTGCTTTCAAAAAAACTTTCATTGATTCTTCCTCTTAAAAAATCTTCAATATAAGAGTGCATGGATGTCCCTCTGCTGCTCGCTTCAGATTTAATTCTATTGGCTTCTTTATGACCCACTCTATCTTTCCAGAGTTCTAAAGATGCTTTATCTTCCTCTGATTTAGTGGCTTTTAAAATAGAAGTAACACTCGGTAATTTTTCATCGCCTAATAAATATTTCCTCATACCGTCTTCAATAGATCTTGATGATTTTGGATAATTAAATTTATTATACCATTTCATAGAATCTCTTATAAGTGTATTTAAATTGAAAATGAAATTAATTTTTAAACTGTTTTGAGTGATCTTCAAATTTTTCTACATTCTCGTTTTCAGCTACTATTTCAATTTGACCGGGATCCTTTATATTTTCTAAGGTTCTTGTAATTGATCTTGCATCTTTACCAAAACTATCAACAACGCCCATTGCTTCTTCTAGTTTTTTTCTAAGAATTAGAACATTGTCAAAATGCTTTGAAAATCTAGTGCTAATTGTTTTTAGATGATCATAAATCTCGGTTGCATGTTTTTGAACTTTTAATGTTTGAAAGCCCATGTGCAAAGATTGTAGGTAAGCTGAAAGAGTATTAGGTCCTAAAATTACAACTTTATATTTTTTCATTAATTCCTGAGTTAATAATTCTTTAGTGCTTGGATCTTGATATGAAGTTAATTCTGAAAATAAACTTTCAGTTGGAGCATAAACTATTGCAAAGTCTGTGCTTTTTGGAGGAACTATATATTTCTCATTCACGCTCTTAGCTTTGTCTTTAAATGCTCTTGCCAATTTTGTTCTAGCTTCTGCTGCTGCTTTTTTGTCATCTGCTTGGTAAGCATCATCAATTGCTTTAAATTTTTCTACTGGAAAATGACTGTCTACCGGAACTAAAACTCCATCTTGAAGTTTAATTGCAAATTCAACATTTTCACTTGTATCCTCTTTCATTTTAACATTTGAAATGTATTGAGAGGCAGGCAATAAATCTTTTAAGAGAGATCCCAAGCTAAACTCAGCCAAAGTTCCATACTTCTTAACTCCGACCAAAATCTTATTAATCCCCTCTTGGCTTTTATTTAAATTCTCAACTTGAGTATTAAAAGCAGAAACTTTCTCCTTAACTGATGTTAATGTTTGCGTCATATCTCTTGTCACATCTTTGGATAAATTATTAAATGAGGTAGACATAGTATTAAATGAATTATTGATGCTCTCTTTTAAGTTATTGAGCTCTTGAGTGTTGTCTTTAGGCTCTTCTTTGTTTTTGCGCTGAGCAACTAATAGGTAAATAACGACCCCTATTAGGACTAAAATTATGTATGACAACGAATCTTGCATAGTACTTAAGTAAATATTCATCTTTTATTAAAAGTAAACAAGTAAAAAAAATATAGCAGTTGGTAATTTACTTAGAAAGTATACTTAAAATCCTTCTTAAACTTTTTAAATTTTGACTTTTTTTAGAAATCATCAAGCAAGCTTGTGAATTAAGTATTACGCCATCTTTTAAAATTCTTAAATTATTTGCTTTTAATGTTTCTCCAGTTGAAGTTATATCTGTAATAATTTCTGATGAACCGGTAAAAGGATAAATTTCTGTAGCACCAAGACTTTTAACTAATTTAAATTGAGTAAATCCTTTTGAAAATAAAAATTCTCTGGTCAAATTTGGGTATTTAGTTGCTACTCTTAGTCTACTTTTCTTTTTATCTTTAAATTCAAAAGCTATTTCCTCAAGATCTGCTATTGTTTGAACATCAATCCAATCATTAGGAATGGCAATCACTAGAGTTGCTTTACCAAAATTAAATTTTTTTTTTACAAATACTTTCTTTTGAATGTTGATTTCACTTTCTTTAAGTAAATCATATCCTGAAAAACCAATATCTAAAGATCCATCGCTAAGCCTTTCTATTATTTCTCTAGCGTGAAGGTAAGTTATTTTTATATTTTTGTATTCTTCAATAAAACCAAATAAATCTCTTTCTCCTCTTTCAGATAAAATTTTAAGTTTTTTATTACTAAATACTTTTAGAGTATCTTTTCTAAGTCTTCCTTTACTTGGTATTCCTATTTTAATCATTTAATTATTTAAGTTAATAGCTGCTCCAACTGCTGGAATTATTTTGGAAGAACCAAGATCCGCTATAAGGCTATCGTATCTGCCACCACTGATAATATTAATTTTTTTTGATTTATATTTAATATCAATCTTAAAAACCATACCTGTATAGTATTCAAGTTGTCTTCCAAAAGATGAGGAAAACTTTATATTTAATTTAGCATATTTATTTTTAGTAATTGGGAAATAGTTTTTTTGAACTCTTAGATTAATTTTATTTTTTTTAAAAAATAAATTTAATACATTTCTTCCCTTTTTTACTCGCCTTGGATCTTTAATTTTATTATGAATCCTTGTTAAAATTTCATTAACTGATCTTCCTGCAATTTGACTTGATTGATCACCTTTCAGCATTTTTTGATATTTTTTCTTATCGATTTCAACAATCGTTGGATCTACATCTGAATTAGTCTCTAATCTTTTAAGCAGATCATTAAAATAACTTTCTCTCCAAAAATGTCTTTGCAGTCTTAATTTCCATCTTTTTGGAATATCAAGTTTGTTTAATAACAATTTAAATATTTCAATATTTCCCACAATTAAACTACCTGATGAATATTTAAATTTAGATAAAGATTTAAGAGCTGTTTCGATGATTTGTTTATCATCTCTTTTTTCATTTTTAGATCCAATAATTTCAAATCCTATTTGATTTCTTATAATCGGATCAGTTCTTTTTAAATTTTTCCTAAAAGCCTGTCCATAATAATGTACCTTTGTTATTCCATTAATTTTTTCATTTAAGTATCTTAGACAAGATGCAATTGTTAGGTCGGGTCTTAAACAAAGTTCATTACCATTTTGATCATTAAATGAAAAAATAAATCTTCTAAAAGACTCACCTGATCTTTCAACAATAAGGTTAGTTGGTATAACTGTGTCTAATTCTATGTATTTAAATCCATTAGACTTTACAGATTTAAGAATACTGTCAGATAAGTTTTTTGATTTCATTTATAAAATTTTCTTTTTTTATCTCTATTTGATCATTTTCTTTAGATGATTTTAATTTTTTTATAGTTAATTTATTATTTTCAAATTCTTCCTGACCACAAATGATAGCTAAGGCACAACCTTTTTTATCTGCATATATTAACTGTTTTTTTAAATTTTTACTTGGATCTAAATAAATTTCAGAATTAATATTATTTTCTCTGAGTTGATTAAGGATTTCATAATATTGAGATATATATTTTTCATCTAATATACAAACCAATACACTATCATTATTTTTAATCTTAATTTGATCTAATTGATTTAATGCAAATACAAGTCTATCAACACCTATGGACATTCCTGTTCCTTTATAATCAGCGCCTTTAAATCTTTTTATCAATGAATTATATCTGCCTCCACTAGCTACAGAGCCTATATCTATTTCTTTTTCTTGTGCATTTTTACCTTTAAAATTAAGGTTTGTTTCAACACAAAATCCAGAATAATAAGCAAGTCCACGAACAATTGTAAAATTTGTATTAATTTGATTTAAAAATTTACCTTTAGACAAAACTTCAAATAAATTCTCTATTTCTTTTATTCCTTCTAAAGAAATAGGATTTTTTAAATTAGATTTTAGATTTTTTAAGTCTTTTACTTTGAGAAATTCAATTATTTGGGATACTTGATCGTCTGATAAATTGGCACCTTTTGTAATAGCTCCGCTAGAATCTTTTCTTTCTTTTTTAAGTAAATCATCAACTCCTTTCAAGCCTATTCTTTCAAGTTTATCTATACTCCTAATAACTTTAAGCTCTTGATCATTAGTTATTTTTAAATCTGAAATTAATCCTTGGACTATTTTTCTATTTGAAACATTGACTGAGAATTGATCTTTTTTTAGCCCACAATTTAAAAATGTGTCAGCAATTATATTACATATTTCGGCATCCGCTTGTGCTTCATTTACATTGCCAATAATATCTGCATCAAATTGCATAAAAGATCTAAATCTAGAATTATCTGGCTTCTCTCTACGAAATACATCGCCATATGCATATCTTTTATAAGGAAATGCCAAATCTCTAAAATTTTGAGCTACAAATCTGGCAAGAGGTGCACTCATATCATATCTTAAAGTGAGAGACTCTTTTTCGTCTTCAAATACAAATACATCAGACATAGGATTGCTGTCATCATTTGCTAGAAATGATCCTATGTTTTTGGTTATTTCCATCGGAGATGTTTCCAATGGAATAAATCCATATTTTATAAAATTAGCTTCAATTATTTCTAAAAGCTTTTTCTTTAAAGCTAATTCTTTGCCCCATCTGTCTTTAAATCCTTTAGGAAGACTTGGGATCAATTTTTTTTCATCAGTCATATTTGGTACTCCGGGGCAGAATCGCACTGCCATAACCCGCTCCACAGGCGGGGGGAATAACTGTTATACGACCGGAGCTCCTGTATTTGTTTTATACTAAATGTGGATAAAATTAAATTTATAAAATGATTAAATAGCTAGCGACAAGCCAGCATGAAAATGATGTCTTTTGTTAAATTTTGAATCTATATTTTTTTTAATCATGAGGCTTAATAGCATTTTAAAATTAAAATGCAAGAATGGATTGTATAGGAATAATTCATAGGTATTTCCTACTATTATTCCTATACAGATATTTTAAATGAAATAAATTTTAAGAAATTTTCTTTAAATTCACTGCGCTTGGACCTTTATCTCCGTCCTGAATTTCAAATTCTACAGCATCGCTCTCATTCAAAAAACGAAGTCCTGCTTCACGAACTGCGCTTGCATGAACGAAACAATCTTTTTCTCCGTCTTCTCTTTCTATAAACCCGTAGCCCTTCTTACCGTTGAACCACTTTACTTTTCCTTTTAATGTACTCATACTTTTTGTTTACTCTTTCTTTCTTTATTGTATTAAACTTAGCTAAACTTCAGCTAGCAGGATAATTATTAGATTTTAAAATTGAATGCAAGCATAATGATTTGCTTATTTTGGTGGTGGAACCCCCTGAAATCGAATCAGGTCCCAATGCTTTTCAGGCATTTGTGCGCACCAGCTACACCAGGGTTCCAGAAGTCAAAATCTAAAAATTATTCTGCCCTTTGTCAAATCATATGGAGTCACTTCGACCGTAACATTGTCACCCTGAAGTACTCTAATTCTATTTTTTCTTAATTTTCCTGCTGTATGAGCTGTTACTATATGGTCATTTTCAAGTCTTACTCGGAACATGGCATTTGGCAATAAATCTATAACCTTGCCTTTGAATTCTAATAAGTCTTGTTTTGACAAATTTATTTTCTCCTTATTCTAGATTTTATACTTTGAGCATGACCTTCTAATTCTTCATACTCAGCGAGATGTGTAGCGTATTTTCCTATTTTCTCAACACCTTTTTTTGACAGTTTAATATGGCTAATTTTTTTATAAAATTCATTTAAATTTAACCCAGATGAAAATTTAGCCGAACCTAGTGTAGGCAAGACATGATTAGTTCCTGCGTTATAATCTGTTACTGCCATAGGTGAGTATTTGCCAATACAAATACTTCCAGAATTGTAAATTTTATTCAAATATTTTTTAGAATCAACAATATTTAGTTCTAAATGTTCTGGTGCAATTTCATTAATTGCATCAATAATCTGTTTATCGCTTCGAGCATAAATTATTAAACCATTATCTTTTAAACTTTTTTCAGCAATTTTTTTTCTTGGTAAGTTTTTTAAATTATTTGTAATATTTTTTTTAAAATTGTTTATTAATTTTTTATGCTTTGTGATTAATATACTTTGTGAGTTCACATCGTGCTCAGCTTGAGCAATAATTGATGTGACAACTTGATTAATATCAGACTTACTATCTGCAACTACTGTAATTTCAGAAGGTCCAGCAATCATTCCTTCAATTCCTACATCACCAAAAACTTCCTTTTTTGCTTTAGCAACATAAATATTGCCTGGCCCCACAATTTTATTTACCTTTTGAATATAAGCTAAACTAGCTATAGCCTGCGCTCCTCCCATTGAATATATTTCTTTTATTCCAATCTTTTTTGCTGCATACAAGACAGCTGGATTTAATTTTCCATTTAATTTTGGATTTGCTAAAATAATTTTTTTTATTCCTGCAATCTTTGCGGGAATGGCATTCATTAATAATGTGGATGGTAGATTTGATGGCACATATATTCCAATAGATTGTAATGGAATATATTTATATTCTAATTTGTTATTAAATTTGTCTATGTAAGAAATATTCTTAAATTTTTGCTTTGAGTGAAAATTTAAAATTCTATTATATGCAAAATCTATAGCTCGCTTTATTTTCGGATCTAGAGTTTTTATAGATTTATTAATTTTTTTTAAACTTGGTTTAATTTCTGTATTTTTGCTAAATTTCTTCTCATATTTTATAAGACTTTTTATCTTATTTTTTTTAATATCTTTTATAATTTGATTTACAATTCTAGTATCAGCTTCTTTTCTAGATCTTCTTCTATCTAAATAAATGGATAGTTGTTTTAAGAAGTTTTTATTTTTGCAATTAAAAATTTCTATCATTTAGTAGTTTTTGATCTTCCAAAGTTACCTCGATTACTTCAACGCTGAGAGTTATAATTCTATTTTTTGAAAATAATAGGGTTATTTCAAAATTGTGATCTCTTTTAAAAATATCTATTGCCAACAATTCTAGTACTAAATCAACATTATTTTGATCAATATTTTTTGATTTTGAAGATTGAACAAACTCAAACTTAACGACACTATTAATTGATTTCTCTTTATTTTCCTCCTCTATATTTAGTCTTAATAGAGATAAAAGAAAAATCTTATTAGAAGGCAAATACTTAATATCATTTAATTTTACTTTGGCTTCTGAACAGCATGCAGAAATTATTTGTAAATCTTCTGGTGATTGGGCAATGATTTTTTTTAAAAATTTCTTGCTCATTAAGATACTCTTTTAATATTAACTCCAACTTTTTTAAGTTTTTTCTCAATTTTTTCATATCCTCTATCCAAATGATAAATTCTATTAATAGTTGATTGTCCTTTAGCTATAGTGGCAGCTAAAACCAAAGCTACTGACGCTCTTAAATCACTAGACATTAGTTCTGCACCTTGAAAGTTAGTTCCTCCTTCTATTATAGCTCTATTTTCTTTGATTAAAATTTCTGCGCCCAATCTTCTAAGTTCGGCTACATGCATAAATCTATTTTCAAAAATACTCTCAGTAATAAT
>LUMJ01001039.1_pt1 | contig 18182 bp, 24 predicted proteins | sample 729631 | NCBI WGS metagenome assembly LUMJ01 (sample SAMN03860266, study PRJNA289734) | marine metagenome | biome: seawater column; feature: ocean; material: water; isolation source: Red Sea water column Station 22 - depth 500m | place: Saudi Arabia: Red Sea | collected 2011-10-15 | depth 500 m
GAAGGTTCCCCATAAGAGAACAAAGATTACCAGAGCACTGAACTTCATTCGGTCAACTAAGCCACCGACAATGAGTGCTGGTGTGATAATAGCGAATGTTGCTTGGAACATTGCAAACAATTGATGTGGAACTGTTCCAGGCCATCCTTGACTACAGTAGTGTCCATCGCCTTTCATTTGCTGCATTTGGTAATAATCAGACCAAGTGCCTTCACAAGAACCTGGTTCACCTAATGGTGCCCAAGCTGAAACTTGATTGAAACCCATGTAATCTAGGTTACCCATGAAATAGTTTGCATCATTGTCAATGCCACCGAATGCTAGGGAATATCCCCACAGTACCCATTGTACTGACATTAGGCCCATGACAATGAATGTCATACCAATTGTGTTGACAGCGTTCTTTGATCTTGCAAGTCCTCCGTATAAGAAGGCGACACCAGGTGTCATGAACAAGACTAAGGATGATGCTGTTAACATCCAAGCAGTATCACCTGTATCAATCAGACAATACATGTCTGGAACGCCGTCATCATCTGTGTCATGCCAACATTCGTTGGGATTACCAGTGTAAATTCCGGCGCCACCGTCAGGGTCTCCGACAACATACCCATCCATACCATCGGTAACTTGTTGGGCATATGCCTGAGCCATTGCTCCTGTCGCGGTTATAGCGACTGCGGCCATAAGTAATAGAGCATACTTATGGTTTTTAGAGTTCATCTAAACTGACCGCAAATTTGTTCTAGATATAAACCTAAAGTTGGATTATTCACAAATGAAGTCAATAACTGAATATATACATACAATGATACTAACATAATATTATAATATTATGATACGTATATTTAGGCATGAAATATGCTATAATTGGTGATTTCCATTGAAAAGCATAACACCAAAACTCTCAATATTTGAAACATTCAAAACAAAACAGCAAGAGCTTACAGGCGAAGCCAAGAGGCAAAGACACATCATATGCCATCTGGCTAGGGAGGAAAGTTCTACATTAATGACACGTACGGCTATTGCTCAAGATATAGCAGAAAAAAACAATCTCCTTTGGAAGAATATCTATTCTGGAGTTTTTCGTGATTTGGATGAGGTTCTCATTCCTTTAGAAATAGTTAGTGAAGCGGGACGCTTGCCACTAAAGCGTGGACCTAAAGCCTTACAGGAAAAGGGAATACCACATTATCAACTTACACAAAAAGGACTTCTAGTAGCCCTAGCAATTGAGGAATCTGACAATAAGAATACTATTTTGGATAAGTTTTTGTCAAAATCTGAGATAAAAGAAAAACAATTTGCAGATGTTATTACGACATTAGCAAAAATTTCACCAAAATTCACATACTCTATGTTTGAGATTTACGTTAAGGCGTTTTGTGAAGGAAAATTGAAAAATCTTCTACCGTTTAGTGTTTTAGAATTTCAGAAAATATCTAAAAATTCGTTTACAATTCAAAATGAATTGTTGAATGGTTTTATGACATTACCAAAAACTAAAAAAACTGATGTTCTAAACTTCTTTTCAAAATTCACGTAATCGATTAAACAGTGTCTTCCTTACCAAATTTACCAAATAGTGATGATATGGTTATTTGTTTTCCTTGTTTCTTTCTGATATAACATCTCTCGTAATATTGGCAATCTAGACAATCTAGTGATGGTTCTACTATTGGTGGTTTTGCTTTTGGATCATCTTTTTTTCTAGCAAGAAGATCATGAAGTACTTTAGCACGTCTAATCACTTCTTCAAACATCTTTTGATTTCTGTTTGTGACAAACGATTCCTCTTTTCCATCTGGTGTGATATATACAATAACACCTTCAATTTTATCAAACATCCACATACAAGCATTCACGTACAAAATATCCACAGGAATTGGATTGTCCGGAAACCTAGGAATTGACCTAAAGATTAAGACAACATCTTCCCTAATCATGTCCACCTGACCCTTCAATGTCAAACCTCCAGTCATATCATATTCACCCATAGTAGAATGAGATTTCATTTTTCGAAACAATCCTCCCAGTACTTTGTTGAATTGTGTCTGTTCAGTATCTACCGGATCCGTTCTGTCATAGAAGGAACGACGTAAACATCTTGTAGATTCGTTAAGATAAATTGTGTTAGGGTCATTCGTGTCAATCTTTAATTGGATATCCTCACCAAGATCGTCGATAGCATCTCTAACTATCTGCTTATAATCTCTATCCCCAACACTCATGATACATCATTTCGAACATACCTTAAAAATGTAAAACATATACTAAAAGTAGAAAAATAAGAAAATGTTGGATGGTTCCAATATTTTATGCGTCTGGTGCTCTTGAATGTCCCTTGCCACGCAGTCCGAATACAACTACTGCCATAGCAATTAACACGCCAATTGCTGCTCCAAATGCTGCCACTGATGCTTCTGCCATGGGTGACATGCTTAAAGTCCATCATATATAGTATTGGTAATTTTTCTTATATTTTTACAAATAATCACAATTTTGAAATTTTATGATACCAAGTTAGTCGTGCTTAGAAAAGCTGAATTCTAGAATGTTTTCCTGTCCTGCTGTTATTGAACTAAGATTGAAGAAGGCCTCGCCTGAAATTCTCCAATTTAGATCATTATTTTCTAGTGCATTCCACACTTCCGGTGTATTGCCAGTATTGGTGATAGTGAGTTTTTCACCAATAGGAACTGGTCTTTCATTAGTTATAATGTAATAATTTGGAGATGCAAGGAATCCTTCTGGGTGTGAACCCAACTCGCCTACAGCAATTCTGGTGTCATCATGATAAATTGAGTACTTTACGTGTTGAAGCATAACAGATTTGAAGTTTGGATTTGTAAACTTGAATTTTATCTCAAGTGTTGCCTGCTTGTCAGTTACCTCTAATATGGAAAGATCAAATAATTCCACAACAATTGGCAGTACCTCTTGCCCCTGATTTGACGGTGCGAAAAATCCTCCCTCAACATCACTGATTATTGAATTACCAGTTAATGTGAATACAACTATAATCGCAATAAGAACACCAGCCGCTCCTCCAACAACTATTTTAGAATTCATCGGTTTTTGATTCTTGTGTATATTTCTTAAATGTTGAGATAAAATGCATATAGTGCCATCATGTCTAGTATACTATGCAGTACTTTCAGGCAGTTCAGATTGGAAAACAGAGAGCAAACAAGGCACAGATGGTTCTGTTTGACATATCTGGATTTGCCATGCTAACTCTCACTACCAAGAAGATTGATGGAAAGTTTGCTCCAGTTGGAGAAGAATCATTTGTTTCTGTGATTAAAACTGATGATGGTTTTGTTGTAATTTTAGTGGATGCAGATGGATTTACCAAGGCACAAACAAAAGCGTTAGAGAAGGAAGATGCACAAAAAATATTCAGTAAGGTTTTGGAATTGGATATTACTGAATTTTCAGGTAAGGAGATAAAAATTTGGGCTGATACATACCCTACTGTACAGAATGAATTAAAGTAATCACTGAATTATCTCAGTTCCTACATGCTTACCATTCAAAGCCTTTTCAATGGACTTAATGTCTGCATCTATGATTCTTGTTTGGATTTTTGATCTCTCTATCACTTTTAGTGCAACTATATCCATTAGATCATATCCACCAGCCATTGAATCCTCACGTACCAACAAGTTACGAAGATCCTTGATATCAATACGTGCAAATTTTTTCGCTTTTTTATTTTTGTTGGGATCTGAATCGTATATGCCGTCAACATCAGTTGCGTTTAGAAATTCTTCTGCCTTTATCTTCTCAGCAATTAATGCAGCAGTCCCATTTGTGCTTTGACCAGGATGTAGTCCTCCTGTAACTACAATAAGACCGCTTTCTACTGCATTTTTGACTTCAGTCAAAGTTGTTGGAGGATGAGGGTATGCCTTGTCCTTTAATGCGTAAATTAGCAGTTTTGCATTTAATCGAGATATCTCAATGCCAAGTTCATCTAAAGTAGATTCGTCAGCTCCTGAGGATCTAGCATGGGAGATAAAATATCGTGCAATCTTCCCACCGCCTGCAACTATTATTGGTTGGTGTGTTTTACTCTTCTTTACAAAAAATGTTGCATAATCCTTCAGTTTCTTTGTCTCATCCATACTAAACACACGTCCAGATAGTTTTATGACAAATCTTTTTTTCATTATTTTAGATCACCAAGAATTGATTTGGCTGCAATTTCAACTTTTTTCCGATTTTGGGATGGGGTATAAACCCTTAAAATTTTCATAAATCCAGACATTACCGAAACTAGTTGAATATTTGAAATCTGAATTTCCTTAGCTTTCGTTCTATCATTATCCTCTTCTAGAAGAATTATGGACTTGGATTCTTTTTTTGATGGAGATAATGGAATTGATGGTGTGTTAGAACTATCAACAAAAATCTCATCAATGTCAACTTTGGATCTTTTTGAAACCTCTTCTCTAATTTCATTCAGACGTTTTTTTCCTATTGTGCCGCTAGTTAGAGCCAACTCGAATACTGACTTGAATAAATTACGATTTTGATAGTCTGTAGCAATTTTTTTTGCAGTTTTGAGTTTGGAGTTATGCTCTGGTAGGTTCAACAGTTTAGAAAGAATTACATCGTCAGACAATTCCAAATAGTCATCAAGAACCATTGAAGTGAGATTAAGTTCCTCTTCTGCTAGCTCCATTGACTCTAATAGCATTACTTCACCAGCCCTTACAGTTTTGTGAAAGTATACAGCCTTGAACATTTGATAACGAGAAATTAGCATGGTTTCAAAATTAACTAGCGCTGATTTGTCAAGTGCTAGTTTGTTTTTGTATACATCCAGAGAGTTTGTAAGCCTGTTATGGTCAATCTTTGCATGTTCTGCTCCAGTAAAGTACCCATCCCTGAGCAAATAATCCATAATATCAGCGCTTAACGCACCAGATATTATTTCATTCATAAACTGGAATTTTGAGTCACCGAAAGCGAGTTTAGTAATGAATCTCTTATCAAACCCACTTTTGGAAATCAAATCTCCAATAGTTGTCTTGAGTATGATCTCTTTTCCTACGTCTTCATGTGAGTGTTTTTTCTTTTGTAGAAGCTCCTCAAATAGATGTGAAAATGGACCGTGACCTATGTCATGTAGTAATCCGGCAAAACGTAAATCTTGAATGTCATTAGAAGAAATTATTCCCTTTTCGTTAAGTGCATGACCCGCCATAGATGCTATATGCATGACTCCGAGAGAATGCTCAAATCGTGTATGCTGCGCTCCAGGATAGATTAAGTGTGCGCCAGAAAGTTGTCTTATCCTCCTTAATCTCTGAAAAATTGGTGTGTCTATAATTTTCAGCTCGTTCCCATAAACTCTAACAAAATCATGAATTGGATCTATAATATCAAGATGCTTTTTTTTCATGATGTTATTTTCCTAGAAACAATTTTCATAATCTCCTTATGCGTTTCCTTCTTTGTATTAGATGATACAATTTTCCATCTGTGTTTTTTTGCTAGTCTACGATATATCTGAGATATTTTTTTTGAGAATTTTTTGTTTTTTTCAAATTTGTCTCGTTTTGATTTTTTACGTGAAAATGAATCACTTTGTGAAGTATCCAACACAATAACAAGATCTGCCCTTGGAAGACCATCTTCTAGTTTTTGTAACCATTTCTCCTTTAATCCATTGGCTATACCGTATACAAGATTGGAGTGATAATACCTATTCATTACTAAAACAGAATTCTTTGAAGATGCTTTTTTTATCTCGTCAAGTTTTTCGTGTCTATTTGCTGCATAAAGGAAATGAATCTGCTTGTGTTTTTTTTCCTGCTTGATCCAAGCCCTCAATTGCGATAATCAATACTAAATAAGGCAGCCTCAGGATTAAATATCTATCAAAATTTATAACATAAAAAAAATCAGTGATCAAAATGGGATTAGTTAAGCATGTTGCTAAGGAATTTTTTAAGGAGATAGATGACAAATCTAGAGAGTTTTTTGAGTTTGTATTGCCACCTATTGACTTGCATGAAGAAAATAACAATCTCATTGTTACAGTAGATATACCTGGATTTGACAAGAGTGACATCAAAGTTTCAATGAATGGTAATGTCCTATCTATCAATGCAGAAAAAAAAGATAACAAAAATGGTAGAACTATAATGAAGCAGCGCCCACGCGTAATTGACAAGAAAATGAGATTGCCAATAACTGTTGAAGAAGGAGAGGAGAAAGTGAATTCTGCAAAATATGTTGATGGTGTGCTAACAATTGAAATCCCAATTACAAAGAAGGGAAAAGAAATCTCATTAGATTAACGATTTCTAGTCGCTGCAAATATTCCCATAATTGCTGCAGACGCAATCATTCCAATTATTCCAAGTGTTTCATTTGACTGAAATAGGAATGCAGATCCAAAAAATACAGCTCCAGATAAGATGCTTCCTGACAGCAGTGTGTTTGAACCATGTTTAGTTTTTTGCTGCAGAACACGGTTCTCGTCCATGAATTTTTTTATTTCAGGTGCAATTGTGAGTGTATCATCAAGTGTCTTGGCAAATCTTTTGAATGAATGTTTAATCTCCTCTATGTATGCATCTTTGATCAAACTTTCCTCTTCTAAAATTTGTCTTAGAACTTTGATGAATTTGAAATCAACCTTGTGCGTATGATAGATTCCCTCTATGATTGTTGACATTCTAAGATATAGTGCAAGATGTTTCGGAAGTTTAAACGGAAACTTTGACATAGTTTTGTTTGCCAGTGACATCAGTGCTTCGACTTCCATCTCGTCCGGCTTTTTTCCATACATTGATTTTATGGACATATTGATGCCCTGTTCTATCACTTCTCGGTTAAAGTCGGGCGTTAACATGCCGAGCTCATCCATTGCATTTACCGTCCTTGGTGGATTCTTTTCTACAAGGGCAAGATATAGTCGAACTAGACGTAACCTAGTCTCATTGTTTAGCCTCCCAATCATTCCAAAGTCATATAGGACTAGTGTTCCATCATCCTTGACTGAGATATTGCCCGGATGTGGATCTGCATGAAATATCGAATGTCGCAAAAGCATTGTAAAGAAGACCTTGTGCACATCAATGACTAGTTTTTGTCTGTCAATTCCCTTTTTGTCAAGCTCCTCAATATTGGTAATTTTAATTCCTGGAATGTATTCCATCGTAAGTACATTCTTTGTTGAATAGTCATCATGTACCTCTGGGATTATTACGTTGTCGTATGGCTCCATATTCTTTTTTATTTTTTTCAGATTTTCAGACTCTTGGGAATAATCCATCTCCTCGTGGATGGAATCAGCAAACTGCTTCATTATAGGAATTATTGAGAATCTTAAGTTTGGATCAACAAACTTCATTGCAAAAGGGATTATCTTCATCAAAACTTTGAGATCTTTTTCTACTTGTTTTTCAATTCCTGGCCGCTTTACCTTAACTATTACTTTCTGGCCATTTTTTGATGCTAGATGTACTTGACCGAGAGACGCACCAGATAATGAGTTTTGATCTAGATCATCAAACTTTTCCTCGATGTTGCCAATATCTTCCTCAATTATCGGTCTTACTTGCTCAAATGGAACAGCCGGTACGCTGTCTTGTAATTTAGATAATTCTTCTAGATATGGCTGTGGTAAGATGTCTGCACGTGATGAAAGCCACTGTCCAAACTTGATAAAGACAGGACCTAGAGAGATACATGTGTTTAGAATTCTTTGTGCATTTCTCCGAAATCTTTTTTCGTCAATGTCCTTTCCTTCCTGCGAGATCCAAAGAATACGGTCTTTTCTTAGAGCCAATATTACCGGAATCAGTTTGATGAACACGTGAATTGTTCTTGCAAGTACCAAGATCTTACTCCTTTAGTTTTTTAGAAATGATGTATGATGCATAGCCAGTTATCAAGGAAGCAACTAGACCAGAAAAGATTGATGATTGTTTTGAATTTTCATTTTGATTGTAAAGATAGGAGCCAACTTTGCTGCCTCCAATAATTGCTCCAGCCAAGCCAATTAATACTTCGGGAGCATCCCATACCAAATGACGTATTGGATCACTTCGGGGGTCGTACTTGTCCATGTGTACAGTGTATTTGTCGTCATATTCACGTATGTGCAGGTTTCCATAACGATATTGTTTTTTTGCACCTTTTTTGTCGCCAAGTTTAGTCTCTTGTGCTCCATCTAACATGAATTGTCTTAGATGTTTTGGTACCTCAATTTCCTTCATTTTAATGATCGTGTGTTTCCCATAATTGCTTATATTATTAGCTAGAAAATTCAGGAAATTATTGTTAATAAAAAGTGGAGAGAGAGATAAGCCAACCAATTAAATTTGATTTAGCTGTCTCTTTTTCCACAATACCTCTTAATTGCATATTAAAAAACATTTCAGACAACAGATCCTGATGCCTAAGGCTCAAAAAATATCTAGGATTCTGTACTTCTGTTAATGTATGGAATTTTGCCTTTTTTGATAAACGGAATTTTGCCTTTACTATATAGCTTGTAGCCAATTGCAATCACAATACCTAGAAAAATTAACCCACCTATCATCGAACTATAATCAGTGTTATCCTCAAATGGAGTAATCGTGATTGTAGTATCATATGTTACAGTATGTTCAGCACGAACTGCATCTTTGTATGAAACTATAATCCTAACATCATGTTCCCCAAAACTAAGCAAGCCGTTCGATTCTATTGGAACATTGAATGGAACTGGTGAATCTGGTTCTATCTCATCGATGTATTGGGAAGACTCAACTATGTTAGAATTACCTCGTGGTTCTAATTTGACAAATCCAAATAATCCATCTGCATTTCCCTCGTTTAATATCTCACCAATCAGTGTCTTCTTTCCTGAAAGTTCTATTACTTTCACACCGTAAATCGATGGATTTACCAATCCGTTAATGTAAAGATCAGCAACTCTTGTCAGAGATTGTTTATCTCCATGTGCATTGAAATAAGTAATCTTCATAGGAATAAAGTTACAGGATTATTTGTAATTGATGTTATGACTGGAGTATTAGATTTGAGATTTACAATGCTTTCTCCAGGTAAGTTGAAAGTAAATTGGAATGAGTTTACTCTTACTCCAGATGATTTTAGTCTTGAATAGTCTATTTTAACAGAGCCTGGATATGTCTTAGTTAATGCGCCTTCTGACACATCAACATAAAATGTGAGATAGAAATTCGTGCCAACAGTTGCTTTTGCGTCGCTATCTGCAAGGATTGGATAGTTTACTCCCTGTGACGAATGAAAATAACCAGGCAAGGAAAGCTGTCCCTTGATACCCACTATGTCAGCAGTGGATATGTTAGCAAATGCTACAGTAAATGGAACATTTTTGTCTCCTGGTCCGAATTCCATCCTTTCAGTTGAAGTTCCAAAGTAGGCGTCAAGAAACTTGACACCAACTATCTCGTCACGTAAAATTCCTTGCGGAGGCTTATCAGCAAGCTGCCCATATGCGTGGAAAACTGGAATACTACAAACCAACACTAACAAAAAAGCTAATTTTATGATAATCATGCAACAACCTCCATTTCTGTTGGATATTCACCTTCAAATGCACGACCGTCCTTAATTGTAATAATTCTATCAACATCCCCAAACTGAGATCTATCGTGAGTTACAACGATGAATGTCTGACCAAGGTCTCTTGCCATTCTTTTCATTAATTCCACAATATTTTTTGCAGTAACAGAATCCAAGTTTCCCGTGGGTTCATCCGCTAAAACTACTGTTGGGTTATTTACTAATCCACGTGCAATTGCAGCTCTTTGCGCTTGACCACCAGAAATTTTGTTTGCTCTTTTGAATAATTGATCACTAAGACCAACTTTTTCAAGAACTTCTTTTGCTTTATCGTTAGTTGGAGAATCCAACTGTATCTGACTAGGAAGTAACACATTTTCTAACACTGTAAGATCAGCCAGAAGATTAGAAAATTGGAAGACGAATCCAAGTTTTTCATTTCTAAATGCAGAGATCTCATTGTCAGTCAAATTACTAGTATCAAATCCATCTACCAGAACTTTACCCTGTGTTGGTTTATCTAACAATCCAATCATGTTTAGTAAAGTTGATTTTCCAGAACCAGAACTTCCTACAATTAATACAAACTCACCTTTTTTAATAGAAAATGAAACGTTGTCAAGTGCTGTAACCTTGGTTTCTGCTTCTCCATAGATCTTGGTCACATTTTCTAATTGCAGTACGGTATCAGACAGTTCTCATCGCCTCCACAGGTTGTTTTTTCGTGGCACGGTAAGATGGATATATCGACGCAATTACAGCCAGGATAAATGCTAGGAAGGCAGTCTCGCCAATTTTTTGCCAGTTGTAATTAACCTCCAGCGCTAAACTTCCTTGGAATTCCATCTTTGTTACCTTTGCATAAGTTGTATAGCCTAGACCCATTGCAGTGCCTACAATCATTCCCTGCATGATGAAAATAATCAAAATATCCTTACGTCTTGCACCAATAGCTCTCATAATGCCAATTTCCTTTGTTTTGCTGTTTACTAACATCATTTGTATGGTCAGAATAGCAAACGCGGATGACATCATTCCGAAATATCCAATCAAGTTGATCATTGCGATTCCAGATCTAAACCCTGAAAGAGTTGACTCTGCAGATTCCTCAATAGTTTCTGCCTTTAGATTGTCATTTGGAAATGCTTGTAAAAATTGGTTTTTAATTTGTTGAGCGTCATAGGGAGTTGCTGATTCTTGTAATCTAACCATAATTGATCTTGATTCGCCAGATCTATCCAACATGTCACGCAAAGTGTCTATGTGAATGATGACGCTTCTGTCAAATCCCTGCCCGCCAGCAGTTCCAGAAATGCCAGTTACAACAAATCGCTTTTTTTGGTCAATGCCCCACTGATCGGTTATGGTAAGTTTTACATTATCGCCAACCCGGACTGGTTGGCAATCAGCCATGACGACATCTCCTGTTACTGTTGGATCAGTTTCAGCTCCGCGAGACATGAAAGAACTGCCTTGGGAACAACCTCCAAGATCAGATGCAACTGATTCTCCAACAACAATTGAATTGCGAGCATAGACATATTGCCCATCACCTACCGTTTCATGAATGGTAGATGTCCTAATGTCAGAAATGGGATCAACGCCAAGAACTGGTACGTTAAACTTCTCATGTTCCTGCCCAGCAATTCTAGTTTCTGCTGTAGCAGACCCCTCTAACCTCGGCGTTGCTGCCTCAACACCCGGAATTCGCTCAAACCAATTAATTAAAACAATGTCTGATTTTTGTATAGTAGATCTCTCTTCGTCATAAACGTAAATGTCCCCAAAACGATAATCTGACATGTCACGGATTATGGCATCGTATATTCCTTGAAAAATTACAGAATTTACAATTGTCTATTATATAAAGTCTTTATGTCATAGTGCTAATATAATAGACATAATTAACTATAATAACTACTATTTACTACGAAGTAGTAATGAAACTTAGCAAAATAGACAATTTAGATATGAAGATTCTTAGCAATTTGCTTAACAATTGTAGAGAATCAGACAGACAAATTGGGCAAAAAATTGGTCTATCAGGAGTAGCAGTAAGATCAAGAATTGAGAAAATGCTCAAATCAAAATTGATTGAGAAATTCACTTTGAAGATTGAACCATATCTTTTGGGATATAATGTGATTTATCTTGTTACAACAGGTCAGGACGTAAATGAAATTGTAAAACAGGTGAAGCTTGTAGGTGAGCCATTTTTTGTGGTACCATGTGTTGGTGGTTACTCGGCCTGTGGAATTGTTGTAAAGGGTGAAGTAGAGCAAAAGATCGCCTGCATTTCAGTTTACACTAACATACAATCCAGCAACAATTAATCCATATATCTCTCATGCCATTTTGTGTGTGGTGAATGGAAACATAAAGAACCTGCTTAATATTATGAAAAAACAATTCGAGGATCATTTCATGCAGATTCCATTTATCGCAAAAAATCAGATTGCCTTATTTTTGTATAGTAAAGATATATTCCAAATGGATGAAATGGTCCAGAAAGCTAGTTCTATCGAAAATGTGATTGCGGTTGAAAATTTTATGCCGAAAAAAATTAGTCTCCCACAAGACTGGATTAGGAATGGAATTAAGGAAAATCGTAAATCTGAAAGACTTCATCTGTTGAGGGCATAGTATATAGATGAAAAAAAAGACTGTGTACAAAGGGAAGCCAGTCAATATTGATGTTTACAATCTAACAGTGGAAGGTAGAAAGGTTCGCCGTGAAATAATTCAGCATCCAGGTGCAGCTGCAATTTTGGCATTTGATGAAAACGGTAAGGTCATTTTAGTAAACCAGCATCGATTTCCACATGGCTATATTCTAGAAATTCCTGCAGGTACACTTGAAAAACGTGAAAAACCAATCAGTTGTGCATACCGCGAGATAATTGAAGAGACTGGGTATGAAGCAAAAAAAATGACTAAATTGATTTCATATTTTCCATCAGTTGGCTACAACAAAGAGGAAATACACATTTTTGTTGCGTCCAGTCTGAAAAAGAAATTTGAGTTAGAGTTGGATAATGACGAATTTATCACGGTAGTAAAAATGGATATTAAGAAACTAATTGGTATGATCAAAACAGGAAAAATAATCGATTCGAAAACAATTTGTGCAGTTATGGTATATGCTGCAAAGAAAAAACTGCTGTGAGTTATTTTCTATAAGTTGGCTGGACCAGATCAGATATGTCTGACCAAGATTGTGCAATTTTTTCAAATGTATACATTAGGTTCAAAAACGCAATTGGTGTCTGCTTTTTCTGTTCAAGTGACGAACGAGTTTTAGCAATTTTGTCCTGATACTGTCTGTGTAATTTTATTGCCTCTATTGCAAGAGAGCGGTTATTTGTGATAAATGCGTCAATTGATTTTTTCTGAATTTTCTCAATATCTTTTGCAATTTCGTATATTTTCTTCTGATCGGTGCCTGATAATGAGGTATCAGATATGGATTTTGACAGGTCAACGATTGTGTCTCCGGCAGTCTCAAGAATATTCCCAGCTATTCTGTAATCTAGGATGTCTATATTTTCTAGATTAAAAATTCCAGCCAGCCTTCTGTCAACCATGGTACTTCTGATGAAGCGAACTAGGAGGAAATATTGCCTGTTTATTTCATCATCTCGGTTTGGGATTGTCTGAAGGTTTGTGCTATCACCCGTTGTTAGGGCAGATAGTGTTTCATCAAACATTCCAAGTGCAATTGAGCTCATTCTTTTGAAAATTTTTTCCGGATTGAGTGATGTCTCATCAAGCAGAAATTGACCTGTAATATTTGAGGCATCTTCATCAAGAATTTCCATGCCAACCAACCTCCTCATTGACTCACGTATGATTTCCCTGTCCTTTACCGAGATTGTAGATTTGCCGTTAATCTTGATAATATCATATCCAAGTAGATATGCCCCAGTAATGTTAGCAGCTATGTTTTCCTCGCTTGGAAGAGGATATTCTATCTCTATTTCCTTAGATAGTTTCTTGCCCTCTCCTGCGATAATAGACAAATTATTTTCTGAAGTTTCAATCTGTACCTGCGAGCTCTTACCCAGATTGTGAGCATCCACCCACTGCTTTGGAAGTGAAACCAAGATACTACTGCCTATCTTCTGCAGGCGTCGCGTAAATTTAGACAATTTAAACTAGTTTAATTAGTATAAGCCATATTTTTATATTTTTATTTTAGTTTAAATCGATCCATGATGGCAAGCGCGTTTTGTCCAGCTCACATCACAGGCTTTTTCAAGGCAGAGCTTGACGAGAAAGATCCAAACCGTCTTGGTTCGTTGGGTGCTGGATTCTCAATTCAAAAGGGAGTAAAGACAACAGTAATTCTAAGTTCTAGAAATTCTAGTAATACAGCAAAATTCCATATCCAAATCAATGGATTCAAGACTGGTGATGTCAGAGTTTCTGAATATGTACTGAACAAGTTTCTTGCCAATAATGATGATTATTTTGTTGATGTAATTCACGAGCTAAATGTGCCTGTTGGGTATGGGCTTGGCTGTAGTGCAGCTGTTGCATTATCATTAGCACTTGCCCTGAACCAGGCACTGAATGCTGGCTACACAAAAACTGATGTTGCACAGATCGCCCACTTGGCTGAAATAAAATGCAAGACTGGTCTTGGTGATGTTTTGGCATCATATCACGGTGGGTTCGAAATTCGTACCAAATCTGGCGCACCCGGAATTGGCGAACTTGAGAAAATAGATCCCAAGGAGAAGCTGGATGCCCTGATAGTCTGCTTTAACCCAATCTCTACTAAGAAGTTCCTAGGCGAGAAAATATCCCTAGTGAATGGATTGGGGGGGAAGATGGTTCAGGAACTAATCAAGTCAAAGGACATAAACGAATTTCAGGATAAATCGATAAAATTTGCAAAATACATCAAGGTGGTAACGCCAAAAATGAGCAATGTGGCTAATGAGCTTGGTAAAAATGGCATAAAATGCGGTGTTGCGTTGTTTGGTGAGACCATCTTTTCATTGGTACCTTCTAGTGAAAAAAAGAGAGTTTTGGAAATCTTAGAGAAATATGATGGATTTATTCTTTCTTCAAAAATTGATAATTCTGGTGCCAGACTAGATTAAAGATTACTCATGGTGGTTTGTTGAATATTCCTAAATCTCATCCGCGCTTTGTTTCTCTCAGCATACGGGAGAAAATTGTCAAGGGGTATAATGATGGTCTTGTTGCAAAAGAGGGTCTTTTGGCTCATGGACGTGGTGAGGCGTTTGATTACCTGGTGGGAGAAAAAACAAGCAAAGCCGCAAAGGCTGCTATCAACGCTGCTGCGGCTAAATTACTATCTGCCCAAAATCCTGTAATCTCGGTAAATGGAAATGTTGCAGCAATTTGCCCAAAAGAGGTTATCCAGCTGGCTAAAGCAACCAAGGCTAAGATTGAGGTAAATCTGTTCTACTATGACGAGATTAGGAAGAAAAAGATTGAAAAATCATTGAAAAAGGCTGGCGCAAAGCAGGTTTTAGGCACGAATCCAAGGTCATATCGTAAGATTGGTGGTCTAGACAGCCCCAGACGTATAGTAGACAAGGATGGAATTTTTGTGGCAGATGTCGTGCTGGTTCCACTTGAAGATGGAGATAGAACTGAAGCGTTAAAGAAGATGGGAAAAACTGTCATCGCCTTTGATCTTAATCCGCTTTCCAGAACTGCCCAGAAAGCGGACATTACAATTGTAGACAATATCATACGTGGAATGAGACTTCTAGTCTCAGCTTGTAAGAAATCAAAACCAGCAAAAACCGACTTTAACAACAGAAGGACTTTGTCTTCTGCAGTTTCAGAAATTAAGAATAATTTGAAGAGGAGGGGGTCGCTTGCATAAGACGGTAAATGATATCATAGTAAAAAAGGGAAGTAAGAAGATCTCCGTAGTTACCAGTTATGACTATACCATGGCAACACTTTGTGATCAGGTCGATATTCTGCTTGTAGGAGACAGTGCCGGAATGGTCATGCTTGGTTATGAAAATACTGCTCCAGTAACTATGGATGAGATGGTGCTGTTTACAAAAGCGGTCAGCAACGCAAGGGAAAATGCACTCATCGTGGCTGACCTCCCAAACAAGTCATATGAAAATGAGGCTGATGCGGTAGCCAATTCTGAACGGCTGGTTAGGGCTGGAGCAGATGCCGTCAAATTGGAAGGAAGGATGCCGGATATCATCAAGGCAATTATCAAGGCTGGAATACCTGTCATGGGCCATCTTGGGCTTTTGCCACAAACAGCCAAAAAATACACGGTTCAGGGAAAGACGGAGGAGGATGCAAAAGCATTGGTAGCTGATGCCAAGGCATTGCAAGAAGCAGGAGTTTTCAGCATCGTCTTGGAGATGGTAGCGGCTGAAACAACAAAGCACATCACAGAAGCAGTTTTTGTTCCAACTATCGGCATAGGCTGTGGAAAGGATTGTGATGGGCAGGTTTTGGTGATTCATGATATGTTGGGATTATTTGAGAAGATGACGCCGAAATTCGTCAAAAAATACCTTTCTTTGTCGGAAGAGATCAAAAAAGCCGTGTCTGAATACATAAAAAACATCGAAAATCGTACATTTCCAGCTGAAGAGCATACATTCCATATGGAGGTCCAGAAATGACCAAACACCCATCCTTGGACATTGTGGAAAGCTATGGCACTGAGCTCACTGGAAAGAAGATTGTTTTGTGCGTTGCCGGCTCGGTTGCCGCATACAAGTCAATCGAACTTGCAAGGTTGTTGATGCGATATGGTGCCAACGTCAAGTGTGTAATGAGTGGTGCCAGTACAAAGCTGATCAAACCAGATTATATGAAATGGGCAACTGGAAACCACGTCATCACAAAACTAACCGGAAACATGGAACACATTGATCTTGCGGATTACAAAAGGTCTGACCTGATTATTGTTTATCCTTCAACTGCAAACACTTTGGGCAAGTTGGCTAATGGGATAGATGACACTCCAATTTCCACAGTGCTCACTGTAGCGTTTGGTTCGAGGACTCCAATATTGATGGGACTCGCCATGCATGCATCAATGTATGAAAATGCAGCAGTTCGCAAGAATATGAAATTTTTGAGAAAGAAGGTTGATTTCGTATCTCCACAAATGATTGAGGGAAAGGCAAAAGCACCAGAGCCAGAAGATGTGCTAGACTTTGTTTTGACCAAATTTGGACAATCAAAAAAACTGAAAGGAAAGAGAGTGTTGATGACGGCAGGTCCAACAGTTGAGAAGATTGACCCTGTACGTGTCATGACAAATATCAGTACTGGAAAGACTGGAACCCTGTTAGCCTCAGAATTGGTATCAGCAGGCGCCAAAGTGACCCTAGTTTACGGGCCTGGAACTGCCAAACCTCCAAAAGGTGCCAAAATCATTCGTGTAAAGACAGTTTCAGAGATGTTTGGTGCCGTCAAGAAGGAACTCAGGAAGAAATTTGATGTTGTGATACTGGCTGCTGCCGTATCTGACTTTATCCCGAAAAGCTCAAACTCCAAAATTAAGAGCAATAAGAATACTGCAATCAAACTTACCAGAGCGCCAAAGATCATAGATCACATCAAAAAGATCCACAAGGGTATCCTCATCGGTTTCAAGGCTGAAGCCAATGTATCAAAAAAGGAGCTTGTTTCCAGGGCAAGGAAGAAAATGAGGGAGTCAGATGCCGATCTGATGATAGCCAATGATATTGGCTCTGGATACAATAACTCTGACTATAATGAGGTCTTCCTAGTAGACTCGGATAGTGTGGTAAAAACTGGTCGTAAAACAAAGTCTAGGATTGTAAAAATTATCCGTAAAAACATTGAAAAAAATCTTAACTAAAACTGAGTGATTATAATATTATGGTAGGACCACAGGACGGTGGATTCGGATTTGACCAATCCAAAAAATACACATCAGTTGATAACCTAGAAAAAATCTGTGTTCAATGTCAAGCTGGTCAGCACAAAAATTGTCTTGCAAAGGCAAAGAAGATTCCAAGCTGTGATTGCGAGCACTGTCTAATTTACGGTTAAAATGACTAAGCAGCCTCTGTTTTCTGCCATGACGACAGACTTTGATGCAGACATAAAAAACTTCAAGGAGATACTAAACGAGTTGGAGCTCAGAACACATACAAAGAATGGTTACAAGTTTAGCCCTGATGCCAAGATGGCTGCTGGTTGGTGGTTTTTTGAAATTTACATGGAACAGGAATTTGCAAGAAAAATAATTGAAAGTGATTTGATCAACAAAAAAAATGGGCGCGATAGAATCCTCAAGTATATTGAAGAGCAATTGAAGAAAAGAAAGTCAAAGGCCCGACTCAGATTCTTTGATGATTACCCGCTGATGCGTAGATATTGGAGCTGGCTCATGAAATGATTCTTGAGTTATAATTAATTTATCTCTTAATATTTAGTTGGTTTTGTCTAATTGAAATTCTTCGTGAAGTGATTCTATGACAGATTTACAGTCAGAATCCTTCACAACAAATGCCAGATTAAGTTCTGATGATCCCTGTGCTATCATCATTACATTGACTTTCCGTTTTTGTGCGGCAGAAAACACTTTGGCGGCTACACCAACCGTACCCTTCATGCCTGAGCCAATA
>LUMJ01000529.1_pt1 | contig 18109 bp, 20 predicted proteins | sample 729631 | NCBI WGS metagenome assembly LUMJ01 (sample SAMN03860266, study PRJNA289734) | marine metagenome | biome: seawater column; feature: ocean; material: water; isolation source: Red Sea water column Station 22 - depth 500m | place: Saudi Arabia: Red Sea | collected 2011-10-15 | depth 500 m
AACGAATCAGTGTTGATTTGCCTGAACCTGAAGGTCCGCAAATCACTACTTTTTCGGCAGTTGAAATGCTCAAATTAATTGAATCCAGAACCTGAAAAGATCCAAACCATTTGTTAAGGTCATTCAGGTTAATACAAGTTTCCATAGTAATTTCTGAAAAATTTTTTATCGGCCAGTCTAAGGTTTTTTACATGGGACCTCTGAACCATTATGTTTAATGTTTTTTAGACTTAACCATCTTGTCTCAGACAATACATATAGGTGAAAAGCTTTGAGAGTCAAGGGAATTTGAATCAAACATTAATTCCAATTTCCTGAGAACAGGTTAGCTGTAGAATTTAGAAAAGAATTTTTTTAGATTGTATTATTTGAGATAAGAAAATAATTGGTCTGTCACCTTCCATAAACCTTTCAATCATGGTTGAAAAGTTTGAAACAGACCAATATACGGTTTTGAACGTGGAAAGGCATAACCATTAATTTTACTGGTTTGCAGTCGAAGAGCAACTAAACTTTCAACAAGCTTTACCGCAGCGGAAACTCCATCAATCACTGGTACACCGAATTCTTTTGATAGTTCCGCAGCAAGATCTGCCATTCCTGCACAGCCAAGGACAATGGCTTCAGAACGGTCATCATCCAATGCTTCCTGAATTTCAACACGTATGAGTTTTGAGGCTTCCGAGTCTGGATTCTCCAACTCCAATACCGGAACGTCTGCAGCCCGGATACGTTGGCATTTTAGAGACATACCATATTTCACCGTAAGTTCTTCCAAAGCAGGAATCGAGCGCCTGAGTGTGGTCACTATCGAAAAACTTTTGGCAAGCAGAGATGCTATTTGCATGGCAGCTTCACAAATGCCAACTACAGGTCCAGAAGCAATACAACGCGCAGCATCCAAACCGGTGTCATCAAAGCAGGCGATAACTGTTCCCTGACAGCCAGAGGATTCTCCTTTCCGAACTTCTTCAAGCAATCCTGGAATACTGAATACTTCGTCGTAATAACCTTCAATGCTTATCGGGCCATATTCCGGATTTACCGCAATAATTTCGGTTCCTGAAGCTGCAACCATTCGCGCCGCTGCACCAGCTTTATCCGTCATTGAAGAGGTTGTGTTCGGATTGACCAGTAATATTTTCACAGTTCACACTCCTTTTCCAGCATCGGTGCCGAACCGTTCCCTGCGTTTTTGCATGTAGAATACGATTCCCATTGCAGTCAGAATCACGACCAAAGAAAATATTGTGGTCAGAGTTCCCAAGGCATAAAGAGTCGGGGTTGTGACATTGGTTGTCATTCCAAAGATTTCTAACGGAAGTGTATTTTTGACACCTGAAGTCATCAGTGTCCTAGCAAACTCATCATAGGATAGTGTAAATCCAAATAGAGCAACTCCTATCAAACTGGGGGCAATAATGGGAAGCACCACATAACGAATTGTTTGCCAGTTGCTAGCACCTAAATCTTTAGCTGCCTCTTCATATGACCTGTCGAATCGGTTAAATACCGCAATCATAATGAGAAATCCAAAGGGTAATGTCCATGTCAGATGTGCTCCCATTCCGGAACTGTACCAAGCCGCCTCCCACTCCATCAAGTTATAGAGTAATCCAATTCCCAGGCTGACCAGAATTGAGGGGACTATCAGGCTGGAAACCGTAGTATAAAATAGAAAAGTAGATCCAAAGAATTTTTTTCTAAATGCAAGTCCGGTAAGAACTGAAACAAATATGGTAACAACCATCACAACCAATCCCAATTGCAGCGATCTTAAAAAAGCTGCCTTGAAATCTCCAACCAGTTGCTCACCAAACAAGGCAAAGAACCAATGGATAGACACACCATTCATTGGGAATGTCAATCCTCCATTGGGTCCTTGAAATGAAAGAATTAATATAGCGGAAACTGGACCATACAAAAAGATCACAAAAACAGTGAAAAAAATTGCTAGGACATAAAATTCTTTTCCTCGTCTCTCTCTCATTCCTATAACTCCTTCTTTAAGTCAACAACCCTCATCATAAGGGATACAAGGATCAGTACTATTACAAGCAGTACAACCGCATTTGCCGCTGCAGGAGGATAAAGTAGTAATGAAATTTCATTCCACATCATCACTCCAACCGAAGCACGCAAACCGCCACCCATCATACGGACAGTAATGTAATCTCCCATTACCAACGTAACAACAAAAATTGAACCGATAGCAATTCCAGGTTTACATAGTGGAATGACGATATTTGTCAACACCTGCCAGCCATTGGCACCAGCGTCAATAGCAGCTTCCAACACCGAGCGATCGATGCGCATCATGCTGTTAAAAATGGGTACTACCATGAAAAGAGTATAAAGATGCACAAAAGCAAGTACGATAGCAAAATCTGAAAACAAAAGAAACTCAAGTGGTTCATTCGTGAGACCCAGGCTGATAAGCATGGAATTGAACACTCCATTTCGACCTAAAAATGGGATCCATGAAATCATCCGGATAATGTTTGAAGTCCAAAAAGGAATGGTGCAGATGAGGAATAGTACAATTTGCCACCGCAATGTCCGGACATGAAAACACAAGAAATACGAAACAGGGAAACCGATTAACAGAGTGAAAAACCATGTAAGAATTGTGTACTTGAAGGTATTTAAATAGGTCTTGTAGGTTACAAAAGAACTCAGTGTATCGTAGTAGTTGGTCCAGACAAAATCCGGAAGTAACATGAACTCACTATAATCCCAAAAACTGACGATCAAGATTGTCGCGATTGGTACAATCAAGAATAATCCTAAGATTGCACTTATCGGGGAAACTTGTGCAATAAGTACAATGGGATTATAGCGTTTCACAGTAAAACACTTTTAGTAGATATAATGGCTACAGGTTATCTTCAAGTGAATTATCCCACCGGATATTCGCCCAAATATCCCTAACCTCAACATCAGACATGATGGAGTTAGGTTTTTTATTTTATATCCTGTTTAAAAATTAGATTTTGAGCATCCATAAGGCGTCCTCAATAGTGAGGGTCGAGAAGACCCACACTATTGATTAAATTAAGATGCAATGAACTCGTTCCACTTTCGAACCATGTAACGGTTTTCGTCCATTACTGAGTTCCAGCATTCAACTTTACCCATGCGCTCATAGAATGAACCCCCATCACGCTTGGCACCAGCTGGTTCCATTTTTTGACCAAATGGGTTGACAATGTCATTTTTCGCCGCTTTACCCTCAAACCAAAAACCCCACTCATCTTCGCTCATGTAGAGTTTCGATGTTGCGGGTGCCGCGGAGTAGTACCCCTGGCGCATCAACAATCCTCCGACCCAACCAGAAAGGTACCAGTTGATATACTCATAGGCTGCATCTAACTCCAAACCAGCTAGATTCCGGGAAAGCCCCAGACCTCCTCCCCAAGAACGATAACCTTCCTTGAGGGGCTGATAGACACAGGGAATACCCATCGAACGCACCTTTGTAATCGCTGGAGACCACATAGACTGGATTACAACTTCACCCGAAGCCATCAGGTTGACCGATTCATCAAAGGTCTTCCAAAAGGCACGAAACTGTCCTGCTTGCTTGGCTTCTGTGAAAATCGCCATCGTCTTGTCGATTTCAGCTTGAGTCATGTTTCCCTTGTCTCCGTACTGCACCTCACCCATTGCTTCACATACCATTGCGGCATCCATGATTCCGATGGAAGCAATATTGAGGATTGAGGCTTTTCCTCTGAATTCAGGGTTCAGCAATTCCGTCCAACTACTGATTGGACGCTTAATCAAGTCCGGTCGAATACCCAGCGTGTCGGCGTTATAAATGGTCGGAACCATCGTGTACCAGTTTGTCTGTCCCTTTGCAAATTTACGGTCTGTGGGATTTTCTACAAAGCTCACAGTATGCGGAGCGGTACCTTGAGCAATTTTTGAGGAGGGTGTGAGTTTACCATTTTTGAATGTTCCAACGATTTGATCGTAGTACTTCAGCTTGCGAATATCCATGGGCTGCATATTCCCACTGCCCCAGACTTTCTTGAGCGTGAAGTACTCAATGTCCGCAATGTCAAAACTTCTTGGCTGAGTCACCACCCTTTGAGCAGTAGAATCCGTATCTAGTGCTGTCATCTGCAAAGTAATACCAAGGTCTTGTTTGGCACGCTTTGCGATTTCGTTGATATTTGAAACTCCTGTACCAAACTGGCGTAAGGTAACATTTTTAATATTCTGTGCCCAGATTGTGGGGAAACCGGTAATAGCATTACTCCCTATTGCAGTTCCTGCCACTACTGCAGAACCTGTTTTTAGGAGGTTTCGCCTTGAGACGCTCTGTCCTTTCTTTGAGGGGAACTCTACTGAGTTTCCCGATTGATTTGTCTTATCCATATACACCTCTATTTGCAGAGTTTTGTGTTTAGCAGGCAGATACTGGAGAAAATGACTGTCCTCCTTAATCCAGCTTGCTTGATTAGCTGCACCCCTAAAAGGATTCAGCTTTCAAAAAGCAAATCCTGAAAGACATGGACGTCCTCCATAGACCAGCTTGCGATATACTGCTTCCCTAATTCAGGACTCAGCATTTGAAAATCTTTTTCTGAAAGAACTACTCCAAATTCTTTGAATTCCGGAACTTCCATCCCCAAACTGACCTCCATCCCTTTGTATTCTATTAGTGATATTTTTCCTTTCAAAGAATTTTCCTGTAGTTTATTGGTGTCAGCAAGGTTTTCTTTTTTAAAAGAAATCTTATCTTGCCTCAAGGTAAAAATGACTTGGTCTCCTATAGAACCTTGTGCAGGAACTCGGTAACTTTGTCCGTCACCGCCTTTAAGCATAACTTCTTTTTTATTAATTATTTCAATAATTTCCCCTACAATCACATTGTGGCCTCCGACAAACTGGGCAACAAATTGATTAACCGGAGCATTAAACACTTCTTGAGATGTTCCAACTTGTTCGATGATTCCTTCGTTCATAACCACTACAAAATCTGCAAGAGCCAGTGCTTCCTGCTGACTGTGAGTGACATGAATAAATGAGATTCCTAATTTCCTTTGAAATCGTTTTAGTTCTGCCCTCATTTTTATCCGTAAAAAAGGATCCAGTGCAGAAAGCGGCTCGTCCAACAGTAAAACATTTGGACGAGAGACCAGTGCACGGGCTAAGGCAACTCTTTGTTCTTGTCCTCCGGAAAGCTGAGCCGGGAAGCGACGTTCAAAGGTCTCCATATGAACCAACTCCAAATATTTTCGTGCGGAAGTATAACGTTCATTTTTGGTCATTCCCTTCATTTTCATACTGAAGGCAACGTTGTCGAGGCAATTTAAATGTGGGAATAGAGCATAATTTTGAAACATCATAGCTGTTCCACGTTTAGCCGGTGGAACATTATTAATCTCTTGATCTCCAATGGATATGCTACCTTCAGTGACTTCCTCATGTCCTGAAATCATACGTAGTGTTGAAGTCTTACCGCAACCGCTTGGTCCAACAAGGCAACAGTAACTTCCCGCAGGAATATCCAAATTTATACCATTGACTGCGATGGTTTTACCATATTGCTTTACAAGTTGTTTTAAAAATACATCTTTTGAATCACTCATAACTCACATCTTAATCTGTTAAACAAAATAATCCGGAAAATCTTTAACCAAAATTTTAAACAGTTGCAAAACTCATCCAGGTGGTTTTTCATCGCTGCTACAGTTTTCCTAAAATACCACGAACGGCGTAGTTAAACATTTTCGTGTAGCATTATCCAGCAAAAAACAATTCTTTCGCTTTTTCATCAAATTATTGATTGCTTTTCAGGAAATACTCTGGAGTTTTCATCATCATCAGCTTTTGGAAGACGTTGTAAATTTTGTATTTTAAATTATTTGATTCGTTGGGTAATGGTGTTTGTACCAGTGCCGGGCAATATCGATGCGACGGCAAATCCAGACGTCAGTATGACTGTTTACATGAGTAATAAATTTTTCCAAAGAGACTATGCGTCCGGGTCGACCAACCAATCTGCAGTGCAATCCGATACTTAACATTTTCGGGGAAGTTTCACCTTCGGCATAAAGCACATCGAAAGCATCTCGAAGATAGTTAAAAAATTGCTCTCCGGAATTAAAACCCTGCGGGCTGGCAAAGCGCATATCATTGGTGTCCAGAGTGTACGGAATCACCAAATGAGGTTCCCCTGCAGGAGTTTTTACCCAGTATGGTAAATCATCTGCGTAAGAATCTGCGTCGTATAAAAAACCTCCTGCTTCCTGTACCAAACGCTGCGTGTTGGAACTGGTGCGTCCGGTATACCAGCCCAAAGGTCTACTCCCCGTAACACGGGCATGGATACCAATGGCTTTTTCTATATGCTCACGTTCTATCTCTTCAGATATATTCTTGTAATCAATCCAGCGATATCCGTGAGATGCAATATCCCAATTAGCTTTAAGCATGGCCTCCACTGCCTCCGGATTGCGCTCTAAAGCCATGGCTACTCCGAAAACGGTCACTGGAATATCCATACCGGTGAAAAGCCGATGGAGTCTCCAAAATCCTGCCCTGCTTCCATATTCGTAAATTGATTCCATGCTCATGTGGCGTTCTCCTTGGAATGGAACTGCTCCGATAATTTCAGAAAGAAATGTTTCGGACGCAGGGTCTCCATGCAGGATGCAATTTTCTCCTCCTTCCTCATAATTAATGACAAATTGGACTGCAATACGAGCTTTTTCAGGCCACTCCGGATTCTGTGGATTTTGGCCGTAGCCAAGCATGTCCCGGGGATAATTTTTCATGTAATTAAAAAAAATATTGGTTATATACGCAGAAAAACTAACCTTTATTTCAAGTCAATTACAACATAAAATTAAAAAACTTATTATATTTTATTATTTTTGCTTTTGCTGGTTCTTAAAGTAACCCCAGTAAATGGATTACAAAAAATTTTCCACATATATTTTTTCCACCAAGGCCAAAGTTAAGATAAGCAAAAATGTTGAACGGTTAGCTAAGAAGGAATGTAAATTATTATTAAGGCTTCAAAAAGATTGGCTCGAGTTAACAATTTATGTATAAAAGACTATTGGAGAAGAATTATGTGCGAAATATTTTTTCGTTTACATATTTTGATTAATTATATATATAATCAAAATCGTATTGGCTCTGTTGCAAGTAGTGATGCTTGACTGTCTAGGAATTATGGTAGATTTTTGAAGGGGTTCTGAGTGCGGTTTAAAGTAAGTTCTGCTTATCTTCGAACTTGTATCACATCTTTTGATTTGCAGAGAAATTAACATGAGAAATCTGGTCCAATGTTTTACCTTCTATTGTATATGCTTTCCCAAACCCTTTAACGTATGATCCTGAAACTGGTGAAAAACAAAACAATTTAAAGTCACTGAGAGATTTTAAAATGTTAATGATGTCTCCAAATTTTTCCAAAAAAACAGGAATTAGCTCATTCCATTTTTCAGTTTTTCTTTCTATTTGTTTAGTGGAGCATTCAAAAATCAAACGAATTCTTTTTCATCAACAGAAGAAATGTAAACACTTTTTGCTTTCTTCATGAAGGCAAAATACTCTTTATAAATATTTTCCATAAAATACCTATATTTAATTGTTATTTGAGCTTTTTACATTTGATCCATCAGAAGCGACTTTATTTTTCTACGCTCCCTGCTGAATTTTAACTTATTTTTTTTCATTACCCAAAGAAGGTGTCCATGATATGCCAGTTTAATCATTTGGAGGACAAGTACTATGGTAAATATCCAAAAGATATTCTCAGTAAAAAAAATCATAAAAAAACTAAAACTGATTAATATTTAAAAAAGGCGGGGAATTAGAATTAACAATTTATAATTCAAATTTTAATCTTCTGAAATTTTCTGAAATTCCTGAACCCCTTTTTAAATTAGTTTACATATCCGCTGCCAAAAGCTGAAAAAGGTAGATCTAATTCCAGCTCAGGTACATGCTTAGCGACCCATGCAGTGAAGGTGTTACTGTTTGGTCCTGGGAAAGCCTTATATTTAGTTTTCCAGGGATAGACTTCTACAGCTTTTTCAACTGCATCAATCAGTTCATCAACCTCTGCTCCGCGGTGTTCTTTAATTAACCTGGGTTTTTCACCAAACCAGTAACGGTCTGGAATATCCTGTGTAATCCTCATTACCGGCTGGCCGCTGTATCCCCGCCAGCCAACCACATCATAAACAGTGTAGTTGGACATCGGCGCCATAGACATGCAGAACAGCTTCCTTTGTAACTAAAGGATCCGGAGCTATTCCCGCTGATTGACGGCTGGCTGTACGCCATGATTTCCCCGAATTACAACCGGACATCAGAAAGCCTACTAGTAAGAGAGAGAAAAATGCTCTCAGGATTTTCATAAATTGCAATTTAAACAAATATTTTTTCAATAGTTCTCCTTGGTATACAGGTTTTGTATAGAATTTTTTCGGGGCCGGGAATTAGATGCCTGGCAACTGACTGTTTCAGGTGATCCTAATGTACAGCGAAATTTCGTGGGCTGACTAGAACAGAGGATTTTGCCGGGAGGATGCCTGATTGTGAAGAGTTACTGTGCTCATCCAAAGATGATGATGCACATGCCCGGCAAACATCAAACCAGTAATTTTTTAAGTTTCCCAATAATCCATTGCTAATCAAACAAAAAAGCCAAACCAAAGCCTATGCTTCTGAAAACAACTTCATTATTTTTAAAATCCTTCCCATCAAAATAACTTGTTTGAACAATAAAATTGAATTCTTTGCCGACTGAAATGTTAACAGAACCTCCGTTGAAACTGGCGCTAGATTCCTCTCCCTCAGTATTACTATTATAGATTTTTTTATGTTCCAGACCAAGAGATGCCCTGAATTTATCTGATAAGTTTAAAGTAAAAAAGGCTGCAGGGTAAATTGAATAATAAGAATCATATACAGTTTCATTATCCCTTATTTGCGGAAAGGAAGAAATGCCAACACCCAGATCAAATGCCATATCCAGAACTTCACCATCAAAGTATTGATATATTGCATCTAAAACAAAATTTGTATCTGCAACAATACTTGCTAAATTAGTTTTTAAACCTAAGCCAAAATTTTCAGTAATTCCATGTTGAGCGAAAAACTCCCATGAAGGCCAAAATCTTGATTTTTCTATTTAAGATCCATCATAAAGAGTTTCATTTGAATATTGCATTGTTGAAAAACCTATGGCTAATCCAGATGAGCCTTTACCTTCTTCTACAGTTGCGCTTTTATAGAAAGTTTAAGAGAAACAGCCTCCTACAAAAAAGCAGACAGAAAACAATTTAATCAAAAATAAACAATAAAGTTTCATTTTTCATTCACTGGAATAATCCTGCTTTATCAAACCACCGAGACTTACCAGAAAGATAAAGCTGTTTTGATTTTTGACAGTGACAATTATCGGCTTTATTTAAATGAAAGACCAGAGGGACTGCAGGAGGAATTCTGAACTGAACAACTGCACAGGCAGAAGAAGCGGCAGACGCTAACTTAACCTAAGAAGAAAATGTTATCCTTTTATCAAGACCAGTAATTTTGTATATATTATTTTCAGTATAACCTGTTTAATCCTAATATTATTAGTTTTATTTGATGATCACCCCAAACACAAATTGTTTTTATTTCCAAATAATATTTCATTACTGATACATTTAATAAAGGGTTTTCATTAATCAAATCAAAAACAAATTATGATTACAGTACATCATCTAAATAATTCCCGTTCACAGCGTATCCTCTGGATGCTGGAAGAGCTTAATCTGGAATACAAGATTATCCGTTATGAACGTGATGTGAAGACACTACTGGGGCCAGAATCCCTTCGTAAGGTTCATCCGTTGGGGAAATCACCGGTCATCACTGATAATGGTAGAGGTGAACAGATCCTTATTGCGGAGAGTGGTGCAATCATTGAGTACCTTATGCAGACTTACGGTAAAAAAAGTTCTTTAATCACGCCTGAGACTGGCACTCAAGAAGAACGGGATTACAGTTACTGGTTACATTTTTCTGAAGGATCATTGATGTCGCCTTTGCTACTGCGGCTGATCTTTGATAGAGTGAAAAAGGCCCGAGTTCCCTTTTTTGTGAAACCGATTGCCAAAGCTGTCGCCGACAAAGTCCTGTCAGAATTTGTAAATCCAAATATTAAGTGTTTACTTGATTTCATTGAAACGAGCCTGGAAGGGAAAAAATGGTTTTTGGGTGATCAATTAAGCGGTGCAGATATTCAGATGAGTTTTCCTTTAGAAACAAGCTTTGCGCGTGGTTTGATCGATGACCATTATCCCTGCATTCAATCCTATGTTGAGCGCATTCATCAACAGCCTGCCTATAAAACTGCACTTAAAAAAGGTGGCAAATACGATTATGCATGACAGGTTAGAAAGTTTTTGTAATCTAATTGTGGATATCCTGAATTAGCAAGCAAGCCCTGTTAAATCCCCATCTTCTCATGTGATTAATCCACAAAAAAACTTATGAGCAGGACATACTCCTGATCAAATTACCTGGTTCCAGAAATTACCCCTACCAAACTGAATAATAACAGTTTTGAAGATTGATTTGATTTTTTTTTAATATTTCGTTTATTATTTCTCTCCCAATTAAAAAAAAAATAAGGAAATTTATATGGAATTAAATGACATCAACTATTCATGGCCCAGGAAACCGTTAGCCGTGGTCTGTATTGACGGAGGAGACCCGGAATATCTTCAAACAGGACTTCGTGATGGCATCATTCCCAACATTGCCCGCTTCATGAACGAAGGCTTTTACCAGGTTGCTCAGGGTTCTATGCCAAGTTTTACTTGCCCCAATAATATGTCAATAGTCACCGGAACAGAACCGGAGACTCACGGCATTTCCGGAAACTTCTTCCTTGATCCTGCGACAAAGGAACCGGTGGTGATGACTGGTCCGGAACTGCTGCGTTCACGCTCGATCATGTGTGAATTCTCGCGTGAAGGTGCAAAAGTGGTATCCATCACCGCAAAGGACAAGCTGCGAAAACAACTGCAAAAAGGGATGGATCTTGCCGGTGGTTCAGTCAGCTTTTCCTCACAGCATGCTGACCGCTGCACAATGCAGGAAAATGGGATTGAAAATGTGCTTGAATTCGTTGGACAGCCCCTTCCGGACATGTATTCCGCGGAGCTTTCCCTTTTTGTGCTTGACGCCGGAATCAAACTGCTGGAAGAACAAAAACCGGACCTGCTTTACCTCTCGCTCACGGATTTCATCCAGCATGCGCATGCACCGGGATCAGCAGAAGCCAACAGCTTTTACATTGAAATGGATCAGCGCTTCGGACGACTGCAGGAACTTGGGGCGCTGGTGGCGCTCACAGCTGACCATGGGATGGGTGACAAATCTGATGAAAGCGGGAACCCGAATGTGATCTGGCTGCAGGATTTGCTGGATCAGAACCCAGGCACCGGAAGCTGCAGAGTGATCTGTCCGATCACGGATGCCTTTGTGGGACATCATGGCGCGTTGGGCGGGTTTGTCCGTATTTATCTTGAGAATGGTCAGGATCCAACGGAAGTCTCTGAATTCGTCCAGGCAATAGACGGAGTGGAAAAGGTATGGACCGCGGAAAACGCGGCAAAGGAACTCGAACAGCCGCTGGACCGTGAGGGTGATCTTGCGGTGGCTGCTGATAAGAAAACCGTGATCGGAGGAAGTGAAAAGGATCACGACCTCAGCGCGTTGAAAGGCAAACGCCTGCGCACGCATGGAAGCCTTCATGAGGCCAATGTGCCCTTCATTTTAAGCGAGCCGCTGAATGACAAATATTCAAGGCGTGCAAAAGAGAGAACATTACGCAGCAGGGAGATCTTCGAATATGCCCTGAACGGAACAGCAATTTAATTTGGGGAAAAACATGCTTGAAGAAAAAATGCGTATTGGAGGGATAAAAGTTGAAGGTGAAAACGGCAGTGTGGATGTGATGAATCCTTTCAACGGTGAAAAAGTTGGAAGTGTTCCCCGTGCCTCCGAAAGCCAGGTTGATCAGGCAATGGAAATTGCAAATAATTTCCAACCAAAACTCACACGTTACGAAAGGCAGCAGATACTTTCCAAAACCGCCGAACTGCTGGTTTCCCGTCGTGATGAAATCTCCGACCTGATTACTGCTGAATCCGGACTTAGCAAAAAAGATTCGCTGTATGAAGTTGGACGCGCCTTTGATGTGTTCAGTCTGACAGGGCAGCTTTGCATTCTGGACGATGGACAGATTTTTTCCTGTGACCTCACACCGCATGGACAGAAGCGCAAAATCTTCACTCAGCGCGAACCTTTGCAGGGAGTGATCAGCGCCATCACTCCTTTCAATCATCCTCTCAATATGGTGGCGCACAAAATCGCGCCCAGCATTGCCACCAACAACCGCATGGTCTGCAAACCTACCGAGAAGACTCCGCTGACTGCTCTGTTGCTTGCCGATGTTCTTGTTGAAGCAGGCATGCCTCCGGAGATGTTTCAGGTGGTCACCGGACTTCCGGAAGATGTTGGCGATGCAATGATCACTCATCCCCATATTGATCTGATTACCTTTACCGGAAGTGTGAGGGTGGGAAAATACATTGCGGAAAAGGCGGGTTACCGGCGGACAGTACTGGAACTTGGAGGAAACGCCCCCATTATCATCATGGAAGACGCCGACCTTGAACGTGCCTCCGGACTTGCCGTTGCCGGTGCAACAAAGAATTCCGGACAACGATGCACCGCTGTCAAACGCATCCTTGCCCAGGAATCCATTGCTGATGCTCTTGTGGAAAAGATTGTCGAGAAAGCCTCAAAACTTAAATGCGGTGATCCTGTCGATCCTCAAACCGATGTCGGCACAGTGATTGATGAGGCCTCCGCGAAGCTCTTCGAAAGCAGAGTCAAGGATGCTGTTTCCCTGGGTGCAAAGAAACTTTATGGGAATGAGCGCGATGGGGCGTTATTTCACCCAACCGTTGTTGATCATGTGCCGTGGGACTGCGAATTGGTCATGGAGGAAACATTTGGGCCGGCCATACCCATCATCAGGGTTAAAGATATCGACGATGCCATTAAGGTTGCTAATGGAACAAGTTTCGGCCTTTCCTCCGGAGTATGTACCAATCGTCTGGATTACATTACCCGTTTCATCAATGAACTCAACCACGGCACAGTCAACATCTGGGAAGTGCCCGGATACCGTATCGAAATGTCACCGTTTGGAGGAATCAAGGATTCCGGGCTGGGTTACAAGGAAGGAGTGATTGAAGCCATGAAAAGCTTTACCAACCTAAAAACGTTCTCTATGCCCTGGGTGTAAGGAGGAATTTAGCTCACAGCTGATTCTTCGGTTTCAGTTAAGTACATGCCCTGCGGAGGAATCTATTTCTTCGCCTGCAACCCACTGACCTTGAAAATTGAATTCCATCTCCGCCATCTGTTCGAAGAACCACTTGGGATCATCTCCTTCCAGATGGGCTTTGTGCGCGTCCTGATCCTTGAATACCTGAGTGTAAAGAAAAACATTCGTCTGCTCCACACTCCTGCATACAAGAAATTGTTCCATTCCACTTTGATTTTCAAGACATCTGTAACGGTAATCATTGATTAAGATTTCTATTTGTTCAAGATCTCCCTCAACTATTGCCGTAACATGAACCACGTAACTCATTTTACCTCCAGTTTATTCATATGCTATCGAAACCGCACCGGCTGTCAGTCATAAAGATTTCAAGGAATGTGAAACGACTTTACTTTCTGTTTGTGAGGGTGTGTTTCTTAAATCAACTTATTGTGAAACGTAAAGTCCCCACACACCCAATATAAAAATAATTATGGAAATAACCCAAAAACGCCAAAGCTTTTTCCTTGTTTTGTCAAGTTTATCTATTTCCTTATTTTTACAATCTATTTCATCTTCAAGGTCTTTAATAACTTCTTCCAATTCATTGCAATACCGTCTTTTTTCCTTATCATTCGTTAAGTTGTTCCATTCTACCCATACCCTGTCAAGTTTTGACTCTCTTTTTGGAAATTCAAAATCTGTATCCTTCAACATATAACCTCCAATCCAAGCAAATAATAGCTCAAAAGAAACATCAACAGTTTAATCGAGTACGTGGGAGTAAGATAGTGGAAAGTAGCGAAAATTCTTCCAATGAATCGAGGTTCAATCTCCCTTAATTACTTACCCCCATTCCTAATCTTTAGTTATCATACTCCAGTTACAAATATCCATCCATTGTCTTGAGAAAAAAAAGAAGTTTGGTTTTATTCAGAGAGAGTTCATTTACCTAAACAAAATCAGAAAATTTTCAATATGAGTAAATGCATACATGGCAATTAAAAGAAATCCTATTATGTAGATGGTTGCACGATTTCCCATGTTTCTTGCTGTTATGTACTATGGTGCTATTATCAAGGAGCTCAATTATTTTTATGTTGAAACAAAAAATATATAGCGAGGTCGTTATGAGCAAAGAAACCATCACACTCGAAGTTTCGAAGGAAACTGCCAAAATGGTGGCCGCTCTAACTTCATATCAGCGGGAGAAGATTGATACCCTTTTTGATATTTGGCTCAGGGGACGTTCTTATGATAATAATGATAATTCTGTCGCAGAACTCTTATCTTTGATGGATGAAACTGCCAAATATGCTGAGAAAAAAGGCTTAACACCCGAGAAAATGGAAGGATTGTTTGACAAGACGCCCAACGGCTTCCAATGAATCATTCCCTTTGGCGGCTAGTCTTTGATTCTAATGTTCTGCTCAGTGGACTGCTAAATTCAAAAGGCGCACCACGCTCTGTAATTGAGTTAGCTATGTCGGAACAACGTACAATTCTCTATTCAGATGAAGTATTGCTGGAGTGGCATCGGGGATGGTGGAGACGAGGGGGTCTCCTTTTTTCAGAATGTTCCCCCATTTCGTTCCTTGTAATCCGTTGCAAACACTGACTAAACTTCTCTTTTGTCCATTATGAAAATAAGTGCGTGTCGGAGTAAATAGTGACTAAAGTGGGTTTAAAATGCAAGTATAAAATGGGATTTCATTAGCATTATTAGCAATTTAGGAGAAATAATCAAATAATCCATCAATTACATTATAATACCAAAGTACAAATATTATAGTCAGACAACCATCCATGTAAAATCCCCTGTTATTTTTATTGATTCCCTGACTGTTTCTGTTTTTCTAAGATTTCCTGGAGACGTTTTCTTGCATCTTCTCGCTTTTGCATCCAAATCTTACTTAGATTCAGTTTAGTCATTTTAGAGAAACGTGAACTGGAAACAGAAGTTTCCTCTCCTGCAACAAATATAACCCCTGTAGAAACAAGTTTCTCTTTATCGTCAATCATTGATATTTTTGCATATTCGAAATATCCTGACTCCAGATTTCTGAACAAAACTGTTCCCTTTTCAGATTCCCACCAGCTGAAATACTCATCTCCTCGCAGATAAGCCTTGAATTTAGCTCCATTTGGTTGAGTAATTTCCAATAGATTAGGTAAGGCCGGCGCGGCTAATATTTCGGCAAAACCAGCGAAATACATAGTCATTGCAATGAATAAATTCTTTATGATTTTAGTTTTCAACATTTGTTTCCTAGAAGCTAACGTCAAAAGTCATTGAGTCACCTGCAGCCGAAATGTTATTGATCGTGATTCTGGATGAAGTTCCTGAATAGGTTTTCGAATTCGGGTCAGTGCTGTCGCTGAATTCTGTCTTGTTGCCGCTAAAAAATAGATTGGTCTGTTTACCGCTATGAGTGTTGAGGTCCATACCAGCATCAGACGCCTCCTCAAGGTCAACCAGTTTATGAGTATAGACAGAGTTGAAAGACTGGTTGTCGTCAATGTGCCAGATCGCAATTCCGCTAGTGTTGTCATTTCCCCCGATTAAATTATCCAAACCTGCCTGGTAGCCATCGTGGCCAATGTTCTCCAGCATAAAATACTCCTTGGTTTTACCAGATATGTTAATGATTTTTGTATTAAAATTAGTATGGGTTGTATGATAGAGAGTCACTGATGAAGTGTTGGATGAAATGTTATCCGGCGTCTCAAATACCACACCATTATAATTTGCTGTATTTTCAGTGTTCATTAGTCTAAGAATATCCTTATAACATAAGCTACCGTCAGATTTGTACTTGCTCCAGGCCATTAAATGTGTCGGTGTAGCTCCCCCATATTCTCCTTGTTTTTTCCCCCATGCACCACCACTCATCAATCCAAATGCACCAATACCAGCACTGGTTGATGAGGCATCATAAAGATCCGGATAACAGAAAATTGCATGTCCCAACTCATGTGCTATGACACCGATGGTCGCGTCATGATTCCCCTGCCTTTCTCCAAAAGCTGAATATCCCTGATAAGCACATTCCCCAATATGATATCCATCAAAAGTCTGCTCGGTCCAAAAACAACCTGCCTGTCCCCAAATTCCTGGTATATTACCAGCTGCTGATTCAAAACCGGCGACAAGGAACATGACCTGTAATTCTTTAGAGCTTAAGTGGCGATCAGAATCTGCGTCATATTTCGAGAAATCAACATAAGGATCTGCCTTGACGAGAGCATCTGTAAACCAAGGATACGGGGCCTTTCCGTCTCCTCTTCCAGGGAATCCAAAATTCGGATGATTCCCGCTCAGGCTGACAGTAATGATGCCATCGTTGGCCGTGCCATGGGTTTCCTCGGCGGGATAGACCATAAATTTCCCGTAAGATACTTCCTGCCAGTATTCATTGAGCTGCCCTGAACCGGTACCGAAGATTTTGTTGGCCCAGCAACTTGTCTCACTCTTGAAGGACTGTTGCGCGAAAGGATCTCCATAACTTTCCTGGTTGATGCTGCCTTCGAATGTAATTTGAATGATAACTAAATTAACCTTCAATCCGCCACTTGAAACAGTGCTTGGTACAGAAGGTGCCGAAAAAGCTGTACAATCTTCTCTTGCTATTGATTTAGTCTTTGTCCCATCCTCTATAATTCCAGTCACAATGGCAAACTTTTCCCCCTGCTCATAATTACAGTTGTTCAGTGCAATAATTATAAACGCCAAGAACATTAAGTGCGTGTATCTTTTCATAGAAAAGCCTATAGCTAGAATCCTATACCTACATTGATGATGGTGGCACTATAGTCGTCCGCCTCGGATTTGTACTTGTGCCTGATTTTGCTGGTTTTCAGGTGATAACTGGTTTTCAGATTAAAGGACTTTGTGATTGGAATGTTAAAAAGCAAAATGTATTGCATGGCAAACCCCTTATAAAAATTTGTTTCACAGAAGCTGCATGTGAGTTCATCTGTCCCAAACCCATATCCGAGTCCTACATACTTCCAGAACCATCCTATTTCCTCCAATGCCCCTGTAGCACCATAGGTCACGTCATAAAGGTTCGTTTTTAATTTTACTTCCTCAGAAGTATTTTTGAGCTTTGTTTCATAAATTTCAAAGCCAATTCCCCAGCGGGTGAACCCAACATTGAAAATATACCCCTGACTTTCATCAGTCTCGAATTCGTTGCCATTATAATCCTTGCCAGTGAATTGATAGCTGAATGGGAAGGAAAAATTGAAATTGATTGAAGTTGCTCCGCCACTATTAACTGAACTTGTGGCGGAACCTGTACTTGCCGCTGGTTGAAGTTGAAAAAAATGATTAGAAGGATAAGCCTGGGATACCCAAATAAGTAAAATGACTATAAGAGCTATCCATACTCTCATATGTGCTAAAGTCAGGAAGATAGAAGTTAGTACTTTTGATAAAATTCAGAGTTACTTTTTGTCCGTATGTTGTATGCATATCGTGTGCATATCGTATTCTTTTTTGAAAAGATTTCTAGCCGAAGCAGGAGAAAATCTGTTCGGAGGGGTCTCTCGATAGACAGGTGTTCCTTTAGGATGGACTTGAAGTCTTAGCCAGAGGAGCCAAATCAGCAAATACAGTAAAAACATGCTTGCTACTATTCCAAACATGGTGCGTATTCCGGCCAAAATGAACACTCATTCCGGTGGAACGTGAACAGCGGATTTTTCAATGCATTAGTAGATGAGCATTTTACTCCAAGTGTTCAT
>LUMJ01000301.1_pt1 | contig 18089 bp, 22 predicted proteins | sample 729631 | NCBI WGS metagenome assembly LUMJ01 (sample SAMN03860266, study PRJNA289734) | marine metagenome | biome: seawater column; feature: ocean; material: water; isolation source: Red Sea water column Station 22 - depth 500m | place: Saudi Arabia: Red Sea | collected 2011-10-15 | depth 500 m
ATTGAGAAAATGATTACTGTAATCCTTTGTAGCGTTATCCAATCTTGATAGTACATCTTTTATCGAATCTGGTAACAGTTCAATTCGTCCTATTGCTTTTACTCTCATTTCGTTTCTATGAATTCTAGGATCATTGTAGAGTTTCTCTAATCTCGTTTTGATTAAATCATAAATGTAATCAAGTTCCTCATTTTTTCGATCCAGATTTTCAGCTGACAGAACATACAAAGTTATAATTTTTATATCAAATTCTTCACACCAATCAAGAAGGTCTTCAACCGTATCAGCACCCTTAAAATGACCCTGTTCTCGCATAACCAAATTTCGTTTTGCCCATCTACGATTGCCATCTAACACTATAGCTACATGGTTAGGTCTATCACCTTTCACAACTTCTTTTTCTAATCTTTTAGCGTAGAATCTATAGAGTCCAGATATATTCATTATAATATCTAATATACCGTTAATATTCACTCACCATCTTCTATATTTTTAGATTAGAAAGAGACAGATATGTGTTATTGCAAAAAGATTCTAGCCAATAACAATAAGTTTTAAGGTTCTACTTGTTGTTTATCTTTCTTTTTTCTATATCTACGGATCAAAAGAGTTGCAGACGCAGCTGTTACTGCAAAACCTATTACTAGAGGTACGATTAAAGAAAACGAACTTTCATTAAATCTTAGAATATTTGTAAATTGGTACACGGTTGGATAGAGTGAAACCAGAACAATTATTCTAAGAATATCGCTGATATGTCTTAATTTTCTATTTAGCCAATTGTTAAACAGAATTCCTACAAATATTGTTCCAATACCGATCCACAAAAATGGAATCATTATCGATCCAGCTATCAGAATAAGTCCAGTGATCAGCGTAAACATTCGTATAAATCCCTCTGGCGTGGGCTTTGCCCAATTAGACCAAGCCTTGTCTATATCAAACGCTCTGATTAAAAATGCACCGCCAAGAATACTAACTAATACAGCGAAAATTTCTGCTGTATATCCAGTAACAGCACCAACTCCACCGATTAATAACAAAATTCCTGGCACACCCAAAAAGAACTTGGAATATCTTGGATCGTATACTACCATTTTTAGGAATTTACCAAACAATGCATACGAATGTTCAATCGTTCTACTAACTTTCATAACTACTCTTTGAACTGAGATAACTGGAATTACATTTTGAATAATAGGAATAACCATTTCGTCATCTTCACCGTCAGAAACTATTACAGCTCCGTCTGCAGAAAATTTTTGTAATACTGATTTTATCTCTGCAGCAATTTTTTCATCCCCCTGTACGCTTCTACTTTCTACACCAGCTACTGTAATTACCTGAGCCTTGTAACCACTACTTACCAAATCTTCATATGTTTTTATTGCAGAAAATATTGCATTAGAGTCTGCATCCTCAGGATCTTCAAGCGCTAGTCTTTGTGCTGCTTCGATACAAGCGTTTCTTCCAACCACAGGCGTTGAAATCCCAGCCTTTTTTCCTACATCATCATCTCTATCTACACAGATAACAAGTAAATTAGTGGCAACTGATGCTTCAATATCCTTTTGCAGCTTACTATGCGGCATTATACTATTATAGAAAAATTAGTTTTTAATATTTCCCACCATTCTGAATATTATTAAGAGTATTTGTGACTATGTTTTAAGGTCTCAAACTATCTGATTTTTCAATAAGATTGTGTGATTCTACCCTTAATTCATAAATTTTAGAAATTATTTCATTAATAGAATCTGAATTACCATCATCATTCATCAAATTTGCAACAATAACAGTTTCAGTAATTTGCTCATTCAGTTTTTTCAATGCATCAATGTAAGTTTTATAGCTTGCAACCCATTCTTGTGGAGGATTACTTAAAGTTAGTTCGATTATTGATGAATTAATTTGTGATTGAGTAACTCTTGCAACGACAAAATATTCCTCGGAGGTTAATCTATGATTATTTAGGTCTTCAAACGATTCGTCGATACTTGTTGACAACAATAAAGTTCTTTCATCTATATCATCTAGATTTCTTTCAAAGTCTGATACGATAAGTTTCATTCCAGTATCTTCTGGAATCAGATAAAACAGAAAACTAGCAGCTACAACACCAATAAGAATAACTAGTGTTACCACAATACCTTTTTTTGATCCCATCTAAGAATCATAAAGAATTGCTCTTTATAACACGTACTTTGTTAAACCTGTATTTTTAAAAAATTTTTTAGAAATATTAGAAATATCTTGCGAGAACAAAAAAAAAAAACTCAAATCTATCAAAATTATTTAAATAGGAACAAGTTTAGCACTAAAAATCACATAATTATATAACATCTAGTTAATAAAAATTCACAGCATCTCCCTAAATACGACTTTGTTTCTCAAAAACTATAATGACGACGGCATACTGTGTTAAGTGTAGAACAAAAAGGGAAATCAAAGATCCTCAAGAAACTAAACTAAAAAATGGACGACCAGCTGTTAAAGGTACATGTCCAGAATGTGGGACCAATGTTTTCCGAATTGGAAAACCATAAGATATTCCTTTTTCCCCTAAATCCATATAGGGGTACTAGTGTTTTTTATTTTGTTGGCAAAGAGTGATTATGAGAAGTTACTAAAGCGAATTGAAAAAAATTTATCAAAAAATACTCAAGCTAATGACACTAGATTCGAACTTCCTCCGGTGGATGTTATGTGGGAAGGGCAAAGAACTTTCTTTCGAAACTTTGCTGAATACCCAAAAATAATGCGCCGGGATCCTGACAAATTATTACAATATTTGTCAAAAGAATTTGCCGTTCCCGCTGAGAGGGTTGGTGATAGTGCAATATTTGTTGGAAAAAGAGACCCTGATGATTTTACACGATTACTCAAAATCTATGTTAATGATTACATCGAGTGTCCTACCTGTAAAAGTCCTGACACAAAAATAGAAAAAGAAAAAAGAATATCGTTTCTTATTTGTGATGCATGTGGTGCAAAATCTACAATTAAAGGCAAATATGCATAATGTTTTCAGCACGCCTAATCACGCATGATAATACTAAACTATTAAACATCTGTGACTCCAATCTACTAGATAAAACTCTCACTCGTGATAAATTTACTCTCAAAATCAGCAAGTCGTATTATGGCCAGAAAACTGTTGAAAAAAAAGAGGCAGAGGATTTATTGAGAAAGTGTGATAATATTAACATGGTTGGAAAAGAAATAATCGATTTATCAGTAAGTTTAGGAATAGGTTCATTTGACGCAGTCAAGATAATTGATGGAATTCCTTTCTTAATTGTATTTAAGATGTAAATCATCACAATTATATACAAAAATTTTCAATTTTTTTTATGGGTAAGCGTAAAGTTCTAAATGAAAGTGCATTAAAAGAAATTAGATTACCAGAAGAGGGAGAACTTCTGGGGAGAGTGATTAAACTACTTGGTAGTGATCAGGTACTGGTTAAGTGTACTGATGAAATAACACGGCGTGGTAGAATTCGTGGAAAATTAAAACGAAGAATCTGGATTCGTGATAATGATATTGTAATTATAGCACCATGGGATTTTAAGGAGACCGAGAGGGGTGATATAATATGGAGATTTACATTAAGTCAAGTAGATTGGTTAAAAGATAATGGTCATATTCCAAAAGATTTCTGAATTTAAAACCATATCTTTTATTTGATATTCAATGATAACATTTTCTGAAGATACCAATGACGAAGAATTATTTTTTGATGAAAAGCGTTTAGTAAAACCAAAAAAACATTTTCTACCAGATGGATTTAAAAAAAATAAAACAGTTAATGAAGTACTAGATAAGTTAACAACATTAGCACTTTATGATCTAATAAAATCTAAAACAATTTCTTACGTTAATGGTGTTATACGTGCAGGAAAGGAGTCTGTAGTTTTTTGGGCTGTTTCTCCAGAAAAACATGATATTGCACTAAAAGTTTACCTAACTTCAACTTCAAGTTTTAAAAAACGTATTCCATACATTTTAGGCGATCCACGATTTTCTAGAATAAAGAAAGATACTAGAAGTTTAGTATATTTTTGGGCAAAAAAAGAATTCAAAAATTTAACTCATTGTGTTAAAAATGAAATTTCAGTTGTAAAACCTATTACTGTAAAAAAAAATATACTTGCCTTAGAATTTATTGGAAAAAATGGCATGCCACAAAATACTCTGATTGAATCCCAAGTTGATCAAAAAGACTATGAATCAGCAATATTCTTAATTAAAAAACTTTACAAAAAAGCAAACCTTGTTCATTGCGACTTTTCAGAATATAATATATTTAAAACTAAAAAATGCTTAATTCTATTTGATCTGGGATCAGCTGTAGACTTGCAACACCCAAATGCCCATGAATTTCTTAAAAGAGACATTAATAATATCTCCAACTTCTTTGTAAAAAGGGGACTAACAGTTGAAAATCCTATTGACGTATTTAATGAGGTGACAAAATGAGTTTTGAAAAATTAATACGAATACCGGAAGATAGAATAGGTGTTTTAGTTGGTAAATCTGGAAATACTAAATCTGAAATTGAAAAAAGATGCTCAGTATCATTAGAGGTTGATAGCGACTCTGGTGAAATTCAGGTGCATAGTTCTAGTGACATGTCTGATGCTCTACCATTTAAGGCGATGGAAATTGTAACAGCCATAGGTCGTGGATTCTCACCAAAAAAAGCTTTGATGTTGTTAGAAGAAGATAATGTTTTACACGTAATGGATTTGCATGAATTTGTAGGAAAATCTACAGATCAGATGGAACGGATAAAAGGACGTATTATCGGAGAAAGGGGTAAGGCACGTACAAATATGGAAAATCTTACTAGCACATCAATTTCTGTTTATGGAAAAACTGTTTCTATTATAGGATCTCCAAGTAAGTTAAAAAATGTAATTGATGCAATTTCATCTCTGTCTAGCGGAAGTATGCATGGTTCTGTTTATAGCAAGTTAGAAGCTGTAAGGCGTCGTGAAAAACTAGACAAATTACAATTATGGGAGAATAGGGATGTCTTCTAAAGAAACTTTTAACCAAATTTCTCCTAGTGAGTTTTTTTATCGTAATAGAGATCTTGCAGGTTTTAGTAATCCAACAAGATCACTTTATACTGCCGTTCGTGAATTTGTAGAAAATTCTCTTGACGCATGTGATCAAAAAGGAATTTTAGCTGACGTTCACATGTCAATAAAAGCAGTTGATGCAGAAAAGCCTGACCCAAAGCAGTATATCTTAACAGTTAGAGATAATGGTCCTGGCATTGAGTCAAAACATGTTCCTCTGGCATTTGGTACAGTCTTGTATGGCTCGAAATTTGGTCTGAAACAAGCAAGAGGAATGTTTGGATTAGGTGCTACAATGGCAATTCTTTACGGTCAAATTACAACAAACAAGGCTGTTAACGTGAAAAGCAGTACAGATGGAAAAATTCAGGACGAATATGAAATGCTCTTGGATATACAGAAGAATAAACCTGTGATACTAAAACATGAAACAAAAGAAATTTCAAAAACTGGATTATCTGTTAGTATATGTTTAGAAGGTGACTATTCAAAAGCAGGCTCAAAAATACGTGATTATGTGTATCAAACCTCATTGATAACGCCATATGCAACAATTACTTTTGATGATCCAAAAGGCGAGAAGTATAGGTATACCAAAGTTATCAGAACAATGCCGCCTGCACCAACAATCATCAGACCACATCCACATGGAATTGATGTTGAAACAATTCGACGAATGTTGTCAGACACTCATTATCAGATTCCAGCAGTTGATGATAACATGATCTCAAAAGTTAGGAAAGAACTAGGATTAACTAACAAAAATCTTGACTATTCGGAAATAATGAATAAGACACAAAAAAAATGGAAATCTTTGACACGACCTGTTCGTATAGTCATGGCATTGATGTCATTTTTAAAAATGGATTTTGAAAAATTAAGCAAGGTTACTATTGAAGAAATTGATATTGGAAACAAAAAATTAACCTACTGGGACTTTGGCGAATCTCAATCTATCTCCATTGATATGGATCCTGAAAGTTTTTACTATAAACAGTTGGCAAATACTGTTCAAGGAGAAACATTAACATCATTTTTGACTAAACGCTTCCAAAGGGTAGGACCGACTACGGCATTAAAGTTTGCCGAATTTGCAAAGTTTAAACCTGAACATAGAATTGGTAACATGACAAATCAGGAACTTGTAAAACTTACTGATGGATTACAATCCTTTGAGGAATTCATGGCACCTGATCCAAGTTGTTTGGCTCCACTGGGTGAATCTCCACTGAAAAAAGGTATGGAGAGATTCTTTGAACCAGATTTTCTTGAGGTTGTACAGCGTGGAGCTTCCGCTTATTCAGGATTCCCGTTTGTTATAGAGATGGGCATAGCATATGGGGGAAAAATTTCTAGCCATGGAATGAAAGTTTATCGGTTTGCTAACAGAATTCCACTTCTTTATGATGAGGGAAGTGATGTAGTTCTAAAGGTTGTAAATGATACAGATTGGTCACGTTATAAGATAAAGGGTGATCCACCGTTGGTAATAGTATCGCATATCTGTTCTACTCGAGTACCATACAAAACAGTTGGAAAAGAAAACGTCGCAGACAGACCTGAAATTGAACGTGAATTAAAACTTGCATTACTATCTTTATCTAGAAAATTATCATCATTCATGTCTAAAAGGGGCCAAGCTGAGGCTGCTATAAAAAGAAAGAATCTTTATTCAAAATACATTCCATTAATAGCACAATTTTGCACAGAGCTTGCTGGCAAAAAGAATGAACCAAATTATAAGCAAATGATTACAGAGGAACCTATAGTTGAAGAAAAAACAGACTAAGAAAAAAAAATCAGAGGATAAGCAAAGCACGCTTGTTGATCTTTTGAAAAAGCATGGTGCACAGATTTATGATGATCTTGATAAAGGAAATTTCCCAAAATTTTCAATTCCTAGCCGTTCAGTAAGCAATATTGTATATGATAAAAAAATACGGCAATACATACTTGGTACAAACACAGCAGTTAGAAGTTCTAGAAATACATCTCAACTACGTTCGTTTACACAACTAATGTGGTTAGCATTTTTTGCTAATAGGTTAACAGGGCAAAAAAAATCTTCAACTCTTAGAGATGTATATTACTCATCTCAAGCTTTTGAAGTTGACTTTGAAGATCAGGCTGAATCTGATAACATAATAGTTGACCTTGAGGCTGTACTTGCATCACCAAGAGAATCTTTTCATGTATTTCCAGAGGAACGAAGCAGTGTATTTGGTGACTTAACAATAGAATATACTGTACCTGGTTATGAAGGGAAAAAAACAAATTTGTCTGATCATCCAGATGGATATGCCATAGGTCCAAGTTTGACCTCTTCAGAATTATTAGAAACAAGTGCAGAGGTTGTAATTGCAATTGAGAAAGGCGGTTTGTTTACTAGATTTGTTGAGGAACAAGTTGATAAAAAATTTAAGGCAATTATAGTTGATACCGGCGGTCAGGCTCCTCGTTCTACTAGGACGCTTTTAAAAAGACTTCATGAAGAATTGAGTCTTCCTGTTGTTATTTTAACGGACGGTGATGTATATGGCGAACATATTGCAATGGTAATAAAATCAGGCTCTGCTAATGCAGCGCATTTAAGAGAGCTGACTGTTCCAGATGCAAAATGGGTTGGTGTGTGGGCCACTGATATTGAAAAATATAAACTTCCAACTATACCAATGACAGAATCTGACATAAAGAGATGTTATGATCTACAGAAAGATCCTAGATACCAAGAGGGTATTTGGAAGAAAGAACTTGAAGTATTCTTAAAAATTAAAAGAAAGGCAGAGTTGGAAGCATTCTCAAAGTATGGTCTTACAAACATAACTGACAAGTATCTTCCACATAAACTTGAATTGGCAAAAAGTCTTTAACTTATTCGAAGCGTTAAAACTCCATTTCTATATTTAAAATCAGTTATCTGCATTTGAACTGAGCCTTCAATTGTAATTTCTTTTGAAAAACCACCAGAACCTCGAACATACAACACTGAATCAATTAACCTTACCATAATTTTGTCATCAGGACCGGGTACTTCAGCTACAAAAACAAACTCATTTTCACCCTTAATCAGATCATAAACCCAATTCTTTGCTTCTGATTCTCTTGCTGTAAATTTTGGTTTTTGTTCCATTGTCATTTTTTTAATGACTCTAACCCAATAAATTGTTGTTATAGCTCCAGCACCAATCAAAAAAAAACTTATAGAGCTACTATCTGCTTTCTGAGCCACTAAATATATGACCCCAATAAAAAGCAGCACAATAATCGGAATAATAAAATTCAGAGACTTTTCATTAGAAGCCATAGAGGGTTTGCTAAACTTTGACAATTAATAACAAAATTTCTTAACCAAATATAAAGCATTTTTGAATAAAACAACTATGAACTACGAAAAAATTAAGAATGATCTAATATCTGAGATTAAACTTGATGAAAATCAAGCAAAAGTGTTTTTACTGGTTGTATTAAAAGGAAAGATGTCCACTAACCAGATTGCAAAATTCTTAGACATAACCGTTGAAGACGCTAATAAAGCATCCCAAAAACTAGTTGAATTAGGAGGTTTTATAGATATTTCTGAAACAGAATTTGAATCCATGCATCCTAGGTTTACCGCAGTAAATATGTACAGAAGAATGTGTGAACGCGAAAATATTACTTTTAAAAAAAATACAATTGTTGATAATATTGGTATTGCATTAGAAGACCTATATGATGATGCAAGGACTAAATATAACAAAATGTTGTAGAATTTGTATGGGTGAAATTTACAGATGTTGTGAAAATCCTCAAATCACTTACACGGCTCCTGTTAATATTAACATCAATGAGAGAACTATAGGTAGTGTAGATGTTTGGCGATGTGCTGTATGTAAAAAAAAGTTTTGTGAAGAAAAACAACTAGGAATAGAATCATTAACTGAAGTTGTGGGAATGCCAAAAATAGAGGATGATGAAAAATGGGCTGTAATTATAAGCAAACTTCAAAAAGGGAAAGATAGATGGAAACTTGTAAAATTAAAACAAAGCGGAATTATAAAATATGAAACAGTGGATGAAAAAATTTTAGAACTTAAAATCGAAAATTATAAAATTGTTGATGATTATCATAGCAGTTTTCTAGTTGAAGATCACTTGAATAGAGCAGTTGAAATATAGAACTACTTTGAACATAAAAGTACACGTAAACAATGTTGATGGTACACAGATGGCAGCGAAAATTGAGGGGGAATTTGAACTTGATGGTAATTCATTTAAGTTTTTAGCAATAGCATTTGGCCGTATAGGGGGACAGAATATAGGAGTAAAACTTTCTGAAGAAATTAAAAATAAACTGAAAGAACAAGGATACAATATAGATGAGGTTATTGACGAATTACAAAAAAAACTGATCTCAGGAAATCTTAGTATACCTGAAGGTCTAAAACGTGAATCATTCGCAGATGATTAGAATTCTGCTTCAGTTAATGCTTTTTCACAAGAACATTTTCTTTCGGAAGCAAAATTAGTTGGTATTTGATCAAGCAATTCTTTAAGAAGTTTTTTTGTTACTTGAACATTCCTAGATAAAGTATCCATAACTTCTTTAGCAGTTACTGGCTTTTCCGCCCAAACATCATAATCCGTAACAGTGGAAATTGATATGTAACACATTTGTGCTTCTCTTGCAAGTTGACACTCTGGAACCAATGTCATACCAATAATATCTGCACCGGTGGATTTATAGAATATAGATTCCGCTTTTGTTGAAAATCTTGGTCCTTCAATACAAGCATATGTACAATTTTCATGCATTGTTATACGAGTATTTTTCGCTATATCTGAAACAATTTTTTGTAATTCTGGGCAGAATGGTTCGGCAACCGAAATGTGAATAACCTTTCCATCTTCAGAAAATGAATTTTTTCTAGATTTTGTAAAATCAATAAATTGTGATGGAAGAACAAAATCTCCAGGTTTGATTTCTTTCTTCAAGCTCCCAACAGCTGAAGGTGCAATTATTCCTTTTACTCCTAATTCCTTGAAGGCCCAAATGTTTGCACGATAATTTATCAAATGTGGTGGAATAGTATGTTTTTTCCCATGCCTTGGCATAAAAGCTAGATTTCTTCCCTGAAAATTTCCAATGGTTATTGTATCAGATGTTTTACCATAGGGTGTTTCTATTGTAATTTCTTCCTTATTTTCTAATAATCCAGAATCATAAATTCCAGTTCCACCAAAAATACCAATTTCAGCCTCTTCCTTTGTCATTAATATCGTACCAACGAAACTGTTTTGTAATTGTTTATTTCTTTGATTCCATTTAATTCTGTTAATTCAATGATAAACGCAAAACCTGTAACTTTTGCTTTTACTTTTTCTACTAATACTGCAGCTGCTTTTGCAGTTCCTCCTGTAGCTAACAAATCATCACAGATAATTACTTGTTCACCTTCACGTAATGCAGTTTTTTGAATCTCCATTACTGCCTCACCATATTCAATTGTATAGGAAGTTTTTTCAGTTTTTCCAGGTAATTTCCCTTCCTTTCTAAGCATTACCATTCCCTTGTTATATTTTTGAGCAAGTATGCATGCAATAATGAATCCACGAGATTCAATTCCCACAAAGACATCAACATCTTTTGGATTATATTGTTTTGAAAATTCTTCCACAACAAATGATAATGCAGTGTGATCTCTTAGTATTGGGCCAAAATCCCTAAATAATATACCTTTTTTTGGAAAGTCTGTATACTCTGCGATTCTATCCTTTAAGTTCATAATAATTTCAACTATAAATGAAGAATAAAAATTGTTTTGAACATTTATTCTAGAATATAGAATTCAAAGTCAGCGGTAACCTGACCATTATCTATATTTATCATATAGGCTCCAACAGTTAAGTTACCGGGAATTATCCAAGGAACTGAAAATGCACCGGTGCCCGTTATTGGCGTTCCTAGTGTTGCTACGATTTCTCCATCATCATCAATAATTTTAATATCTATATGAGATGAAGTAGTTGGTCCAACTCCCTTTATCATCATGGTTTCTCCCACATTAAATTCTGTTTTTTCAATTAATAATGATAAAACCAGTTGTGATGTTTCAGATAGAGTTATTTCATGAGTGGCAGAATTTAATTTACTATGAGCAGTAACTTTCCATGTACCAAGATCTGCATTAACTGGAAATCCTAATTCCTCTGAGGAAAAATTACCATCAAAAGATGAAAAGACTTCTGACTTGCCAAATATATTCCCTGACGGATCAAATAGAGTTATTGTTATGAGGCTTTCATTACCAGTTTGTCCGATAAGTATGATCCTCTCACCAGGAATGTAAACTTGTTTTGAAGTATTTAGTGTAATAGGACCAGATGCTGTTTGTAGACCAATGGAGAACTGAGTTGAATCCTGTACGTTTCCTTTTGTAACTACAATTTGATACACACCTGAAGCATAATTATTAACATCTAACGCATACTTAATTTTCCCTTGAGAATTTGTTGTAATAATATCAGAGAATTTATTATTATCAGAGGGATCGATCACTACAAGCATTAAAGAAGAGGATGGAGGTCCAATAATATTTATTTGTGCAGTAGAACTTGAAATATAGCTCTTTTTATCCATTAATACAACAATTTGTGATGTTGGATATTGACCAATACCAAATAAATTAACATCTGATTCACCTTCTTGATTTGCTATTAGAGTATATGTTCCACTTGTGGCTAATTCATCACTTGTATATTCAAAATTTATATTTCCAGAACTTCTCCCATCTAAAATCTCATAGTGTATTATTTTATTTTGGTCATCTTTAACAATCATTGTCACATCTTTGCTTGGTAATCCAGTACCAGTAGCTGTAATTACATCTCCTGGATTATATCTTGTTGCAGGCAAAGAGATAATTAGCGATTTGTCGGATTTTATTAGAATATCTCTTTGTATATAATTTTGTTGATTTTTCATAAGTAAAGATTTGCTGCCAATCAAATCATCTCTGGTAACAATCTCTTCAAAAATCCATTCTCCGTTTGCATCAACGTTGATTGCTCTGATTTTTTCCTTGTCACCATCTGCATTGATTAATTGTATAATAATTGTGCTTTTTGGTTCTCCATAACCAGAAACAGATAATGTTTCATCAAATTTAACTTCAGTAGTTATATTTGTTATTTCAAAACCCCTTACAGTTTTTTCAAACCTGTTTTTTGATGCATCGATGTTAATATTTGAAATTTGTGTATTCCCTAATTCATCCATTATTACAAATTCACTTGTTCCAGTTTTGACTGTACTATCAATTGTAATTGTAGTTATGAAATTTCCATTTTGGTCTGTTTTCACAGATTTTAATAAAACATCATTCAGATACAATTTTAAAGCTTGTTCCGAATTAAATCCACTTCCTATCAATCTTACATTGGAATCAATTCGAAGTTTTTCAGGAATGAATGTTTTTGTACCATATAGTTTTTCACCTGAGGATATAATACCATCATCTATTTTCTCTTCAATAATTGTTACACTCTCTGAAATTTCCTGAGATGAGACTAAACCTGAACCTAATGAAACATCATTTTCATCAAGTACTTTCCAGTTAATTCCAGAAGCTTTTTTGTCTGTTATAACACCAAACTTAACTGATTCGCCTGGTTTTAGCAGATTAGACGCAGTAAATACCAAAAGCTGGCCATCAGAATATTCTCCACCACCCCAACCTAGATCAGACTTGAATGATTTGAATGAATTATCTACGCTTAACCATATTTTAACAGTTTTTATATTTGACGTGTTTTTCTCTCCATTCTCAAATTCAATAATCATCGTATTATCAAGACTTTTAGAACTCACAGAAATTTTTTCTTCTGCAATAACTTCAGAAATTGAAAATACCGTGAGAATTGATAATGCTATAAGCATCAACATCAAGATACCGTTTTTTATATAACCAATCATATGATTCATGAATTGTACATCTACAATTAAACTTTAATTAAATCCCACTAACATTACAATGGATTATTTTTTTGAAGTCATACTTGATGCAAGGTTTTGGTATTTGCGTATACGTTCAGCAATTAATCGATACAAAAGACGCAAATTTTCCCTTGTTTTATCACTGAAAAAGTTTGCTTCGCCTAAAGCAATTTTTCCACAAATATATCTACAAACTTCTTCTTTTTCAAATTCTCCCCAATCATCATCATGATGCTCATTCCAAACTGCAATTAGATTTTCAATCATGCCATTTTTTCCTTGAACTAAGACTTCCTCCTTCGTAAGATTATTGTAACCTTCTCTTCTTAGTTTTATTTCATAGGTTTGGTTCACAGCATACAGATAATCTTCAATCATCATATATTCTTCAATTGATTGAAGAAGTTCACCCATTTTCTCAAAAAATATAATTTGAATATCTAAAAAGTTATTATCTTTTAATTGTTCAGCAATTTGTTTAGACTCCAAATCATTATCAAGTAGTATGAATGTGTTATATCCATGATTTTGATAAAAAATTGATAACGGTAATACCGAATTTTTATTATAAGCTGGTACAATATTTAGTGGATTCATAGAAATATTTGGATCCTGAAGGAACTTGTCAAAAGCGTTAAGATATAATGTATCTGACATTGTTTCCACTATTATGAGTGGGCGTGAATTACTGCCAATTTCTCTATCTATGATTGAACCAACTAATCCTTTTGACAACCCATAAAGAATTGGTGTAAGTGTGGCATCATCTGCGTTCCAGTAATCATAAAAAATTCTACTTAGATGTTTTTTCCTATCAAGCTCTACAACAAGAAGATTTCCAGGAGTATAATCAAATATCATGAAAGGTGAATGCGTAGCGTATAAGACTTGATTTGAGCCAGTAAGATTTTTCAATAAATCAGATATTCCTAGTTGTTGTGTTGGATGTAAGTTTCTAGCAGGCTCATCAAGTAACAAAATTGCTTCCTTTAATTCTGCTTTTTGTGTTTCAGCAGCAAAATTTACTATAAACGAAAACGTCCATTTAAACCCTTCAGCTCTTCTATTTAGTAAACCCGTATTTGTTATAGTACCATCTTTATGAACATCTGAAATTATTACACTCATAATATTTCCAGGATTTAGTCTTAGTTCTACGTGAATTGGTTCACCTTTCCAAGACGGATTGAGTCTCGCAGTTAGTTTTTTATTTGCAGTGCTTAGAAGTTTGATTAATTTTGACGGACTGCTACTAGTATTTTTTAGTTCGCCTATCTCTAACTCTGCAAGATAGAGTAGATTTTTCACTGTTTCCGCTCTGTCAAACTCTTCCAAGTATTCAATGCCACCTATATCAGAAGTTGTAGAATCTTTAAGATATTCATTTAGATTTATGTTTCCTAGAATTTTTTTATAATCAGAAAAATAGACAAAACGTGGATGTAGTGTATCTAGAATAAATTTTTCTAATTCCCTTCTTTTTTTATTGGAAACAAAAACACTATCAAAATTACCCATTATTTGGTCATAGAGATCTTTCCATTCAGAAATTACTTGTGATTCTTGAGATGCCGCATCCAAAATAGTCTTGTTTAATGTATTTAGTTTTACACTGAAAGTTTCCTTATCTATAGGCATACTACTTTCAAAAAATTTAGTATCCAATTGTTCACTAACATGATTCGGTATTGTTTCAACAAAATTTTTTAAATCGTCAGTAAGATTTTTCCAAGATTTAAGAATCGTATCTTTTTTTGTGCTAAATTCGCTATCAATAAAATCATACTGTATTTGGGGATTTTTGTTAGTTCTGAAAATTATTATTTTCTTTATACTTAAATTAGGAAATTTCTCCTCAAGTAAATCAATTTCATTTTCATTTAACTCAAATTCTCCTTCAGCAAGTTTGATTTCAGATTTCAGCTCATCAGTTAGTTCATCACATAAATCAAGATCTGAAACCATTTCATCTTTATTTAATAATGTTAGCGCTTGTAGAATTGTTGTTTTTCCACTTTCATTTCTACCAACAAATGCAGCCAAATCTCCTACTGTAATATAACCTGAGTCATGAATACAACGAAACGCTCTAACTCTAAATCTTCGTAGTCGCAAACTAGTGCGATTTGATTCGACTGCGATTTAACTTGTTCGTCAGAGTAACTTCAACAACTAACTCTCATAATAGATAATAAGGGCTCCAAGGCTGACAAAACAATGGTGATTTTATGGCAGAAAAAGACTCTGTTTTAAAAAATTCGGCAGAAGAAGATACTCCTGAAATAAAAAAACGATTACTTGGATTAAAATCAAAATTAAAGAAAACTACTAGTAAAAAAATTAAGGCAAAGAAGAAGCCAGAACCAAAGAAGGCAGGAGCAAAGAAGAAGCCAGAACCAAAGAAGGCAGGAGCAAAGAAGAAGCCAAGAAGAAGCCAGAACCAAAGAAGGCAGGAGCAAAGAAGAAGCCAGAACCAAAGAAACCTGAAGTCGCTCCGGAAGTACCAAAGACCTATGAAGAGGAATTAGAAGAAAAACTTACTCTCGAAGAAATTACTGGTTTCCAAATTAGCAGGACGGATATGGATAGACTGATCAATAAGGTTTGTGAAATAGTAGCTAGCTATGAAACTAAGGGAATGCTACAAAGTGAACTTTGGAAAAAATTGAAACTTTCAAGTAGGGATGGATCCCGTTTGGCATTAAAATTGGAAAAATTGGGAATGATTACACGGGAAAAAATCTTAGAAAAGGGAAGATGGACATACAAACTTATAATTAAAAAAACACCTGTAACCCTAAAATCTATTGTTGGTGCACCGTGTTTGGTATGTCCAGTAGAATCAAAATGTACAATAGATGGTGAAGTTAGCCCCAGAACATGTCAATTGATAGAGGACTGGGTTTTTCTGGAATTAAAAACTAGTAAATCAAAATGAAACTAATTGATGCAAAAAAAGATCATTATAGAAAACTTGCTCATGAACAAGGCTATAGAAGCAGATCATCTTACAAGCTAAAGGAATTAAATAAATCCTATCGAATTATTGGTGCGGGTCACTTTGTTTTAGATTTGGGTTGTGCACCAGGGGGATGGACACAAGTTGCAGCACAAATTGTGGGCAACCAAGGAAAAGTAATGGGAATTGACATATCATTTGTGGAAGAAATTTCAGGTACTTATATACTGAAGGCAAACATTGATGATGATTTTGCTATTGAAGAGATTTTTTCATTTTTTGGAAAGAAAATAAACGCTGTGATATCTGATCTTTCACCACAAGTCACTGGTAATTGGTCTGTAGATCATTCTGCTCAAATTTCATTAAATTACACTGCAGCAAAAATAATGGAACAAGTTCTACAAACAAAAGGAAATGCACTTTTCAAAGTTTTTGATGGTGAATTTTCAAATGAATTCTATCAATATATGAAAAAAAAATTTTTTAAAGTTAAATTAACAAAGCCAAAAGCTAGCAGAAAACCAAGTAGTGAATTATATTGCATATGTCTTGGATATCTTGGCTAAATTCTAAATGATTTTATCATTTCATCAATTTTACAATTAGTTCTAAATCCAGTTGGGTTTAACGAAGTTGGGCTAGCCAAGAAACCCTCATCTTGAATAATTTTTACTGCATCTTTCATTTTGCGTGGGGCTCTTCGCATTTTAGATGCAATCTCATCAAGTGTATAATATGTAGGAGGCATTTCTGATTCTAAAATACATTTTTCTAAGATTTTTTCACATCTCTTATCCACTACAAGTTTTGGAACCATATTATTCATTTTCATGACAAATTCCTTTTCAAACAATTGTCCTACCCATAGTGGACCAGCAACATCTAGCTTACAATCACAAATCTTACAAATCACTTCTTGTTCCATAACAGATTTTCTTCTTCCACATGATTTGCAATGTATAATATATCCAAGTTGCTCCTTTTGTCCTGGTCTGTTTAAAATTTTAACATATACCCTGTAGTAATGCATATCATGTTGCACAAACTGTGGAATTATCTGAATATCTAATCTTCCTGCAACATATTCCAAGCAGCCCAGAATTAGTCTAATTGCAATTTCGTTAGAATACTCTGTTTTTATTGGAACTCCATGATATTTTCTTTGACATGATCTTTTTGATAGTCCATGTAATACCTGTAAATCTGTAGCAGTAACTGATAACATACCACCATGCATCGTGGCACGAATTGCACAATCAAAATATTTTGTAGGTGAACCAAAAGGATCAATATCTACAATTGAGCCCCTCTCGCCTTTCTTCGAGTATGACCCAAAAAACTGGCATGTCTCATTCTCAGATGTATCAAGATTTGAAATATTATTTAGTTTCATGGAATCCAGTGTTATGCTCAAACCTTCAGAATTGATGTCATTAGCCAGAACCCTTTCTACATCTGGAATTTCATTTGCAACCCTAAGGGATCTTGCGCCAAGGCCAGCTAGCCCATCTAGAAATATTTTTGGTTTGTCAAAATTTTCCCAAAAAGCCCAAAAAGCAGAATATGCTAAAATTGAGAAATCACGGTTAAGTTTGGCGGCAGGGTTGAAAAAAGCAGGTTCCTTTGGTGGAACTTTCTCATCCAGTGATTTTTCTGGAACAAGAATTTTAGTTGTACCCTCTACTATTTCAATCAATTTTTCTTCTGTTGTTTGCAATAGATTTCTTGAATTCTTTTTACCTATAACGGTTAATACTGCTAAAAAATGAAAAACCATATGCAGGTTTGTGGTGTTGATGAGGCAGGAAGAGGTTCCATGTTGGGTCCTTTGGTTGTAGCAGGCATCACCATAAGCAGATCAAAAATCAACATATTGAAAAAACTGGGCGTACGAGACTCGAAGAAACTCTCACCAATGGCAAGGAAGCGTCTTTACAAGAAAATTATCGAAGCGGTTGATGACTATCATGTGATAAGAATTCCTCCGCGAGTAATTGACAAGAGTGTTGCAAATCATTCACTTAATCATCTGGAGGCGAAATATATGGCAAAGGTAATATCC
>LUMJ01000565.1_pt1 | contig 18073 bp, 18 predicted proteins | sample 729631 | NCBI WGS metagenome assembly LUMJ01 (sample SAMN03860266, study PRJNA289734) | marine metagenome | biome: seawater column; feature: ocean; material: water; isolation source: Red Sea water column Station 22 - depth 500m | place: Saudi Arabia: Red Sea | collected 2011-10-15 | depth 500 m
AAAAGAGGCAATCGCCAATCGTATGCAATGACTATGTACTTCACGAATCTGGTCTGCTTGTAGCTTCTTGTCCGGATTTGAAAACAAAAGCTGTACTAGAAAAGCAGAAAGAGATGCAATTGCCACCCATCTGTATGAACTTTGTTGTCGACGAAAAATTTGCTCTCTCAGACAGCCTATTTGAATCTCCTGAATACAAGGAATGCAAGACAATAGTATTGGAAAAGCTAGGAGATGGAACCGAAGAATGAAAAAATTAATCTTTAGTTTTTTCCTTGCCTCTACTTTTACCGTCCAGCAGGCTCAGACTGAGGAAGAATCAATTCTAGGTTATTGGCTAGCTCTTGATTCTATTTTTGAAATAAAGAATTGTGACGGTGCGCTGTGTGGAGAAATAGTGCAAGTCTTCGTTGAAGAAGGCGTCGATCCTAAAAGCATACTTGATCGCAACAATAGGGATCCTGAGCTGCAATCAAGACCCTTGATTGGCATCAACATATTCGAGGGATTTAATGGGGAATTTGATTCAAAAAACACCCTTAAAGGGGGAAGAATTTATAACCCGAGGGATGGCAAAACCTACAAATCAAGACTGCGTCTTCTCGATAACGGCAACCTAAGAGTGGAGGGATGCGTTTTATTTATTTGTGATGGTGAAGAATGGCGACCACTAACAGTGACAATTAATCCGGATGGTTCACCACAATTAACACCAGACTACGTAGCCACTCTATGTCCTCTGTCACCACAATTCCAATTGCCAGCTTGTTGCTCGGCTTTGTGCCTGTGCTGCTGTTAATTGTCATCATGCGAGCCTGGGGCTTGAATGCGTTCCAGACGATGTATGCCAATATTCGCATGCTTGTGCAGCTCTTGCTGATTGGTTATGTGTTCACCTACATTTTCGAAACCGATGAGCCAGTACTCGTTGTCTTGGTGGTTGTATTCATGATTGCTATGTCTTCTTGGATTGCACTTCGTCCATTGACCGATCGCGGTATCAAGCCTTATTCTATAATTACCATCGCGATTGGTGTGAGTGGCTTGGGCGTGTTGGTACTTGTCACACAGATCATTCTCGAGTTGCCGCGCTGGTTCGAGCCGCGTTTTGTGATTCCGCTCGCTGGGATGATTTTTGCCAACAGTATGAATACGATTAGCTTAGCTGGAGAAAGATTTCACGCCGAGCGTGGACGCGGTGAGGATTATTTAAGTGCCCGGCGTCTTGCGATGGAGGCCGCAATGATACCCCAAGTCAATGCCCTGTTGGCTGTTGGCCTGGTTTCATTACCCGGCATGATGACTGGTCAGATCCTCTCCGGCGTCGAGCCTCTGACAGCTGCACGCTATCAGATCATGGTTATGTGTATGATTTTTAGCACCGCAGGTTTGGCTGCTGTATTGTATATGGCGCTCAAAAAAAATAGTGCCACAGATAGTTGAAGTTAACCTAAGATAGACGCATGCAAAAAAGAAAATTTTGGGGTTGGGGGTATCAAGATCAGGTCTTATCCAATGATGAAGACGCTGCAATTGAAAGCCTTATAGCAGCACATTTCTCTCTAGACGAAGTGCCGAGTTTACCAATTCCATTGGCCGAAGATATTGATTTACCAACGCCCAGAGTAAAAATTCCACAGACTCTGGAAAAAGTTTTATCCAAGGATCATCTAGAAAGATTAAATCACAGTTACGGCAAGTCTTTTCCGGATCTTGCCAGAGCGATGCTCAAACAATTTCCGTATCCGCCAGATTTGGTAGCCTTTCCAGGAGATCAAGAAGATGTTGTGAATATCCTAGACTGGTCTGATCAAAACAATGTAGCTGTTATCCCCTATGGGGGTGGTTCGAGCGTTTGTGGTGGTGTTGAAACCTATGTGGGCGAGGATTACTCCGGTGTAATTTCCTTGGATTTAAGAAATCTGGATCAAGTCTTAGAAGTAGACAAGACAAGCAGAGCTGCACGAATCCAAGCAGGGATATTTGGACCCGCTTTGGAGAAAGAACTAAGGAAATCTGATCTAACTTTGAGGCACTTCCCGCAAAGTTTTGAGCATTCAACCCTGGGGGGTTGGATCGCCACAAGATCCGGGGGCCATTTTGCAACCCTTTACACCCACATAGATGATTTTGTTGAATCAACAACCATGGTCACACCAACCGGAGTGATTGAATCAAGAAGGCTTCCAGGCTCCGGCGCGGGCCCAAGCCCAGACCGAATGGTTATTGGTTCGGAAGGCATTTTAGGCGTCATCACTGAAGCTTGGATGAGACTTCAGGATAGACCGGTTTTTAGATCCTCTTGCTCTGTGGAATTTGAAGATTATGAAAATGCCCTCAATGCAACTCGTCTGATCAGTCAATCGGGTTTGTATCCTGCTAATTGCAGACTATTGGATGCCAATGAAGCTTTGTTTAATAGAGCAGGAGATGGATCAAAGCACATATTGATATTGTCTTTCGAGTCGGCGGACCATGAAGTTGATATTTGGCTGGATAGGGCTTTGGAGATTGCCTCCTCTGAAGGAGGACATTATGAAAAACCTCAAGAAAAGGAAACCGAAGCTCATCGGTCAGGCGCATCAGGCACTTGGAGAAATAGCTTTCTAAGGGCGCCTTTTAATCGTGATGCAGCTGTTCGTAGAGGCATAATCTGGGATACGTTTGAAACTTCAATCACTTGGGATCATAGCCTTGATTTTATTGAATCCATAAAAGAGAAGACAAGAAAGGCCATTCATGAAATTTCAGGCAGAGAAACAAACGTCACTTGCCGATTGACGCATACCTATCCAGATGGATGTGCCCCTTATTTTTCTTACACTGCCTATGCAACACCCTCGACCATGCTCAATGTCTGGAAGCAGATTAAGATCGCAACCAATGAAATGGTAGTGGCTGAGGGAGGCACCGTAACACACCATCATGCTGTGGGAAGAGACCACAGAATAAATGGTTATGATGTGCAGAGACCGTCGGGCTTTAAAGATATGTTAACTGCCGCAAAATCAAGTGTAGACCCGAGATCAATCATGAATCCTGGGGTACTCATTGACTCAGGCAAGGGAAAGATTAGCCATTGGATGGAGAATTAAACCAAAGTGAATTTAATTAAATACATGCTTGTTTTGCTGTGGCTGGTTTGTGTTATAAATTTATTTTTGCAGATTTCACAAGTGATCAGCTATTTGTTCATTATCCTGATAGTTTCACATTTATTGGAATGCATGGTTTTTTATAAGAAAATTATCAAATCCAAAAATAACATAATCAAGAACTTCTTTTTGGTTATGGTTTTTGGATATTTACACATACAGAAAATGGATTAGCTTATAAAACTAATCCCAGATTTATTGTCTACATAGAGCCAACACATGGAAAGAAGGAAATTTTTAAAAGCGTCTGGAATCGGCCTGGGGTCTGTGTTGGTAGCAGGATATAAGGGATGCTCCATGGAGTCAGGATTGAAGAAGGCAAGGCGATTTGGTACAGGAATAGGTTGGTAGGCTCTGACAGCTATGGTCCCAATACGCATGTTGTTTCTCATGCTGGCAAAACATACGCCATTGTAGAAGCAGGTGGCCAGCCTGTAGAGATAGACAAAGAACTGAACTCTTTGGTTGCAGATCCATTTTATGGAACTCTTGAAACAGGTTTTTCGGCTCATACTAAACTCGATTCTAAAACTGGAGAATTGCACGCTATGTGTTATGACTATGCCAGTGATTTTGAAAATGTTCATCACCTCACCGTAGGAAAAGACGGGAGGATTAAAAGCACGCAAGCAATTGCTTTACCGAGTAAGTCGATGTTGCACGAATGTGCGATTACTGAAAATTACATATTGGTTTTGGACCTTTCAATTACCTTTAGTTTTTATAAGCTGGGTAGAGGCTATTTTCCGTTTTCATGGAACGACGATCATCAGGCTAGAATCGGTCTTTTGGATAGGAGCGAAAATTCCAGCAAAGTGAGATGGTTCAATATCAACCCTTGTTATTTCTTTCACACCGTCAATGCCTATGAAGATCAACAAGGCAATCTAATACTCGATGCCATGAGATATGAAAGACTCTTTGATGAAGACTGGAATGGCCCTAATTCAGAGTTTCCGCCACGGTTAACAAGGTGGACTTTTGATTTATCAAGTGGCATTGCCAATGAGAGACAGCTAGATGATAAACCAGCTGAATTTCCTAGAATGCATCCTGAATTAAATGGTCAATTCTATCAATATGGCTATTCTCTTGGTGTCTCAAACAACTTACAACCAGATTTTGGAAGAATCATTAAGTACGATTTTGTTAAGGATAGATCTGAATTGTACGAATTCGCCGAAGGTAAAATGGGTTCAGAGTCAGTTTTTGTGCCTTCGGAGAACAACAATAGAGAGGACGATGGTTATTTGTTGTCTTATGTCTACGATAGAGCAACAGATAAGAGTGATCTGATGATCCTTAATGCTGAAGACATTAATTCAGGTCCAATAGCCCAAATCAAATTGCCTCAAAGAGTGCCATTTGGATTTCATGGCAATTGGATTCCAGGTTGATAGCCCTGTGAAATCTAGTAACTAATGTTTTCAATTCCAAAAAATAGAAAGGCACTCCTTTTTATTCTAGCAATTGGATCCCCAATAGCTTTCTCCGTTTGGCAAGCACTCTTGAATAACTTTGCAGTAGAGGTAGCAAATTTTGGCGGTAAAGAGATTGGTATGCTGCAAAGCTTACGAGAAGTGCCTGGCTTTTTGGCATTTACCGTAGTCTTCTTATTGCTCATAATCCGTCAACAAAACTTTGCCATTCTCAGCTTAATAATTCTTGGAATTGGCACCGCACTGACAGGGTTTTTCCCTTCAATAATAGGTCTTTACATCACAACCGTAACCATGTCCATTGGCTTCCATTATCTGGAAACACTGAGATCTTCCTTAAGTTTGCAATGGTTAAGCAAGGATGAGGCACCTCGGGTACTGGGTAAACTTTTAAGTGTCCACTCAGCTTCCACACTGGTGGTTCTTTCAATTCTGTATATTGTAGTCTTTATGTTTGAGCCAAGTTATCCATGGCTCTATGCTGTAGCAGGTTTTTTTACTGTGATAATAGGTATTTTCTGTCATTTTACTTTTCCGGAATTTAGCGAAAAAGTTGAGCAACGGAAGGATTTAGTATTTCGCAAACGTTATTGGCTTTACTATGCATTAACTATGCTTTCAGGCGCTAGAAGGCAAATCTTTATGGTTTTTGCTGCGTTTTTGCTTGTACAAAAATTCGGTTTTCCTTTAGATAAAATGGTTTTATTACTGTTGGTCAATTCTGGGATTACTGCTTGGGTTGCACCAAAAATGGGAATTCTCATTGAGAAGATAGGAGAAAGAAAAGCACTCACTCTGGAGTACATAGCTTTGATTATTATATTTCTTAGTTACGCAGTCGTAGATAATGTAAATATAGCCTTCTTGCTCTACATTCTGGATAATATTTTTTACTCAATATCCTTTGCTATCAAAACCTACTTTCAGAAGATAGCTGATCCTGCTGATATTGCTTCCACATCTGGCATTAGTTTTACCATCAACCACATAGCGGCAGTTTTATTGCCCGCTCTTCTGGGATTAATTTGGATGGAAAATTATGGTGCTGTATTTTTGATAGGTGCATGCATTGCAGGGGCTTCATTAATCTTAGTCAGAGCCATTCCAGATAACCCTGAAGCAGGCAAAGAAACTTACTGGCAGGTATAATTACCCGCATGAAAAAACTAATCTTAATCACTGTATTACTCACCATTGATTATAATCTTTGGGCTGAACAACCCAATCCGTGTCACCAGTACTATCCGAATATTCCTGGTGAACTGGTACTGGAAAATGACAAACTCGTTGTACAACGGTTCACTATTCAGCCCGGAGAATGGGAGGGCATCCACCGCCATCCCCCAGATCAGCTATATATCCATATCAAGGGTGGTGAGTGGACTGTAAAGTATGGCGATGAAGCAACAACCAGTTATTCCCCAACAGGTGAAATTGGTTGGGATGAAACGGCAACAGAACTCAGTGCCTTGCATGAATCTGGAAATACGGGTGATGAACCGATTGATTTGGTTTGGGTCACATTGAACCCGGGCTGCATGGAGGGCAATCAATGAAGAAATTTTCTGGTGTATTAAGCCCGGTACTTACCCCATTTACAAAAGACCTCAAGCCAGATTCTAGACGATTAATAAAACAATGTCGTTGGTTGTTATCTCAGAATGTTTCACTTGCGGTTTTTGGAACAACCAGTGAGGCAAATTCACTAGCACTAGAAGAGAAAATATCGTTGCTTGATGATCTTATTGAAGCCGGAATTGATCCTGCCGTATTAATGCCTGGCACCGGTTGCTGTTCCCTGACAGAAACTGTTCAACTGACAGCTCATGCAGTTGAATTGGGCTGTCAAGGTGTACTCATGCTTCCGCCTTTTTATTATAAGGACGCCACTGAAGATGGACTGTTCCGAAGCTATGCTGAGACCATTGAGCGCGTTGGTGACAACGGACTTAAAATCTACCTATACGATATACCTCGATTTACAGGGGTGAACATTAGCTTAGAACTCATAGAGCGTCTTATCAATCGATACCCTGATGTAATCGTTGGGGTTAAGGACAGCACAGGAAATTGGGAAAACACAGAAAGCATTCTTGAGCGTAATTGGGACGACTTTAGGGTATTTTGTGGCAGCGAAGTCTTCTTACTGCAAACTATGCGAGCAGGCGGGTCTGGATGTGTTTCTGCAACCGTCAACATCAATGCATCTGCAATTTGCAATCTCTATAAGGCGTGGGAATCGAATGAAGCAGATGATTTGCAACAGCAATTAAACCAAGTTCGTCAAACAGTGGAGGCCTACCCAATGATTCCTGCATTGAAATCGGTGGTCTCATACCATAGAAAAGATCCTGATTGGTCGATTGTTAGGCCCCCCTTTATTTCTTTGGAGCAGGCAACCCAGCAAGAGCTTGTGCAAAAACTTGACCAGATTGGGTTTGAAATACCCAATCTTGATTAGAATGTATTGCTAATCCATGAAACGCCATATAATCATAGCCGATGATGGACCTGAGCAGAATCTTGATTCAGAATTATTAGACTCATTTTGGCAGCAGGCCATTAATGCTGTGCCAGAAATCGCAAGAGATCATCAAGTTAGGTCCATAGGCATTGATGAAGAGACCACAGATTTGATTATTGAGTTTATAAAAATAGGCGAGAAAAGAGGAACTTACAGTTTACCGTGGTTGATGGAAGCTGAGGGCTATCCTAAAGCTATAACTGATACTCCCATAATTCTTGTATCCTATGACGGAATACCCAAGGTTGTTGTTCAGATAACAGGCGTTTACGAAACCACATTTGGCAACATCAGCCTAAATGACACTTCGCTGGACGGTCCACCGGTAAGAAGCTTAGATGTATGGATTCCATTGCATACTGAATATTGGAATGGCTTATTATCAAAGTATAATCTGGCTTGTACCTCTGATATGCCGGTGCTGGTGGAGAAATTTAAGTTTATTTATGGAGCGATATAAATGAAAAAATATTTGTTGATTCTATTTTTGATTGCATCATTTTCTGGATCTAGCTGGTCTGAAACCATACCTCAACAAATCGTTCTGAACGATCTGCATTCCAGGCTTAATCCAACAACAGTTGACTCTATTCACCATCCAAAATCTTCGTACGAAATCTTGACTTTGATTAAGCAGGCCAAAAAACATAATAAATCCATCAGTATTTCAGGAGGACAGCATTCAATGGGCGGTCAGCAGTATGGTGTAGGAACTATGCATCTGAATATGTCTGAGATGAATGATGTGCTCAAATTTGATAGAAAAAATGGAATTGTAACTGTGGAGGCTGGTATTCAATGGCCTGAGCTTATTGAGTATTTAATCTCTTCTCAAAAGTACAGCAAAAAACAATGGGGCATTACCCAAAAACAAACCGGTGCAGACCGTCTGTCAATAGGCGGTGCTTTGTCTTCCAACATCCACGGGAGGGGACTGATTCTGCAACCCATGGTTCAGGATGTTGAAAGCTTTAGAATCATCAATGCTGAAGGCAAAAGAATTCATGTAAGCCGGGATGAAAACGCTGAATTATTTGGGCTCGTGATAGGCGGTTATGGTCTGTTTGGAGTGATTACCGAAGTTGACTTGAGATTGTCTCCTAGGCAGAAGTTACAACGCCACGTAGAGATTGTTGACTTGTCTGATTTTGCTGCCAAGACCAGTCAGAGAATTGCTGAAGGATATTTATACGGCGATCTTCAGTTTAAAACGGATGGGGCAGCAGAAGATTTCTTGAAAAGGGGCGTCTACTCATTTTATATACCCGTTCCTTTGGACACACCAATACCTCAAAAACAAAGAAAAATATCGTCTGATAAATGGAAAGAATTATTAGCTTTGGCGCATTCAGACAAAGCCCAAGTATTCGAGGATTACACCAATTATTATTTGAGCACAAATGGCCAACTTTATTGGACTGACACCCATCAATTGGGCTTCTACGATGAAAATTATGAGGATTACCTCGAGGAAACACTTCCAGATTACAAAACGGGATCTTTAATGATCAGTGAGGTTTATGTTCCCAGGGAAAAAATCTATGATTTCATGACAGACCTATCACGATCAAATGAGGAGCAGCAGCTGGATATCATCTACGGAACAATCAGGTTGATTGAAACCGATACCGAAACCTTTCTCCCTTGGGCCAAACAAGACTATGCCTGTATCGTTTTAAATCTAAGGGTGGAACATTCCCAATTGGGGTTAGAAAAGGCTCGCAGTGATTTTCAACTTTTGATTGATGTGGCACTAAATTATGGAGGTTCTTATTTCCTTACCTACCACCGATGGGCTAGAAAAGATCAATTGCTTGAGGCTTATCCACAATTTCCAATGTTTTTAGATCTTAAGCTTAAATACGATCCCCAAGAAATGTTTCAGAGTGACTGGTACCGATTTTACAAAGAAATGTTCAGCAACAATGAGTGAGATATAATTAAAAGCCAGATGAAAAAACTAACTCTAATTATCTTTCTTGTCATAACTTCTAATGGTTGGGCTATGGGTCATTCAGATCTGGATCAAAGCATCAACTCTCATCAACAACAGTTTGAAAAAATTGCTTTGCAAATATGGGACATTGCAGAAGTTGGATACCAAGAGTATCAAAGCTCGAGCTTGCTGAAAGCGAGCCTTGCTAAAGAGGGATTTAGAATCGAAGAAAATGTGGCTGATATTCCCACTGCGTTTATTGCCGAGTACGGGCAGGGATTGCCAGTTATTGCAATTTTAGGGGAGTTTGATGCCTTGCCAGGCCTAGCTCAAAGTGCCTCACCCTATAGAGAAAAATATAAAGAAAATATTGCAGGACACGCATGTGGACATCATCTTTTTGGTGCTGGTTCTGCTTGGGCATCGGTTGTGATTAAAGAATGGTTGTCCAGCAATAACAAAAAAGGAACCATAAGATTTTACGGTACGCCCGCAGAAGAAGGCGGTTCAGGCAAAGTCTACATGGCGAGGGAAGGTTTATTCGACGACGTTGATGTTGTGCTTCACTGGCACCCATCAAGTGAAAATCATGCCAGACCTAGAACTTCGAATTCAAACAAATCAGCCAGATTTAGTTTCAAAGGCATTTCAGCCCATGCTGCCAGTGCTCCAGAAAAAGGAAGGTCGGCGCTTGATGGAGTTGAGTCTATGAATATGATGGTCAATCTTATGCGGGAACATATACCACAAGATTCCAGAATTCATTATGTCATTACCAAAGGGGGACTGGCTCCGAATGTCATTCCTGACGAAGCCGAAGTTTACTATTATGTCAGGCATCCCAAAAGACAGATGGTAGGAGAACTTTTTGACCGCGTGGTGAAAGCGGCCAAAGGCGCTGCTATGGGGACTGAAACAAGTGTGAGTTTTGAGGTTATGCATGGCAATTACTCCCTACTGCCTAATGACACACTGCAAAAAATAATGCAAAACAAACTTTCTGCAAGAGGAGGCATAGTCTATTCTTCAGAAGAGAAAAAATTTGCCAATACCATCTATAAAACATTGGTGAATCCAACAGCTCAGGTCGGAGACCAAGAAAATGTTTTATCCTATGAACAAACTCATGGCCATGGATCAACGGATGTGGGAGACGTCAGCTGGCTGGTACCTACGGCTGGATTACGCATCTCAACTTGGGTTCCTGGAACTTCAGCACATTCCTGGCAAGCTGTTGCTGCTGGTGGAACCACTATAGGGCTAAAGGGTACAAAACTAGCTGCCGAGATTTTATCTGAAACAGCTATAGAAATTTATCTCGATCCTGCCATTGCATCCAAAGCAAAACAAGAACTGCAAAGGAGAGTAGGTGCGGACTTTAACTATGTACCGTTATTGGGCGATCGCAAACCGCCTTTGGACTACAGAAATTAAAGCAGGAGATTAGGCTCCAATTTATATTTAATGGCTTTAATGCAGAAACTAATGTTGTCCTTTGCAATCCTGGTTGCAACGTCCTTAATCGGTGTTGGCAATGCTCAGACTTTTTACGATGGAGTAATTGGGCCCCTAACGATTACAAAGGATGGAAGAGCGACACTGCTGGTTCCGGTAGACAACAGAGAAATGTCATTGCGAATTGTTTACCCGGATCAGGGTGGACCGTACCCGATCATCGTTTTTTCGCACGGAACATTTTCCTCGAGTGACAAATATGACCTGGTTGTTGAGTTTTGGGCAGAACGTGGTTATGTAGTCATTCTGCCGAATCATCTGGATGCCAACTACGGCATTATCCCAAATAAAACAGAAGACATGGTGCATATTGTTAACACCCGAATCTCAGACATGTCATTAGTTCTCGATAACTTAGATGAAATTGAAGTGCAGAATCCGGGTTTACAGGGCAAATTGAATCGCAACAAGATCATTGCGGCTGGTCATTCAATAGGCACTCAGGTGGTATTGGTAAATACTGGACAGAGAATACGCAACCCGACCAACAATTATGTGACTGAAAGCAGTGAAGAACGATTTATGGCCGCAGTTATGTTAAGCGATCCTGGCAAGATGGCTCTGATGCCGGATGATGCTTGGAAAGGTGGCTTGACCCCGACTTTTCTGACAACGGGACCAGACGATTATGGTTTGATGGGTGATGGTCGTCGAGTTGCTGAGTATCAGAACGAGATTTTAACGCTTCCAGATGAACCGACCGGTGATAAATATCTGCTTTTGAACGAACGCGGCGATCACTATTTTGGTGGTCTGATCCATCGTGATGTTAAAAAAGTACCGGATTATGATGGGCTTGCAGTCTTTAATGCTGCATCACTGGCGTTTATGGATGCACACACCCGTGACGTTGAGTCTGCATGGGCATTTCTTAAGCCAAACATTCTTACTTCAGCCACGGATGGACGTTTTCAACTCACAGTCAACTGACACAATATTTGGTGGTTTGGAATAATCCTTAAATCTGTTATAAATAAGGTATGAAAAAGTTTATAAAATGGTTTGGCTATTCAGTGGCTCTGTTAGTGACACTTGGTGTTCTCTACTTAGGAAATTTATTTTTTATGAAACCCTTGTCCTTAGACCATTACCTAGGAAAAGAAGTTGTTTTGGAATTCTTGGATTCACCCGAAGCCCTGACTTACATGGGAATAATTGATGGGTTTAATTGGATTACACGTCATCAGTCCAAAATTTCAATTAGCGGATTGGAGGATCTGGAGGAAGATCTGATTGAGGCTAAAAAAGTGAAATCAATGCTACTCGCTTTTAAAGATACCTCACTTACACAGCAGCAAAATATAACCAAAAAGATTGCTCTCTTTGACCTGAATAATACCATTGAAGAAGCAGAAAAATTTCCTTACCACAATTTTCCTTTAAACCAAATAGGAGGCATTCATTTAAATTTGGTTGAATTCATGACCGACATTCATCCAATTAGGAATATCCAAGAAGCCCAGGCCTATATTGATAGGCTCTATTTATTTGACGATTCTTTCAAGGGAACTCTGGAAATTCTGGATGCACAACGAGAAGCAGGCATTTATCCACCCAAGTTCGTATTTGACCATGTTATAAGACAACTCACTGAGTTTCTAAATTATGAAAAAGAAGAAAACCCTTTAAGAGAGGTTTTTGTAAGAAAAATCAAGGAATTGGATTTGGATTCTGAAACCTCACAAGATTTGGTCTCTAAGCTGGATCTTGCTATGGAGGACAGTGTTAAACCTGGATTTGGACTCTTGCTAGGGTTCATGTATGAAACCATGCCTCAAGCAAATATCCATGATGGAGTATGGTCTTTGCCGAATGGAGATGATTTTTATGCCCTGAGACTGAAGGTTTACACCACAACCAATTATTCAGCAGAAGAAATTCATAATATTGGTCTTAGTGAAGTGCAAAGGCTTACCGATCGTATGCAAGAAATTTTTGGTCAGTTGGGATACGGCAATAATTTAAATGTCGGTGCAATGATGAATGAACTTAATGCTGATCCTAAATTTTTGTACGCAGATACTCCAGATAGGAAACAACTGGTGGTAAAAGATTATGCTGATATCGTTGAAGAAACATGGGGCGCAGCTCAGAGCAGTTTTCATAAAATGCCTGAATCCAAAGTGGAAGTCAGAGCGGTTCCAGAATACTCAGAACAAAATCAAGCCGGTGGTTATTACATGTCCCCAGCATTGGATGGGAGCAGGCCGGGTGTTTTCTATGCAAATCTTTACGATATTAAGCAAACCCCAACTTACAGCATGCGTGCTTTGGCTTTTCCTGAGGCTATACCTGTACAGAAGATTTGGTTACTACACCTCAGCCTTCGGTGAAGGATGGGCGCTTTATTCGGAAAGACTGTCTTTAGAGATTGGCCTTGCCAATGATCCTTACGATGAATTAGGAGTCTTGCAGAGTGAGTTATTCAGAGCAGTCAGACTGGTTGTAGACACAGGGATGCACTTCAAGCGTTGGACACGAGAAGAAGCAATGGACTACATGAAGAAAAAAACTGGTATGTCAGATACCGAAGTAACTGTAGAAATAGAGAGATACATCGTATGGCCAGGACAGGCCTGCAGTTATAAAGTTGGCATGCTTAAGATTTTGGAGTTAAGAGAAAAGGCTAAGCAGGAATTAGGTGAGAACTTTGATATAAGAGATTTCCACTCGGCCGTCCTCGATCACGGAGAACCTCCATTGTTTATAGTCGAAGAACTGGTCAGCGAAATGACGAACAATAGGTAATACTTGATTCCCATTTACCCCATTTTAGTCTCAGGAGATGCATGCAGATTAAACGACTTATCTTTACCAGTTACATAGGCCAAGCTGGAATATTGATTCTCCTTTTAAGTGTATTAATAGCTGCTGCGTTTTACGTGGGCAAGCAGAATGAAACTTACAGCTTTCTGAATCATTTTATTTCAGAGTTAGGAGAAAAAGGTGTATCGCCACTTGCAAATATATTTAATGGTGGGTTGATTGTGGGCGGAGCATGTATTTCTTTTTTTATGCTGGGATTGGCCATGCATATAGGGAACAGTTGGGGGCTGATTTTAGGGGCAATTGGATTGGTAACCGGTGTATCAGCCACTCTTGTCGGGGTATTCCCTATGAATCAATTGGAAATACATACCGCAATAGCTAATACTTTTTTTTACGGAGGTCTGTTGGTAGCTCTTGGATATACTTTATATGTTGTATTCAGCCCCGAACCGCGATTGCCTAAAATTACTGCCTTAACAGGCGGCGTAACAATGTTGGCCTTTGCTGCATTCGTTTGGTTCCTTCCAGCCCCTCTGGAAGATGGACAAAGTATTCATGAGATTTTAAAGAATCGACCCGAAGTATGGACGTTGCCAATTCTAGAGTGGGTTGTTTTCCTTTGCGTAATGGTTTGGATTGGCTCAACAGCCTCTCTGATGAGAATGACAATAAAAAATGATAAATAGAGGGTAGAAATGAAACTTTACGACAAATATGTTGTTCCTAGGCTTTTAAATTTTAGTTGTGGTTTAAAGCCCATCCGATATCAGCGCAAGAAGGTTGTACCCCTTGCTGAGGGCGAAATTCTAGAAGTTGGGATCGGCTCAGGATTAAATCTTCCTTATTATGAGGCTTCCAGGGTCAAAAAAATATGGGGACTTGATCCATCGGAGGAACTCCATGATATGGCAAAAAAAGTTGCTTCAGGATTGGATTTGAATGTTGAATTTTTACTTAGTGGCGCTGAGGAAATTCCTCTTTTGGATGGTTCTGTAGACACTGCTCTTATCACCTATACCTTATGTTCCATTCCTGAAGTTGAGGAGGCAATCAAAGAAATAAAGAGAGTCATAAAACCTGGTGGAACTATGATATTTTGTGAGCATGGAGCGGCACCCGACGCGAATACACGGAAGTGGCAAGACAGGGTTAACCCTTATTGGAAAAAAATATCTGGAGGTTGCAATATGAATCGGGATATACCAAATCTTATCGAGTCTGCAGGATTCTCTATCTCTCAAATGGAGACCATGTATTTGCCAAGTACGCCAAAGATACTGGGTTATAACTTCTGGGGTTCGGCTCAGGTATAGTTATGGGAATGAATAAGCAAAAGTCAATTGTTGATACAATCATTCTGGCATTGCTGGGTCTAGAATATCTAGGTTTTGGGTTGTTGGGATTATTGAATCCCTTGAGCGTTTCTGCAATGGTAGGTTTTGGCCTCAATGAATTAATTTCTTTTAGTGAGATTAGAGCCAATTACAGTTTTTTTACCTTAATTGGAATTCTAGCATTTGTGGCCATCTTCAAAAATGAAATACAACGATTGACTTATTTAATTTATGCCTTTCTCTGTGGTAGTTATGTTGTTGGAAGAATTCTGAGTATTATCCTTGATGGAGTTCCCGGCAGAACTCTTTGGATTGTTATTGTTGTTGAGCTAATTGTTTTTATCTTGGCGTTATGGAGATTAAATGTTATTGGCTCCAAGCCGCAGTGAAATTGACCGATGAAAATAAGCCTGATATGCTCCCCAATCAAAAAAAATAGCAAGCAAATCTTAATGAAATATCTAATTCTAATACTCCCTCTGTTTCTAGTTTCTTTTGAGCAAGCACCTATCGATGCTAACAAACTCATTGAAAAAAATGGCATCTACTATGAAGCTGATAACTTAAACACTTTTACAGGAACTCTGGTTCATTATTATGAAGGCGGTAGAGTAAAAGAGAGAGCAGGTTACCAAAATGGCACAAGAGAAGGTCTTAGAGAAACATTCCATGAAAACGGTCAGTTGTTTGAAAAAGAAAACTACAAAGATGGTGAGTTAAGCGGTTTGTTTCAAGGATTCTATGACAACGGACAACTTTGGTGGCAGGGACAGGCTAAAAACAATCTACGTAACGGAGCACTTCAAGCTTTTTATGCCAATGGTCAACTGAAATATCAAGGGCAGCATAGAGATAATTCCCAGGAGGGAGTCTGGCAATACTTTGATGAAGATGGGAGCTTAAGTGAAACCAGATGCTATCTAGAGAGTGTACAGGTGGAACTCTCCAGCTGCAGTAGAACTGAGTGAGCTTGATATTTGATAGTACTCATAGTTGAGTTAGGGTATTTGGATACAATTAAACAAAGATAAATTAAGGAACTAAAAATGAAAGGTCAAAGCAATTCTACGATAATTTATTTGAAGAACTTGGAGCACGCTCTTTTTTTGCCAATGAGAGAATCGTTTTTTGGACGGTCAAAGATGGTGCTTCATCATTTGCAATAGCCAAACCTTATGACGAAAAAGAAGCTTCTGTAGGCAACGGAAACATGGTTGCAATACATGTCGATTCTAGGGAACAGGTGGATGCCATATATGCTAAAGCGATGGAACTCGGAGCAACTGATGAAGGCCCCCCAGGGGAGAGAATTCCTACTTTTTATGGAGCTTATATCCGAGATTTAGACGGCAACAAATTGGTTTTCTACAAAATGACAGCCCCAGAGGACGAAAAAAGTTTTATCGACTGAAATATGGCTAACCAAATACACAACATTAATGTTATCGCCAAGGAGACGTTGCCTTCACCAAAAACAATAAAGGCAATTTTACCGTTGACGCAATCAGCCAGGGAAACTGTTATAAACAGTCGTAATGCTTTGGTTTCAATACTCAATCGAAAGGATAAGCGCCTTATTGTAGTCGTCGGCCCATGTTCCATTCATGATTTAGATGCAGCAAAGGATTACGCCGGTCGATTGAAGGATTTAGCCGGTGGTTTATCCGATGTATTTCATATTTTGATGCGTGTATATTTTGAAAAACCAAGAACAACAGTTGGTTGGAAAGGCCTGATCAATGACCCTAACATTGATGACACCTTCCAAATAGATAAAGGCGTTCATATGGCTCGTTCACTCTTGCCCGATTTAAATGAAATTGGTTTACCCGTGGCAACTGAAGCTCTGGATCCAATTATGCCTCAGTATTTGGGCGATCTAATCAGTTGGACTGCTATTGGGGCGAGGACTGCGGAATCACAAACCCACAGAGAAATAGCCAGTGGATTATCCACTCCAGTTGGCTTTAAAAATGGAACAGATGGTTCCTTATCGGTTGCAATCAATGCAATTAAATCAGCCCAAAATTCACATCATTTTCTAGGTTTAAATGACCTTGGTCAAACCACCGTTTATAGAACCAAAGGCAATAGATACAGCCATGTGGTTCTAAGAGGCGGCCCTCATCCAAACTACGACGAACAGAATATTGCATTGTGTGAAAAAAAATTAAAAGAAGCCGGATTACCTCCAAGGATCATGATTGATTGCAGTCATGGAAATTCCAATAAGGATTTTAACTTACAACCCACAGTAGCTCATAACAGCATTGACCAAGTACTTGATTACAATCATTCCATTATCGGATTCATGTTGGAAAGCAATATTGAGGAGGGCAATCAACAAATACCTGAAGACTTGTCTGATTTGAAGTATGGAGTTTCCCTCACCGATGCTTGCATGAATTGGGAGACAACCGAGACCCTTCTTTCAGAAGCTGCAGAAAGACTAAGATCAAGATGATGTGTTAGGATGGTTGGATTATGAAAAAAGAATTTGCAAATTTTAAAGAGTTTTACCCCTTCTACATTGATGAACATAAGAACAAATACACCAAATTGACTCATTTTATTGGCAGTTGGTTTTTTCTTTATTTCATTGCCAATCTTGTTATGACCGGTGACTTTAAGTTTTTGGCTTACGCATTGATTGCTGGCTATGGATGGGCATGGTTTGGCCATTTCTTTATTGAAAAGAACAAACCTGCCACTTTTAAATACCCCTTTTATAGCGCTATTGGTGACTGGGTTATGTTTTCTGAGATTCTCAGAGGAAAACATAAAATCTTTTAACCCGAATCTAACAACAGATCATGAACACAGATTTGTTTGACATATCCTCTGTCTTAACTGAAGAGGAGCAATTGGTACAGGATAATGTAGGTCGCTTTGTCAACGACAATGTACTTCCTATTATTCAAGAATGTTTTGAGAAGCACCGTTTTCCAGCCGAATTAATCCCAGAGATTGCTGCATTGGGAATTCTTGGTAGTTCCATTGAAGGCTATGGATGTGCAGGCATGAATGCCATAAGTTTTGGCTTGATCTGCAAAGAGTTGGAACGCGGGGATAGTGGACTTAGAAGTTTTGCCTCGGTACAAAGCAGTCTGGTTATGTTCCCCATTTTTAAATACGGTAGCGATGAACAGAAAGATCATTGGTTGCCTAAACTGGCAAAGGCTGAGGCAATTGGGTGTTTTGGATTAACTGAATCTCAAGGCGGATCAGACCCCATGAACATGAAGACCCATGCCAAACAAGATGGCGATGACTGGATTATTAATGGTTCTAAAATGTGGATTACCAATGGTTCAATAGCTGATTTAGCTTTGATCTGGGCAATGACTGAAGATGGAATCAAAGGTTTTCTTATTGAAACTGACAGTAAAGGTTTTACTGCC
>LUMJ01000434.1_pt1 | contig 17983 bp, 18 predicted proteins | sample 729631 | NCBI WGS metagenome assembly LUMJ01 (sample SAMN03860266, study PRJNA289734) | marine metagenome | biome: seawater column; feature: ocean; material: water; isolation source: Red Sea water column Station 22 - depth 500m | place: Saudi Arabia: Red Sea | collected 2011-10-15 | depth 500 m
GTTTTGGCCACATTGCGTTGCTTGAGTTCACGACCTACAGGATCATCGAGTGCACCATCCAGAACTACGAAATCAGCCCATTTCCCAACGCTGATGCTACCAATTTGATCTCCCCACCCTGCTAGATCTGCGCCAACTTGTGTATAGGCATACAAGGCCTGCTCAAAACTAAGTGCCTGCCGAGGATACCATGGACCTTCATACAAGCCACTTGGACTTTCTCTGAAGACCGCATCTACCAATTGAACCAGAGGTGAAAAAGGAGAAGTCGCAAAATCGCTGCTCAGTGCTAGACGAACCTCAGACCTTATAAAATCATTCCACACATAAGCATATTTCTCTCTTTCTACACCCACTCTAGGAGTAATGTATTTACCAATCACTCCTGTTCCGTGATTGGGCTGCATTGAGGCTGTGACATTCAGTTTCTTAAATCTATCTATATCACTAGGTTCAATAATTTCAATATGTTCTATGCGGTTGGCTAAAGACGTATTACCACTGTGCTCAAATGCATTTAAAGCCATCTTAACCCCTCTATCACCGATGGCATGGATTGCCACTGGCAATCCAAGGTTATTAGCACGTTTAACTAACCGATTTATCTCTCCCTGAATATAGAATGGCTCTCCGACAATCTCAGGTCGATCAGAATAGGGGTCTATCAGTGCTGCTGTATGGGTGGATAGCACTCCATCAATCACATATTTAATAAATCCATATTCAATCAAAGGTCCTCGATCTTGATCATGGAATTCATACTCCCTGATAAGTTGATTGACGCGTGCTTCATTATTAGTGCTATCGTCTTCCTGGCTGAATTTTGAATGCTCTCCCCAGAAAACCCTTAGATATAATTTTTTATTAAGTGCTAGTTCCTTATATTTATCTAATTCAATACGACTGGACATGTCATGGACACTGGTAATACCAAATGAGTTGGCATAATCAATAACCTGCTCTATCTGATCTCTGGATAGATCAGAATCTCTAACATAAGTTGGAGCATCCCAAATGAGCTGCATTGCACCTTCAAGCAGAATTCCATTGGGTTCACCAGATGATCCGTTAACAAGTATTTGTCCACCTAGTGGGACTTCTGAATCCGCTCTTATATTAGCTTTTTCAATAGCCAGAGAATTGACCCACATGGAGTGTCCATCAATGTCTGAAAGTGCAACTGGATTATTCGGAGACACCTTATCTAATTCCCAACGGGTAGGTAGGCCTTTATCCTCAAAAGTATAATCCCAGCGACCACCCAATAACCATTCGCCGGGTTCCATTGTCTTAACCCTTTCTGCAATCATTTCCAACCAAACGGATTTTTCTCTGATGCCAGTTAAGTTAATTCCAGTGACAATTTTAGAGCCGGAAGATAAATGAGTATGGCTATCTATAAAGCCTGGGACTATGGTAGCCCCATTTGCATTGATGGATTCTGTGGTTGCGCCTTTAAGATCTAGCACCTCTTCATTGTTGCCTACAGCAACAAAGCGTCCATCCTTAATTGCAAACGCTTCGGCTCGATTCTGGCTTTGATCAACGGTTCGAATATCTGCATTAAAGACTATCAACTCAGGGTCCATTGATGGAGAATTATTGTCGCAAGAAGCAATCAAGCCAAATGCTATTAACAATAAAAATAAGAACCGCAATTTTGTGATTTTTGCTTTGTTAACTAAGTATTTTCTTTTTTCTTGTTTCATGTAATCGAGCCTGATCATTCACTAATCTTTGTTGCATCACAAGCATACTTCCAAACGAAGTCAATGAAAACAGGATCGTAGGAAAAAGCTGACGCGTCTTTGGTTTCCCCATGCTCCCAGTAGAGTCCTGTTTGGTTTTGGTATTTTTCTTCCGATGCCATCACTATGTGATTCAAAGCGCCTCTATCTGCTGACTGAAGAAAAGGACGAATGATTTTCACCAAAAGCCCGTAAGCCCCTCTCATATGACGGTATGCGTTGGTGTTGATAAACAGTTCCATGGTTGATTTTATTCCAGCGTTTTCTATTGTTGATGTCATCAAAATCAAATTCCTTAACCATTCTATGAGCATCCGAAGAAATATTAATAATCCTTGATGGCGCTGCAGCTTGCAGCAAATCAAGTAAAAGATGAGTCAGTAAAAATGGACCTAGGAAATTGGTTGCTAATGTCATCTCAAACCCGTCTTCGTTTTCTCTCCTCATCGACTCGGTGATGCCTGCGTTGTTGATCAAAACATCCAAACGTGAATAATGCTCATGAATATGGTCGGACAAACGGTGTAGCTCTGAAAAGGACGAGACATCACAATCGATGTATTCAATCGACTTGTTGCCAGTGGCTTTGATAATTTCATCTCGCGCGGCAACACCATTTTCAGTATCAAAATCTACCAAGATTAGGGTAGTGCCTTTTTCTGCTAGTGATTTAGCTGCAATTCTTCCCATCCCACTGGCTGTCCCAGTGATTAAGCATATTTTGTCTTTCATGAATGTTAATTCAGCATCGATGGATCCATGCCAATACTCTTCATCTGATCAAGAACCACGGTTTTAGTAATACGCTCCACACCCATGTCTCTAGCAAAATCTTCCACATTGTTTATTGCCATTTCAATAATTCCAGGAGGCGTCATGGCGATAAGATCTTTCGCTTCTTGTTCCCAAGACATACTCAGTTTTGCATCCAAGCTATCCTTGGATGATTTGGAAGCCTTGGCTTTATTTGCCTGTTTGGATCGTTTGCGTTTTTCCCAATATTCAGAATCTTCAGGTTTAGTCGCTTCCAAAACTGCCCTTGCATTGTTCATTCGACCACCCAAATCTCCGGGAGTGATCACAACATTGTCATCGTGCCAAGGTGTGGCAAAGAGGTCACTGCAAAAAGAAGAACCGCAAGCACCTCTGGGAGGCGTTCCATCTAAGACGGTTCGTGCCCCACCGATAAAATTAGCCCAATGTGGGGTACAAACTACAACCACCCAGTCCACGTGGATACCTTGGGGTACATTTGCAAGGGGTGCAGCACCAATTCCAACCACTGTGTTTTGAGGTAAAACATAATCACCTGTCTTAATCCTTTCAGCACCAAGATCTGTGTAAGATGGGATATTTCGTGCTAAATATTGCCCATTTCTAATCTCCTCTGTACCTGGATCGACACCGGCAGTGTAAACTCCAGTCGTACAATCATGATGGTGTTGATCAAAAGATACAATTTCCCCTTTGTCCATGGCATGACGAACAATCGAACATGGGACTACTTTTTGTTGTTGGTAGGATGCAGGTATTTCTTCTTTAAACAAACTAATAGCAACCGGATTACCTCTCACCTTACCCACCAGTGACTCACTGAGCTTCTTAAAATCAATCATAAACGAATTATAGCTTGTAAATAATTGTAAATTAGCATTATTACTTCAAAGAAAAAACGTTTAGAATCTTTGGTAGCAAAAAAGGAGATGCTCAATTGCTCAAATCTTTCAAGAAAAAAACAGAAGATAATTGGGTTGAAAGCCCGATGCACAATAACTGGTATCAATCCAGTGCTTATTTCCTGAGCTCTTTTGCTCTGATTACAACTGTAAGTGAGAAAGGCATAACAACTATTGGCCCCTATCAGCTTTCTTTCCCATTTGGTGTCATCAATAGGAGAGAATGGATTGTGATTTCAAGAAGAGGATCAAATACTTCAACTAACTTAAAAAGAGTCAAAAAGTGTGCGATGCATTGGATCGAATATGATCAGAGTAAAATTAAACCCATAGTAGATCTAGGCTACCCAGGCCAGGAACCCGAAGACAAAATGAAAGATTGCCCTTTTGAACTTGAGGAAACTCCGACTATTGCTTATCGAGAAGACCCAGATAGACCAAAAGTAATTAAGAATGCATTTCAAGTGTGTGAATGTGAATTAAATGATAACCCCGAAGATTTCCACTACAAAGGAACCGAACATACCGAGTACCTGTTACTTAAAATTAATCATATCTTTTTACGGGAGCGCTGGAGGAATAATTTAGATTTAGGCGATGACATGAAAATACCGAATATGCCTATTAGTTTTGGTTTTAGAAATGCAAACCAATTCTGGTTCGCTAAACATAAAAAAGCTTTTTGGTTGCCAACCCCAGAAGGAAAAGGCGCCAAACACGATGCTGTGATGTACATTGCCAATAGAATTGATGAAGAAGTTACATTTACAGAAAATGCTTGCAAACAGTTAACCGGTATTCCAAAAGTCTTTGTTAAAACTGCCTTGAAAGGAATTATTGCAGAAGCAAAAAAACAAGGTATTACCGAAATAAACCAATCCTTCGTTGAGATGATCAATCAAAAACGGAGTGGAGAATCCTAGAGCAGTGTCAAACCGAACCAAGGAACTCGAGAAATTATCAGGAATTCAATATTTTATTCGAGAGCTTCGATACCATGAGTTTTCAAGACAGAGCATTGGTCTAATACTAGTTGTACTTTTCGCTTTTTTTGCTAAGCCCAACTTATATCTTTTTATTCTTGGATGTTTGTTAGTTTTGGATGGTTTACTTATCCGTTTGTATGCCTCTGGATTTGTATTAAAGAATAAGGAACTGTCAACGTCAGGTCCTTATGCCTATGTCAGGCATCCTCTTTACACCGGCAATATCTTGATTCTCTCTGGCATGTCTTTTGCTACTGGTTTTATCTCAGCTTTTGTGATCTCAATTATCTTTTTTTGGTTCTACTACCCGACTGCAATTGAGTATGAGGACCGAAAATTAAAATCACTATTTCCTGAAACATGGGATTCTTGGTCTCAGCAAACACCTGCCTTAATGCCTAAATTTGAATTCAACAATTTGAATCTTACTCAATGGTCTTGGGAAAAAAGCCTAAAGAATAATTATGAGCCAGTGATTTTTGTCTTTATCTTATTCTGGTTGATACTCCTAGCCAACAGGTTGTAATGTCATCAAAAACTCAATTACCGAAAAAGATTTTCGAAAATATTAACCAAAGACTTCGTTCAGACGAAGATATTGATTTGGTTCGACTAACAAATCAAGGTCATCAAGGAATTGCATTTAAAGTGCTTGTGGATGGGCAATCTTTTTTAATTAAAAGAACCAATAAAATTGGTGCTTTTACAAGACGTGTCAGCGAACATTTTATCCAGCATGAATACAAAATCTATCAAAGATTAAAAGGCATCGCGGGCATTCCTAAATGTTATGGGTTGAGTGACGATGGTAGTCTAATCCTCGAATACATAGATGGCGATTCTTACAGAGAAAAAGAATATATGCTTGAGAATCGAGATCAGTTTTTTGTAGATCTACTCGCTCTTATTTTATCAATCCATGAAGCCGGGGTCAGTCATGGGGATTTAAAACGAAAAGATAACATTTTAATTGGGGAGAACAATCAACCTTACCTGATTGATTTTGGTGCGGCTATGAGTCTTAATTCCAAAAATCAATGCATTAAACGCTGGCTTTACAATTTCTCTAAACAAACGGATCTTAATGCCTGGATTAAACACAAATACTTCAGACAATACGATCAGATCGAGAAAGATGATCTCACCTATTATTCATCAAGTAAACTGGATAAATTTATTAGACTGACCAGAAAATTATGGCGTACACTAACTCTTAGACGATTCAGAAAAAAAAGAGAACAACAAAAAAAATAACCGAAAATGCTTGAGCCCCCATTACTTTATTATTGGATGATCCCTTTGATCATATGGTCTATAACTTGGAAAGCAATTGCCCTTTGGAAGGCTGCTAGAAACCGTCAACTTGGGTGGTTTCTCGTTTTATTTATAATCAATTCAGCAGGATTATTGCCGATTTTGTACATTTATTATTACCAAACGGATAAATCTCCTAAAATCAATTTTTGATTATTCCCTAAAGCAATATCTATAGCAGAATTAATGCTTGATTATTTCTTGATTACAGTTAATACTTCATGAAACAGCACCGATTTGTACCGGCTTGCGGGTGCTTAATAAATACCGCTAAAGAGGATCTCTACTTTGATCGAGAACTTGTTTAGCAAATGCTGGCAAGTTTTTTTTTAATGGACTCAAGATAAGTAAGGAGAAATAATAAATGAAGAAAAAAGATTACATCAATGACGATGAGATGAACATTGGTGGCAAAAAAGAAAGATACTCTAATACAACGCCCCTTGTTATTCATTTACTGGATCAGGGATACACGCATCGGGAAATTAAACATTTAACAGGTCTTTCAATTTGTACGATCTCTCGATTTGAAGAAGACCATTAAGAACTCAATATTTAAAATAACATTATGAAATATCTTCTAGACAGCGGCATGGGTGATGAACTGCATCAACGTGGCTTTGATGTTCCTGATTGGAAAACTTCCATTTGGTCGGTCTCGGCACTCATTAAATCTCCCAACGCAGTGGTTGAAATACATAAAGACAACATCAAAGCAGGTTGTAATGTGATCATCACCAACAATTACTACGTCACACCAAACATACTCAGAAGAGAAGGCATTGAAAGTGAATTTGAAAACCTAACCAGATTGGCAGTTGTTTTAGCTGAAAAATCTAGACAAGGATTTCCTGAGGTACTTATAGCTGGATCCTTTCCGCCTATTGAAACCAATTTTCGACCAGACCTTACACCCAGTAATGCATCTTGGATCATTCATACAACAAAACGTGGACTTAATCATATGTGAAACAATGGGCTCTATTAGGGAAGGCATCAATGCTGCAAAGAATGCCTTGGAATTTAGTGACCATGTTTGGCTGAGCTGGACCAACAAAGGAGTTTCAGGAGACACATTACCCAGTGGGGAAAAATTAATAGATGCCATAACGGAGGCCAATCGGTTGGATATCGAATGCCAATTAATCAACTGCTGTGCTGCTGATATTGCCACAAATAAAATAGGGACACTTAAAAAAGCAAAGAATTTTGGGATCTATGCCAACTCCAGAAAACTCAAAGAACAAAAATCAATTCAGGATCTGGGAGAAACTGTAGACATAGATGTAAATCACTATGCAAATACCCTGCCCATTACAGCTGAGGAATATGCAAAAGAGGCTAAAATTTGGATTGATGAGGGTGCTTATGTGGTTGGTGGCTGCTGCACAACAAGACCGGAACACATTAAAAGAATTGCCGATGAATTAAAACAATAGACTGGGCAACCCTGAGGAACAACCTCCCCCCCTATTTAGGTAAGTTACTCAGGGTGCCTTTAAGTTAAAAAAGTTTATAGGCCTGTTTTGAGAAAAAGTGAAGATCTCTTCATATTTCTTTGCAAAAGCAACCACTTTCAAGTCATCACCTTTTTTCCCAATAATCTGCATTCCCATAGGTAAACCTTTTTGATTAAATCCCACAGGTACTGATATTGCCGGTAAACCAAGCAAGCTTGCAAGAATTACAACCTCCATCCATCGATGATAAGTATCTAAAGTGCGTCCAGAAATTTTTTCAGGATATTTTAATTCTTTTTTAAAAGGAAAAATCTGTGCAGAAGGCATAACAAGAAAATCAAAATTTTTAAAAAGCTTTTCCGCCTCATCCATACATTTTTTTCTTTGCACCAAGGACAGCTCAGTATCATCAAATTTGATTTTCTCCCCTTTTTGATATTCCCATTGAACTGGAAAACCCAAAATGACTTGATCGTCTAAATTTATTCCACGTAATTCATCAAAAATATTTTTTGCACGAAGAGTTGTCCAGCTGTTCCACAAATCTGTTGGGCTAATCTGTGATTTTAAGTGCTCAACTTGGACCTTGGTTGTCTCTAGACCATGCAATACTTTCTCACACATATCTATTATTCCAGCCTCAAATTCATAGTGACCATTCATATCTGAAAGCCACCCTATTTTGAGCTTGGAAAATGCATCGTCACTCATTTGATTTTCTCTAAACGAAGATAAAGCATCGAAAGAGAATGGGTCCGAAGCATGTTTTCCAGTTATTGCATCGAGCAACAACCCCATTTCATTAGGGGTTCGAGCCAAGCAACCGGGAGTAGATAAAAGTGGAAATTTATTATCTGTTTTAACATTTCGATGTTCAGGAATTAAGCCAGGTGTTGGCCTAAATCCATATAGGTTTGCGTACGCAGCAGGATTACGACACGATCCCATCATATCTGAACCATCTGCAAAAGGGACCAAAGATGCTGCTACTGCCGAGGCCGCACCACCGCTGGAACCCCCAGCTGATTTTGCAGTATCGTAAACATTTGCTGTGGCACCAAATAGCTTATTTGTGGTGTGAGAACCTACTCCCAGTTCAGGGGTATTGGTTTTACCAATTATTATTGCGCCATGATTTATTAGGCGTTCGACTATTATGGAGTTTTTAGTTGCTATATTGTTCTTAAACTCCGGTAAACCATAAGATGTTGGAAGTCCTTTTACATCAAAGAGATCTTTAACTGCTAAGGGAAGACCAAATAATAATTTGTCTGGGTATTTATTACTTTGTCGCGGTTGTTTATTTTTAGCTTCTTCTCTAATTGTTTCCTCATCTTTAAGCGAAACAATAGCTTTTAAAGAATGATTGAACCTATTTATGCGTGCGAGATAATGTGAAACAACTTCTTCAGCAGTTATTTGTTTTGAAAAAATTTGGGAAACAATTTTTTCTGCAGATAGATCTTCAAGTCCCGCCTCTACCTTCACAGCCATCTTTTATCTTGCATTCTTTATACTTGCCAGGACCAACTCATGCATTTCCTCAAAAGTTGCTGACCTTGGGTTGGTTGCATAAGCCAGATCTTTCATAGCTTTTTCTGTAATTCTGCCTGCGCAACTTGCGGGTACGCCTATCTCGCTTAGACTTCGGGGAATTTGAATTCTATCCAAAAGTTTTTCAATATTGGATATAAACGATCCAACTGAATGATCATCAAATTGCATGGCCTCAGACATTCGTCTAACTTTTTCTTCCATAGTTGGTAAGTTGAAACGTAAAACGACAGGTAAAACTATTGCATTTGTAAGACCATGATGAGTGTTATATTCCGCGCCGACCATATGTGATATGGCATGCACTAGACCCAATCCTTTTAAGAATGCAATGCCGCCAAGACAGGAAGCTACAAGCATACCACCACGTGCGGCCAGATTTTGAGGTTCCTCGACAGCTAAATAAAGACTCTTTGAAATTAATGAGAGACTTTCCAAAGCAGCGCCATCACACATCGGATTAAATCCGCTCACACAATAGCCCTCTATAGCATGTGTCATTGCATCTGCTCCAGTCCATGAAGTTAAGGTAGCAGGCAGTTGCAATGTTAATTCTGGATCAAGAAGGGCTAACGAAGGTTTTAACTCGGGATGAAAAATACAAAACTTCATACGTTTTTCAAGATGAGTAACCATAGCCGTGCTATCTGTTTCTGCTCCAGTGCCTGCTGTTGTTGGAATACAGATTAATTTTGGAAAAGGATTGTCTTCACTTATGTGTGGAGAGGGTTGCTCAAGCTCAAAATCCCAAAGCGGGATGTCGTTATTAGCAGTTAAACAAATAGCTTTTCCACCATCCATTGCACTACCACCCCCTATTGTTATTATTGAATCATGTTTTCCTGAGCGAAATTTAGAACGACCGTTTGCTATTTCGTCATCTCGTGGGTTTGGTGAAATTTCAAAAAACAGATCTGACCCTATGTTTGCTTCCATTAAGAATTTTTTCAGTTTTTCAATAAAAGGCAATTCTTTACTGCCACGATCTGTAACTATTAGTGGATTTTTAATCTTTAGTGATTCACAAAATTTACCTATTCTGCTCAGTGTTCCTGGGCCATATGAAATAGGAATTGGAAAAGTCCAATCTTGTGCTGTTAACATTTCTGAACTATCTATCTCAAAATTTCTCATTTTTTTAAAATCTTGTTTGGCTTTTAAATGCAAGACCTACACGATCTTTTTAAAGTATAAGAAATGAAGTCGATTACTTAGTGATTTCAACGACCTTGTCAACAATAGATTCCGTACTGATACCAAAATAATTTCTCAGTTCATCTCTTGACTCACTGAGACCATATCCGTCGGTTCCAAGGGAGGTAAAGTTACCAGGGAACAAGTGAGCAAGGCTATCAGGAAGCAATCTCATGTAATCGCTAACTGCAATAAAATGACCGAACTCATTTTTTAATGTTTCAACCAGATAAGGATCTTTGCCTGTTTGTTGGCAATCAACATAGTCTTTATGTAGTAAGTTGTAGCTGGTAACACTCCAAACATCGGTTGGTATACCTAGATCAATTAATTCTTCTTGTGCTTTGACAACCTGCTGCATGATGCTCCCACTGCCCAAAAGATGGATTGGCTCCCCTTTATATTTTTTCTTTAAAGATTCAGGTCCTCTATTAAAGCAATAAATTCCCTTCAAGATTCCCTCTTCAACTCCCTCTGGCATCTTAGGATGGGTATGATTTTCATTGTAAACGGTTAAGTAGTAGAAAATATCTTCTTGCTCCTCATACATCCTTCGAATGCCCTCTCGAATGATTATCGCCAATTCATAAGCGAAACATGGATCGTAGGTCATCAAGTTAGGATAGGTCGCAGCTAAAACGTGTGAATGGCCATCTTGGTGCTGAACCCCCTCGCCATTCAATGTTGTCCTGCCTGCAGTACCGCCGATCAAGAAGCCACGTGTCAATGCATCACCACAAGCCCAAACCATGTCACCGACTCGTTGCAATCCAAAGATTGAGTAAAAAATGTAAAACGGAATCATGGGTAGCTGAAAATGAGCATAAGCAGTTCCTGCAGCCATAAAAGATGCCAAGGCGCCAGCTTCGCAAATACCCTCCTGGAGAATTTGCCCATCCTTTGCTTCTTTATAAGGCGAAAGGGTTCCAGCATCAACCGGTTCGTAATTCTGTCCTTCAGATGAATAGATTCCTGCCTGTGGGAATAAACCATCCATACCAAACGTTCTTGCCTCATCCGGAACAATGGGGACTAAATATTTTCCCAATTCTTTATCTCGGAGAAGTTTTGAAATCATTCTGACCAAAGAAAGTGTGGTGGAGACAGAGCGGTCAATACCGTCTAAGAAATCCTGAAAAATTTCAATACTAGGAGTTTTGACAGATTTGCAATCATTGAGTCTTATGGGTTGATACCCGCCGAGTCTTTTCCGCTGCTTGTGTAGATATTGCATCTCTTTTGAGTCTGGATCTGGCACAAAAAATTGGGCCTCTTTTATTGCTTTTTCACTGAGCGGTATATCAAGTCGATGCGCAATCTCCAATCGCTCATCATCAGACATTTGCTTTTTTTGATGGGTAGTATTAGTTCCTTCCGCTCTTTCACCTAAACCATAGCCTTTCAAGGTTTTAATCAGTATTACGGTAGGCTTGCCTTTGGAGTTCACAGCTCGCTCAAAAGCTGCATATAGCTTTTTGCGATCAAAGCCGCCTCGTTTAATTTTTTTAACTTCTTCATCAGTAAGACCGGACATAATTTCTTTTAGCTCGGGATTGTCTTTAGTCCAGTGATTCAATTGTTCTTTACCTGATATCACCGAATACATTTGGTATTCGCCGTCTAAAACTTCATCCATTCTTTTTTGCATTACATCGTTATGGTCAATTGCAAATAAAGGATCCCATTCTGAGCCCCATATGACCTTCAATACATTCCATTGTGAACCTCTGAAAACTGCTTCAAGTTCTTGGATAATTTTGCCGTTGCCTCTAACCGGTCCATCAAGACGTTGTAAATTGCAATTAACAACAAAGATGAGATTATCCAGTCCTTCTCTTGAGGCAATATTGATGGTACCCAGAGTTTCCGGTTCGTCCATCTCACCATCACCAAGAATGGCCCAGATTTTGCCGCCTTTTTTGTCTGTTAAACCCCTATTTTCAAGATATTTTGCAAACCTTGCATAGTAGATTGCAGAAACAGCACTCAGCCCCATAGATGCAGAAGGGCTTGGCCACAAATTTGGTCTTCTCCTTGGATGAGGATAAGAAGGTAAACCGCCATCGGGTTGCAATTCTCTTCTGAAATTAGCCAACTCTTCAAGGGTCAATCGTCCTTCTAAAAAAGCTCTTGAATAAATACCTGGAGAAGCATGTGCTTGGATATTGAACATATCGCCTTGATAATCATCGGTTCTTGAACGAACAAAGTGATTTAGCATCACTTCCATAAAGGTTGCTGCTGAAGCATAGGTGGCAATATGTCCTCCAACTCCTGAACCATTGTCATTGGCTTGGAGAACCATTGCCATAGCATTCCAACGGATGATATTTTCAATCCTTTTCTCCATCTGTATATCACCTGGGTAATCTGGCTGCTCACTCACATGGATTGAGTTTCTGTAGGGTGTGTTCAGTGTGGCCTCGCCAAGACTAACACCACTGCTTAAAGCATGGTTTTGCAAGGACCTTAAAAGCTCCTTAACTTGTCGGTTGCCATAGCTGTATTTGATAGAATCTAGAGACTCTATCCATTCATTTAATTCGGTCTTCCATTCTTGTTCGAAGTATTTTTGTTGCGACGAATTTAAATCAATTACTTTGGCTGTTTTTTTTTGTTCACTCATATTAAATTCTGATAAATACCATATAAAAACTTGAGACAAATCAATCAAAAATCAATAATTTTCTGACACTACTGTACCATGAGAATTAGAATTATTACCAATAAATGAGATAATAATATCCAAAGAAAATTTCCGATTAAATAGATTAAAAAGAGAGATGCCTGAATACAGATCAAAAACCTCAACACATGGAAGAAATATGGCTGGTGCTAGGGCTCTCTGGCGTGCTACAGGGATGACTGATGATGATTTTGGCAAGCCAATTATTGCCATCTCAAACTCTTTTACTCAGTTTGTACCGGGACATGTTCATCTCAAAGATTTAGGACAACTGGTAGCTAAGGAAATCCAAGTACAAGGAGGGGTTGCTAAAGAATTCAATACCATTGCAGTTGATGATGGAATTGCTATGGGACACCCGGGCATGCTCTATAGTCTGCCTTCTCGAGAACTCATAGCAGACGCAGTGGAATACATGGTCAATGCTCACTGTGCAGACGCAATGGTTTGCCTATCAAACTGTGACAAAATTACACCCGGCATGTTGATGGCAGCAATGCGGTTGAATATACCAACCATTTTTGTTTCTGGTGGTCCCATGGAGGCGGGAAAAAGCAAGGTTAAGGGTGTGGAAACTACACTAGATTTGATTGATGCAATGGTCTATGCTGGGGACGATTCCGTATCGGATGAAGATCTGGCTGCGATTGAACGATCTGCCTGCCCAACTTGTGGGTCATGTTCGGGAATGTTTACTGCAAACTCAATGAATTGCTTGGTAGAAGCATTGGGTCTTGCATTGCCTGGTAATGGGAGTGTCTTGGCAACACACGCAGACAGAAAACAGCTATTTATGGATGCAGGCAAACTGATTGTTAAATTAGCAAAAGATTATTATGAAGATGACAATACTGAGGTTCTACCTCGGAAGATAGCAGGTAAAAAAGCATTCGAAAACGCAATGACACTAGACATTGCAATGGGTGGTTCTACCAATACCGTTTTGCACATCCTAGCAGCAGCAAAAGAAGCACATCTTGATTTTACCATGGAAGATATTGATCGCCTGTCCAGACGTGTGCCTAATCTTTGCAAAGTAGCGCCAAACAGCCACTACCATATGGAAGACGTGCACCGTGCAGGTGGAGTGATGGCTATTCTTGGCCAGCTCGAAAAAGGAAAATTTCTTAATGTTGATACCGGCACCATTCACAGTAAAACAATGCAAGCAGCAATCGCTAAATGGGACATCAGTAGAACTCCTAATAAACAGGTACTGGAATTCTATTCAGCCGCACCTGGAATGATCCCAACAACTGAACCATTTTCTCAAAACAAACGTTACGATGAGTTGGACTTAGACCGAAGCATAGGTTGCATTCGAGAAATTGATCATGCATACAGTCTTGATGGTGGTCTGGCAGTGCTCAAGGGCAACATTGCCTTGGATGGCTGTATAGTCAAAACGGCTGGTGTTGACGAAAACAGTTTGGTTTTTAGTGGCCCAGCACACATATTTGAAAGTCAAGACCATGCGATTGAAGGTATTTTGAACGACGAAGTCAAAGCCGGTGAAGTCATCGTCATACGATACGAAGGACCAAGAGGTGGGCCAGGCATGCAAGAAATGCTCTATCCAACCAGTTACTTGAAGTCGAAAGGCTTAGGGAAAAAATGTGCTCTGATTACTGATGGCAGATTCTCTGGTGGAACATCTGGCCTTTCAATTGGGCATATTTCACCTGAAGCAGCTTCTGGAGGAGCCATTGGGCTTATAAAAAATGGGGACATTATTGATATTGATATCCCCAAGAGAAAAATCAATGTAAATCTTCTGCAGGAAGATCTGGACAATAGAAGAATTGCTATGGATGAAACAGGATCAAGCGCCTGGCAACCCTCAAGTCGAAATCGCGAAGTAAGTCAAGCCTTGAAAGCCTATGCAATGATGGCCTCTTCTGCCTCAGATGGAGCCGTCCGAGTTTTACCTGATGAGAATACAGATACCTAGCATGGATCTAACAATTGCAATTTTAGGTGGAACTGGAGATCTGGGCTCAGCTCTTGCAAAAAAATGGGCAGAGAAAGGCCATAGAATCATCATAGGATCACGGTCCAAAGAAAAAGCAACAAATTTTGCTCTTTCGATGCGAGAAGAATTGGGTTTGGAAACCATAAATGGATTTGAGTTGGGAGAAGCTGCAGAACTTTGTGACCTTGCGGTGCTGACAGTGCCCTACAGCAGTCACGAAACAATTCTGAAAATAGTAAAAGAATACATGCAGGGCAAAATACTTGTCGATACAACCGTGCCTCTCCAAAAAGAAGTAACAAAGGTTTCCCTGCCAAAGGCTGGATCAGTGGCTGTTGAAGCACAAAATATCCTGGGAGATGATGTTACCGTCATAGCTGCACTGCAGAATATTGGATCACATTTGTTAAATTCTGATGACAGAATTGATGCTGAGGTTTTGATCTCTGGAAACGATGAAGCAGCACTTAATCTTGTCACTGAACTTGTGAGAGAATTAGGTTTGGGTTCTTGGCACGTTGGTCCATTGGAAAATTCTGCCGCTGCAGAAGCACTAACATCGATTCTTATTTCAATTAATAAGAAGTACAAACGTAAATCTTCTGGCATCAAAATCACATCTCACTGATATAGGCTCTTTCTGGACACACCCTGATTGCCATGCATTTCAAGTCACAACCACCTTCGATATCCTTAACTGCTCTTACCGGCTTGCCATTGATTGAAAAGGATGATGATCTTGGAGAATTAATCTTATCTGGCTTGGCTGACAATAACATTGTCATTGAAACTAATGATGTGGTTGCTGTCGCCCAAAAAATTGTCTCAAAAGCGGAAGGACGCCTAGTCAGCTTATCCGACGTTGATCCGTCCCAAGATGCATGGGATATAGCGCATCAAACAAATAAGGACCCAAGATTGGTTGAATTAATTCTTCAAGAATCCAATGAGGTTATCCGAATAAGTGATGGTGTGATCATTGTCGAACATCGCTTGGGTCATGTCTTAGCCAATGCTGGTGTGGATCGCTCCAACATTGAATCAAAAAACAAGGATGAAGTAGCCTTATTGCTGCCACTCAATCCCGATGAATCTGCTATGAGAATTAAGGATCAAATTAAAGAAAAAACTGGGGTTGACGTTGGTATTATTATCACGGACAGCATAGGAAGAGCTTGGCGGTTGGGAACAATAGGACACGCCATTGGTTCTGCTGGAGTGAAAACACTAATGGACTTAAGATTTAAAGCCAAGGATTTATTTGAACGGGAATTGCAAGTTACATGCATTGCTTGGGCAGATCAGCTTGCTGCAGCTGCCTCTTTGGTGATGGGTGAAACTAATGAAGCAACTCCTGTGGTGTTGATTCAAGGATTAAATATAGATTCTACCGAAGACTCTATACAAGACCTTATCCGCCCGAAGAAAGAAGATTTGTTTCGTTGACTATGAGCGGGGATAACATTCTTGCCCTAAGCGGTGGTGTTGGTGGGGCGAAACTGAGCTGGGGCCTGGATCAGATTGCAGCAAAGGATGCCCTGACTATTATTGCCAACACAGGCGATGACTTTATACACCTTGGCTTATATATCTCCCCTGATTCAGACACCTTGATATACACCCTTGCTGGGGTCAATGATCCTGAAAAGGGATGGGGAAGAGCCGATGAAACATGGAAGACGCACTCTGCTTTAGGTGAATTGGGAATAGAGAATTGGTTCCAGATCGGCGATAAAGATCTGGCATTGCATTTTTTCCGAAATGAACTGAGGGAAAAAGGTTTAAGACTTAGCGAAATCACTCAAAGCATTGCTCAACAATTTGGTTTAAAAAGCCGTATCTTGCCTATGAGTGATGACCCAGTTCTAACCATCATTGAATCGGACATCGGTTGTTTGCCGTTCCAGGAATATTTTGTTAAACATCAATCCAAGCCTAGTATTAGAAAAATTTCATTCGAAGGCAGTGCCAAAGCTACTATCTCACCCGAACTTAAGTCTATGATAGAAAACAATGAGTTTGCTGCCATAATTTTTTGTCCTTCCAATCCATATCTGAGCATTGACCCTATCCTATCAATCAAGGAAATTAAATCATGCATTCAATCTTCTGCTGCACCTGTGATTGCTGTTTCACCAATTGTTGCAGGCAAAGCACTGAGAGGACCTGCTGCAAAGATCATGAATGAAATGGGTATCCCAGTATCTGTGACCAGTGTAGCTCAACATTATCAACCGTTGATAGATGTTCTGATTATTGACGAAAGAGACAAAACTATGGCTTCTGAAATTCAGTCCATGGGCATCGAAGTTGAAGTAACCAATACGATAATGAAAACCGATGCAGATAAAGTTCAACTAGCCCAAGATCTGATCGCATTTAGCCAAAAATTCAACACTAAAAAAGGCCTTGTCTGATGTGGGCTTTGATCCCAATCAATGATTTTTCTGAATCATTCTCAAGGCTATCAGAACACCTTGATAGTGATCGACGCAGGGAGCTGACACAAATATTAGCCACTCAGGTTTTTGAAGCACTTTGCTCTATTCGGAGCATTGAAAAAATAGTTGTTTTAAGTAACGAAAGAGAGTGGTTAAACTCATTTGATAATCAAAAAATAACCATTCTCAAAGACCCCGAAATAAAGAAGCTAAAAGCAAAGATAGCCCATGCTGCAAAATGGATTGAAAATCAGGGAATCCAGCAGATGCTCTACTTATCTGTTGACCTACCATTTGTGCAAGAAACAGATATAGCAAAGTTCATAGCTGAGCACCAAGGCGGTTTATCGATTGTTAAAGCACACAAAGAAAATGGGACTAATGCACTGATTCTCGACCTTCCAGCAACTTTGGAATTCCAATTTGGTGTCAATAGTTTTGATAAGCACCTTGCAGCAGCTAAGGCGCAAAAGATCAACACAAAAATTGTAGAAATCAAGAACCTGAGTCTTGATATTGATACGTGGAATGATCTTCAGGAATTCAAAAAGAGCTCTATGAATACTCAATTTTTGAACTTTATAGAAAGACACAATTTGTAATTGGAAATTTGTCATTGAGATGAAACAAATTTGAGGTTATAACTAGTACATGCTTAAACAAGCTCCAAGACAAATCAATGAATACCTGGACTTGAGCCATTCCCTTAGACCTGAGGAACTTTTGGAACAGGCTTCCTTACTGAGAAACGAAAGCAAAAAAGTTATCACTTTTTCGAAAAAAGCCTTCATACCGCTAACAATGCTATGTCGGGATGTTTGTCATTATTGCACTTTTGCAAAAGTGCCTAGAAAGTTAAACAATCCTTATCTCAGACCCGAAGAAATTCTGAAAATTGCCCAAGAGGGAAAAGCAAAACAATGCAAAGAAGCTTTGTTCACACTTGGCGAAA
>LUMJ01000532.1_pt1 | contig 17973 bp, 17 predicted proteins | sample 729631 | NCBI WGS metagenome assembly LUMJ01 (sample SAMN03860266, study PRJNA289734) | marine metagenome | biome: seawater column; feature: ocean; material: water; isolation source: Red Sea water column Station 22 - depth 500m | place: Saudi Arabia: Red Sea | collected 2011-10-15 | depth 500 m
AAGGGATGATTCAAACTTTTCAATTTCAGGACCAATGGCCCAATCCATTGCTCGCTTTAAGACATTTGAGATTTGTTTAACGTCATTTTCATCTGTCAAGACTTTATATAGTGGAATTTTCCACTTGGTAGTTTTATTTTTATTATTTGACAAATTCAATTTTTTTAATATGAAATATACTCTTCTATAAGTTCGTTAATTGTTTTATATAATTTGGATTGTGATATTCTTGGACCAGTTTCTGAGCTGAACTCCTTCATCGAAAGTTTTTTTCTGTTAACGGTTTTAGATATTTTATACATACCATTGATACCATGACAGAAAGGTAACTCTTCTTTGGTAATTAAAAATTCATGAAATCTTTCCCTTTCTCTAGATTTAGATATTTTTACTGAAGAAGTGTTTTTGTATATTGGGAATCTTGATCCGTAAACATGTAACATACCATTAGCTAAATCTTCTATTCTAACAGAAGGCATTTTAAGTATGAAGGTTTCACCGTCTTGCATAATTTTGGTTACTTCAAGTATCATCGAAGAAGCTTCAGAAATAGACATGATAAAGCGAGTCATTCTTTTATCTGTAACAGTAAGAGGTTTTTTCATTTTGATTTGCTTCTGAAATATCTGGAATACTGAACCGCGTGAACCAATAACATTGCCAAATCTAACTATAGCAAATTTTGTCCTACCATTTTTTACGTAAGTACTTGCATCTAAAGTAAGTCTTTCCGCTAATAGTTTGCTTCCACCTAACGTGCTTGTAGGATTTGTTGCCTTATCTGTACTAATGAATACAAATTTTTTAACTCCTTGAATAATTGAAGCTTCTAGAATATTACTTGTTCCAACAACATTAGTTTTAACTGCATCAAAAGGATTGTATTCACAAATATCAATATGCTTCATAGCTGCAGCATGATAAACTATATCAACGTCCCTTATGGCTAAATTCAGTCTATCCTTATCTCGTACATCACCTACCATAAATTTGTAAATAGAATTCTTACCCAGATTTTCTATAGATTCAACAATAGAATTTTCATCATTGGAAAGAATCCGAATTTCTTTTGGTTTGTATTTCGCTAATTGTTTAACAAGACCCATACCAATAGAGCCTGTACCCCCCGTAATCAGAATATTTTTCCCATTAAATTCTCTTGATAAGTTTTGATTAATATTTCTCATTTTGATATAATGTTAGCAAAAACTTCAATTAGATAAACTATACTTATGATGGATAACGAGTATTTCATATACTATAGAAATTTCTATGAATCAAATGGCTGACATTACAAAAATAATATCAAGTAAAAATACATTTACCCTACGAATGAATCATGTAGTTGATTTTTTAAAATCTAAATATATCCATTTAGAAAAATTACATGCGATAGAAATTTTTGGTGGAACTGGAAAAACTGATGCTGTATTAGCAAAAAATGTAAAGACATTTGAAATTTGGGAAATTGATCAGAAATTAAAACCTCAACTTGAAAAAAGCTTTCCAAACTCCAAAATAAAAATTTGTGATTCCATTGAAATTTTAAATAAGTCTCAAAAAATTCAAAAATTTGATCTAATTTTAATTGATAACCCTATGAGTGTTTTTGGCATGAAAAAAAATTCAGTTGGATATTGCGAACATTTTGATGTTATTAAAAATATTGAGAAATTGATAGATAAAGAAGCAATAGTGATATTTCTGGTAAATAAAAAACCGTTTTTTTCTAAGAAATTAAAAAAGAAAAATATTTTGTGGAGAAAAAGAAGACAAGAATTTTACGGTAAGATTGACACTGATAATATGAGTGTACAGTTTCTAACTAATTTCTATACCGAGTTGTTTAAGAGTTTTGGATTACAGACTGTTTTTGTAAATTCAATTCCACGACATAATCCACATCTTGACTATTTTATTTTTTCACTAAGAAAAAACTCTAAGCAAAATAAAGATTCGTTGAAAACTATGGATTGGATTTCACTATATCCTCTATTATCTAAAAAATAATTAGAAAATAATCTTTAGAAATATAGTTACTCTTTATATTTTTGTAAAAAAGAATCGTTAAATTGTATTATTTCGTTTATTATATTGTTAATTTCTTGTTCACTTAGTTCCGTATAATGTTTCAGAGCTTGGATTGCTTCATATCTTGTTACGTCTCCAATTGCTCCTAATAGGTAGTAAACAATTTCTTTATTATTCATAATATTACACGCTTGAAATCATATTTACTCCTTTTTGTTTTTTCATATCATAAACTAGCTTTTTGTGATAAGTTTCTTACTATCTGAACCCATATTAAATAATAAATCAAGTATAGAAAGATTAGGAATGAAAGATTTTGCATACTTCTGCGGATAAATAATTGGATCGTATTTTTGATATTCGACTTTAATTTTATTTTGTTCAAAAATTTTTTCGTTAAGATAGTCACTCCCACCAGGTCCAGATAAATATTTTGTCGCACCCAATTTTTTACATATATTCAATAAATGTTCAGAAGACTTTCCGGTAACATCAAGCTCCGAATCAAAAATTATCTCAGTTTTTATGTTAAGCCACTCAAGAACTTTCTTCAGTGTGTGAAAATTTAGATCAAAAATCAGATTCCATTTCTTTTTAAATACAGAATTAAGTGTGGTTTTATACAAATCAAAAAATGGAGAATTACCATATGATTTACAAATTAAATCCCAGTTTTTTTCAGCCCAAGACTGTTCATTATTTATTTCAACATTTCTTACCTCAAAAAATTTTTGGCCTTTTTTTATTGGTACAGTGATTCTGGACCATGATCCCTCTGGAGTGATTATTTTATTCCTATTTGTAATATCAAACTCGAATTGTGCCCTATCCAAAACAACATAAATATCTGAAAGTAGCACTTTTTGAAAAAATCCAGGATATGGAAAATAATTTGGTTGATGAATTGTTACAATCAAGTTTACTCTAGTCATTATAGACGGGTAATAATTTAACTATTGAATGAATGATTGGAGATATTTTAATATCAGTAATATTACAAAAACCGTCAATTGAAACTTAAATTATTATTTGCAATTTCAGAAACTGCAGCTAAAACAGGGGATTTTAGAAGGCATTTTATTATATCACAATTTGCAGATGCTCTTAGAAAAAAAGGTGTTACTTGTAAGATTATTAATGATCTTGATATTTATGGAAATTCAAAACTGAACAAAAAGTATTTGAGATGGATAGCAAAACCACAGAAATTAGAAAGTATAATTAATGAATTCAAACCTGATATTGTTTTTACAGAGAGAGCGAGTCATTTTAGTTCACTAATTTTGAAATATAAAATTCCATTAATCATTTTTGTACGTGGAGAAAATATTTTGCCACATCATTGGAGTGAAGTCAAATGGAAAAAACAATCTTTGGATAAATCTGTTACAAAGGGATTTGAAACACTTGCAAAACAAAAAATCGCGGATAAATGTTTTAGAGAATCTTTTTTGATTTTACCAATTTGTAAGTATCTGGAGAAAATTATATCTAAGAACTGCCCAGATAAAGCCGTAAATGTGTTATACCAAGGTATTGATGAATCCGATTGGTTTTCTCAAAAGGGGCTTGAGTTAAAGCATCCTTGTGTTGGTTTGTTACAGGGTGCAGAAATCTGGGATTCCTGCGTTGGAAAAATTTGATAACTTTCATTGGTTGGGTCATTTAAAATATCCAGATGAAGTGAGACGATTTTTTTCAGAAATTGACATTTACGCCCTAGTAAGTGGCATAGATATGTCGCCACATACATTATTGGAAGCTGGTTTGATGAAAAAACCTATTCTAGCTACTAATGTTGGGGGAATATCTGAATCATGTGAGAATGGTGAAACCTGTTTTCTAATCAAAAAAAATGATTCGGATGATTGGATAAATAAAATTTCAACTTTGCTCAATAATAAGGCAAAAATGAAAGAAATGGGTGAGAGAGGTTATAGTTATGTGAAGGAAAATTTTTCTTGGGACAAAATTGCTGATGATTTCATAAATATTCTAGAATCTAACTCTAAACTTGCTTCCGACAAAAAAAATTAAATTGCTCGTCCTAGTCCTTCCTTGTGTGCTGTTACGATTACTGACGCATCAACATTTGGAAGTATATCTTGAATATCATGTTCCACATTTATTCCGAAAACTTCATCACCCATATAGTAAGGATCATAAATTTTGATTTTTGCACCTAATACCTTCAGTCTATTTATGATTATTTCTGCTGGGCTTAACTGAATATCTTTTACATCAGGTTTGTAAGACACACCCAAAATTAAGACAGTGGAATCCTTGATAGATTTATTGCATTTTTTGAATCCGTCTAAAGTTAGATTGATTACATGATCAGGCATCTTTTCATTAATCGCTCTACCATGCTTTATGATATTTAGCTCCGAACCCGTCATTTTTGCAGTGTTCAAAAATTGATATGAATTAATTGGCAAACATGGACCTCCAACCCCAGCACCAGGATAATGAATCTGAAAATTATACTTTCGTTTAGCAGCATCCAATACTTTTAGCGTGTCGATTCCTAGTTTTTCAAACATTAAGGATAACTCGTTAACAAATGCTATGTTGACATCTCTAAATACATTCGTGGTTAACTTTACTGCATTTGCTGTTTTACAATCTGGCATTGTAACTAACTCAACTGAAAATACAAAATCATAGATTAGAGCAATAATTTTTGTCACCTGCTCATCTATACCTCCCACTAACCTCGGTAAATTTGTGAAATCATGTAAAATCTCACCTGGGTTTGCATTTTCTGGACAAACACCGATTGTAAAATTTTTTCCAGCTTTTAGTCTACCACCCATCTCTATCCTTTCGATCATTACGTTCTCAATAAAACCAGGTTCAATTGTACTTTCAACAACAACTAAAGAATTAGATTGAAGATACTCGTTTAGTTGTTTGCCTACGGATTCAAGTGCAAGGTAAGTTGGAATATTATTTTTATCCATAGGTGTAGGCAGTGACAATAAAATTAGATTTGATTTTGATATTGCATCATTAATATCAGTAGTTGCTGAAAAATTACCATTTTTTCTAACTGTGTTGAATATATCTTCATATCCTGGTTCATCTTTCAGTGGAAAATTTCCCGCATTGATTGAATCAACTAATTTTTCATTAATATCAGCACCAATGGTTTGAAGGCCAGATATTAAATTCTTAAGATAGAATAAACTCATTAAAATCACATAACGGGAAATATTATGACGGATTTTGACGAACAATGGAAAAAAGTGATGGAAGAAGAATACCTCGACGAGCAGAAAGACAAGTTTGACTTTACCCAAAAACGAGTGGAAGAATTTAAGAAATTAACTGGTATCAAAGATAATGGACTCGATGGAAAAATTTGTTTAGACGCAGGATGTGGTCCTGGAAGATGGACTTATGCTATGCAACAGCTAGGAGCTAAAAGAGTGGATAGTTTTGACGTGAGCTCGGAGGCGATAAAACGTTGTAAGGAAATCAATCCTAATGCGAATGAAGGTAGTATTTTTGATCTTAAGCCAAATCCTGTTTATGATTTTGTTTTGTCTTGGGGAGTATTACATCATAATAAAAATACACGTGGTGGTTTTACAAAAGTAGCTTCACAAACAAAGAAAGGCGGTATGTTACACATAATGGTTTATGATAAAAAATATGATCATGAATATGATGGTTATAGAGGAGAGACCTCTATTAAAAAACATAAAGAATGGGAAAAATTATCTTTCGAAGAAAAAATCAAAATTTGTAAAAATAAAGTTAAAACTGTTGGGGGAGATATCCATGGTTGGTTTGACGCCTTTAATCCAGAAGTCAATTCAAGTTTTACGCCAGAGGAGGTAAAAAATTGGTTTAAGGAAGAAGGATTTTATGAAATAAAATTAAGAGTGAAAAGTCATTTTAATTCTATTCCTACATCACAAGTTAATATGAATGGAATAAAACGTTGATACAAAACAACAAAAGCTAAAAACTAATTCAAACTGGTATTTGCATTCATATCTTTTGTTATAAATAATCTATACCATATTTCGAATGCCAATAACCCTAGAAATTTGTTGATGTATCGTACATCTAAATCGTCACGATTGATGTAATCTGTTATCCATTTCTTATTGATCCATCCATCATTAACAATAGAGGAATCCAATAGATGTTCTGTACAGAGAGACTTTCCATATGAATTCCATAGATTTTTTGTGTTAACATTAAAACCTAATTTTTGATCAGGGACGAACGAAATAGCATCATATTTTTCTAGTAATTTTCGCAATTGTAATTTGCCTAAATTTTTAACATGATTATATTTTTGGATATTTGGAATATTAGTAGCAAATGAAATAATATCGTCTGACAACAGTGGGCTGATGCCTTCTACTTGAAAATGATTTAATATTCGTGTATTGACCGGATTAAAATTATACAGGAGCTTTCCGTTGTAATCAGCCAGAAAAACCTGCTCTAAAGATGGCAACGGATTATCGAAATAAGGTAATAGTGTATCGTAGATAGCATCCCACGTGAATTCTGCTTTTACATCAAAAAGTTCTTCCTGATCTGGAACTCTATCGCGTTCATGACATTGTAAATATGCCTTGACCTTATCCAGAGAAGTAGAATTCTGTGTTGTAAGAGAAAGAAATTTCTCATATCTGAAGGTATAACCACCAAATAGTTCATCTCCACCATCACCAGATACCAGATGTTTTGACAACGACTGAGATTTTTTTACCACATGATACCAATGCAAATCCCAAAACGGCATTTTAATTATACTTATAGCCTTGGGTAGTTCTTCTAGATAATTTTCAAGATAAACTATATTATGAGTTGCTTCGAAATTTTCTGCAATTTTTGCAGCTAGAGGTGATTCATCAACGCTTTCTGCAAATTTTATTGTTATCGCTTCAATTTCAATGTCTGGAAATGTCTTTCTTAATATTGCTAAAATTAAAGTAGAATCTATTCCTCCACTCAATGCAATAGAAATTTTTTTTATTTTGTTAGACTCTATTTTATGTTTGAGTGAATCCAAAATTGAGTTTTCAATGCGTTCAACTGAGAGAATAGTATTATCGGGTTGAAAATCCTCCCATGTTTTTATTGGCAGGAGTGGTTTGATTTTAGGATTATATCTTAACGTAAGAATGTTACAAATTTCAGATGGATTAGGATGAATAGTTATAGATTTGTCAGCAGTCAATTCTAATTCATTCCTCAAATTACACTTTTAATATTACTGCTTTTTCCCATTACCAGTATAATATTGTTCGATAGTAATGAATGTTAAAATTTAAAAACAGAAATAATAAAGTTAAGATGATTTTTGTGATTAAATCGGTTATAACTGCTGCTGGAAAGGGTACTAGACTTCTTCCGATAACTAAGGAACTTCCCAAAGAAATGATGCCTATTTTTTCTAGAATATACAATAACAATCTGATTGTTATACCATTGCTTCAATTTATTTTTGAACAACTGTATGCTGTAGGAATAAGAGATTATTGCTTTGTTGTGGGTAGAGAAAAAAGATCAATTGAAGATCATTTTACGCCGGATGAAACGTATCTCAACGAATTATCTAGAAAACACAACATTTTGATGACGAATTTCTATAAAAGATTAGAAAAATCACATCTTATATGGACAAATCAAAACAAGCCGTTGGGATTCGGGGATGCAGTAAAACGATCTGAAAAATATATTGGAAGTGACAATTTCATTGTACATGGTGGAGATGTTTCCATTATAGGTACTTCTAAACATCCAATTTTAAGATTAATCAAAACTGCAAAAGATGATCCCTCTATTGCAGCCGTACTTCTTTGTAAAAAAATAACGGATCCTAAAAGGTACGGAGTTCCCCAAGTGAAAAAGATCTCATCGTCAGTTTATCTAGTTGAAAAAGTTGAAGAAAAACCTAATATTCCTAAATCTGATTTAGGAATATTACCAATTTACTTTTTCAAACCAAAAATATTTGAGTCTCTTAAAAACATAAAACCGGATAAGAATAATGAATTACAATTAACTGATGCCTCTAGAAACTTCGTATAAAATAGCATAATTTTTAACATCTAACAAGTTTGTTGGGATATGAAAATTGGAATAATCGGTTTAGGATTCGTTGGTTTATCTTTTGGCTCGGTGTTGGCTTCAAAGGGACATTCAGTTATTGGAGTGGATATTGACAAGGAAAAGTTAAAAAAAATAAAGAGTGGGGTAATACCATTTTATGAACCGGGATTACAGTCAATTCTTAAAAAATCTCTAAAGAAAGATCTTAAAATATCATCAAGTATTTCAGATGTAGAAAAATGCAGTTTGATCTTTGTTACTGTTGGAACTCCACAGAAAAGAAATGGAGAGATCGATTTAACAATGATAAAAAATGTAACAGATAAAATTGGAAAATTACTTTCTAAAACTGAGCATAAACCAATTATAATAATAAAGAGTACCGTAATTCCTAGAACAACACGTGATGTAATACTACCGATTTTACAACGTGCATCTGGAAAGAAGGTAGGGAAAGATTTCGGTCTTGTAACCAATCCAGAATTTTTAAGGGAAACTATGGCAGTTCATGATACATTGTATCCACATGTTATTGTTTTGGGTGGTAATAATAATAACACCATGAAAAAAGTCAAAAAATTCTATTCTAATTTACACCGCGATGTTCCTATAGTATTAACAAACTATGGGACTGCTGAAATTATCAAATATGCAAACAATTCATTTTTGGCTACTAAGATTAGTTTCATCAATCAAATAGCAAGTATTTGTGAGGAAATTCCAGATGCAAATATTGATGATGTAGCAAAAACTATTGGATTAGATCCCCGAATAGGTAATCTGTTTCTTGATGCGGGACCAGGATATGGAGGTTCTTGTTTACCAAAGGATGTTAAGGCGATTATAGACTTTTCAACTAAAATGGGTATTAATCCCACTTTGCTTACTGCTGTTGAAAAAACAAACAACCAACAAATTGATAGTATAATAGAATTGATTAAACAAAACATTGGAAAGATTCATGGAAAAAGAATTGCGGTTTTAGGAATTGCGTTTAAACCTGAAACAGATGACGTGCGAGACTCTGTGAGTATTGAACTTGTAAATAGACTGATAAAATTAGGATCCAAAATAACAATACATGATCCAAAAGCAATTGAAAATGCTAAGAAAATTTTCAGTGATAAAGTTACGTACCAAAAATCTGTTTCCTCTGCCGTAAAAGATTGTAACTGTGCAGTTATTATGACTGGTTGGAAAGAGTATGAAAAAATCAATAATCAAACTATTAAACATATGAACACAAAATTCATAATAGATAGTAGACGAATTATTTCTAACAAAAATTTGAACGCAAAATATTTCGCTATTGGGCTGAGCCAAAAACTATGAAAATTCTTGTAACGGGTGGTGCCGGTTTTATTGGAAGCCATATTACAGAATACCTTGTTCAACGTGGAGATAACATAACAGTTTTAGATAATCTGAATACCGGTCAGGCAAAAAATTTGTCAAAAGTCAATAATAATATAAATTTTGTAAATGGAGATATCAGAGATTACAAACTTCTTGAAAGGTTAGTTAATGATTCCGATGGTGTTTTCCATGAGGCTGCACTTGCATCTGTTCAGCAGTCGTTTAAAATGCCAGATGAATATTTTGATGTAAACGTAAACGGAACTGAAAATATACTAAAACTAGCAAAAGAGTATGGGTTCAAGGTTGTTTATGCAAGTTCCTCAAGTGTTTATGGAAATCCTAAGCACATACCAATTAGAGAAAGTGAGGATAGAAATCCACTGAATCCATACGCCAAGACAAAACTTGAAGATGAATTACTTGCAAAGAAATATTCTGAAATGGATGTTCGTGTAATAGGTCTTCGTTATTTCAATGTTTTTGGAAGAAGGCAATCAAAAGAATATGCTGGGGTAATTAAGCTGTTTTTAGAAAAAATTCAACAAAATAAGGATCCAAAAATTAATGGTGACGGTTTGCAAACCAGAGATTTTGTGTATATAGAAGACGTGGTTAAAGCGAATATCTTGGCAATGGATAGTAACATAAAACATGAGTTTCTCAATGTTGGAACTGGTTCTTCTATATCTATTCTAGACTTAGCTGGTGTATGTATTGAGGCATCAGATTTGGATTTAAAACCTACACATGGTCCAGAATTACCTGGGGATGTTAGAGCCACAGAAGCTGATACGAAGTTGATTGAAAAACTGCTTAATTGGAAGGCAAAAACAAAATTGGAAGATTGGTTATTTGAAGTCATTTCAAGTAAAAACTTCAAAGATGTTTAGTATGTTTTAATCGATTATTTCTTATAGACAGGAATAATCTTAAGATTACTAAGGGAAAAAATTTGAGATTATTGATTGGAGGTTCAAGTTCGTTTATTTTTCATCTGAAGGAATTTTCTAACATGTGAAATAATTTGGGGGTTGAATCCAAATTGGTTTTCGATGCTGATTATTATGATGGTTTTCCCAGCAGAAAGATAAAAAATTGGATTCAAACTAGGAAAAAATTCAATAAATTAAAAGATGAATTCAAACCAGATGCAATACTTATTGACAGACAACGGCATTTTGGAATAGGTGCATTAAAAGCAAAAATTCCCCTCTTTGTTCTTCTACGAGGTCATTATTGGTCAGAACTTTATTGGAACAAACGAACTATGTATAAGCCATTACATAAACGGCTTGCATTGTGGCAATGGGACAAGTTGGGCAAAGAAATTTTCAATGGAGCAACTGCAATTTTACCAATTTGTAGATATCTTGAAAAAATTACTAATGAATACATTCCTGGTAAGCCAACAGATGTTTTTTTTGAAGGAATAGATGCATCTAGATGGTACGAAGTAAAAGGAATGAAACTAAAACACCCATGTGTTGGTTTATTACAGCGTTCAAATTGGTGGGGAAAAACTTCAGAAATGCTTACTCTGAAAAAAGTATTAGAAAAAATGCCTGATGTTAATTTTTACTGGGCAGGAGACGGACCGCTTCGAGATAGAGTACTTTCTGAACTGGATGTGTACGATAATTTCCATTGGTTAGGAATGTTAGAATATCCTAACAAAGTAAGAGAGTTTCTTAGTGAAATCGATGTTTACGCATTGATAACAGGAATGGATTTAGCACCATTATCTCTAAAGGAAGCTCAGTTAATGAAAAAACCCGTTGTTGCAACTAACGTAGGCGGAAATCCTGAAATGATGATAGATGGTAAAACAGGGTTTTTAGTAGAAAAAGGTAACTCTGATCAATTGGTTGATAAATTATCTCTGTTACTAAAAGGTGGGGAGTTGGGTCAAAAAATGGGCAATGATGGTCATAAATTTGTTAAAGAAACATTCAACTGGGAATTAATCACAAAAAATTTTATCAAAATAGCAAAATCATATTTGAAATAAATAAAAATAATTTTGAATTAATTTAACAGGTTTTCATAAAATTTAATAAATTTTGGTAGCACTACATCCCACGTTAGATTATTTTTTACAAATTCATATCCTGCATCAGAGAGTTTCTTAGCTTTCATTTTATCATTCAATAATGAATTAACAGCTTCTGCTAATTTTTGTGGATTTTCAGGTGGAACAAGTACACCAGTAATATTATCTTGGATAAGCTCGGGAATACCATCTACATTGGTTCCAACAACTGGTACTTTCAAATAAAATGCTTCTTTTATTGAAGTTGGTAAACTGTCTTTCCTTGATGGAACCACAAGCACTTGAGAGGATTTCATTATTTTCATTGCATCCTTCCAAGGAAGATTAGTACAATATACCACTTTTCCATGAATTTCAGATTCTGCAGTTTTTAGTATATCAATGCCTTTTTCATGAGTTTCTCTACCAACAAATGCAACTTGATTCTCAACTTTCTCCACCGGCGGAATGCCAAGAAATTTGTCTGGATCTATTGCGCTAGGTAAAACTTCAAAATCTAGTCCTGCATATTCTTTGTAGGCCTTTTGTGTTGCCTTAGAATCAGTTGTGAGTTTATCAGGCCATTTTAATACCTGTGATTCTGCTATTTTTGCTACAGAACTTACAGGTTTAGAATGCAAGACACTTACATGAACACCAAAAACTCCATGTAGTGTTAGTACCTTCTTTTTGCCTTTTGCAAATTTCATTGCATATGCTGATGGTATGTTAAAACCATGTACAATATCAAAATCATCCCTGCTAAGTATACCCTTTAGGCTGCTAAAAATCGCAAAGCTTGGATTTTTCAGATTTTTAATCGGAATATGAGGAACTTCTAGTTTTTCCACTTTAAATCCATACTTAGTCAATTGCTCTGCCAACATCACAGCATGGCCACCAATTCCGCCAGAAAATCTAGGGGAGATAAAAAGTAATTTCATCATTCCAAATTACCTGAATCACTTTTTAATCTCTTGGATTCATTTTATAGCATAGTTTCTAATTTTTTATTATAGAAAGAACAAATTATTAAAAAGAATAATTAAGAAAGAATTATCAAAATAGACATTTGGTTATCAAAGTACTTGCTATTGGAGACGTCGGAAGTATAATTAGAACCATACAAAAATATGCAAAAAAATCAGAAATTCATCTAATAAACTATCCACAAGACGGTTCTGGTGTTTTTACTGCACCTCATGATGTTGAATTATTCAAGACGTGGAAAGTGCAAGAACATGTGAAAAAAATTAATGAAATTAAGGATAATTTTGACATTTGTTTGACAACTGCATCAGAAAGAGTTGCATATCTTGCTGATCTTAACTACGTTGCATATTATTTAGGGAGAGATATAGATGTACCACGCTTTAAAAAAAATTCTGCGGAAGAATGGCAAAACGAACCAATTTTTAATCGTAATTTTTTTGAGAGAAGATTTTATTGGAATTCGTTTAAAAATGCAGTAGCACATGTTGCTGGGATGTGGCAATATGAACATTTAGCAAAATATACAAAAACTGGAATTAATAGTGCTAGAATACCGGTAGATACTGATGAATTTAATCCGGATGTAAAACCAATCAAAAGAAAGAAGACAAAATTTACTTTTTTTAGTCCAATGAGAATGGAAAGAGGTAAGGGAACTGATCTTTTATGGCAGGCAATAAAATTGTGTAAAACTGATTTTGAAATTTTGGGCATTGATTGGTTTGGTGAAACAACGGAGGAGGAAAGAAAATTCAAGAAAAAATTAATTGACGAAATGCCTTCACAGGTTAAACTAATCCCTCCAATTAAAAGATCTGAAATTGCAAAGTATTACACTTTTGCAGATGCTGTCATTGCAAATTTATTCATTGGCACATTTGAACTAGTTGGTTTAGAAAGCGTCATGTGTGGTACACCTGTTATCCAATATACTGATCATAAAAGAAAAATTGTTGTTGATGGAAAAGAAATTAAATCTCCTTTTTTACCATTTTCAAATGATCCAAAATCAATAGCAGATGTGATAGACAAAGTTGTTGAATCTAAAGAATTTAGAGAAAAATTATTTGACAATGAATATGAATTCGTCAATAAAATTGCTGAGCCTGTAAAATGTGCAGAATGGTGGGATGGGTTGTTTGAAGATTTGACTAAGAAGCATAAATCAATAAGAAAAAATTCATCTCCGTTAAGAGTGAAACTTAGAATGATCAGTTTTTTAATTGCAAATAGGCTTTATTCGTCTAAAATAAAAAAACTGCTGTTAGGCTCTAATTATCAAAAAACAGGTCAAACTCTTTATGATAATCAACCTCAAAATTATTCCTAAAAAACAAATTATTCCAAAGAATAATTAGGCAAGATTTTTAACTAAATTTACTTGCCAGCCGAACAACGATTATTGAATAGCAATAGTTCTAGGAAACTACGCTACCTGTTGATTATAGGAGTGCTTGTTATTGCTTTTTCAGTTTCGTTCATGGTACGATCTCTACCTGCTGATTATGGTTTTGAATTAAATGAGTTTGATCCATATTTCAATTACAGGGCTACCGAGTTTATGGTAGAAAATGGTCTGTCTGCCTATTTGGAATGGAATGACGACCTGAGTTGGTATCCCCATGGAAGAGACGTCTCGGCCACATCACAGGTAATGCTTCATGTTTCTGCCTCAATATTTTACCAAGTTTTTGGTGCAGGTTCCACTCTCTATGATTTTACAATATTATTTCCTATAGTCATAGGCTCGCTTACTACAATTGTTATTTTTGCATTGGTGAGAGTAATTGGCGGTACCAGTGCTGGACTCTTAGCTTCACTCTTCTTTGCGGTTTGCTTGCCAATTGTATTTAGGGGTACAATAGGCTGGTTCAAATCAGAACCACTGGGACTTTTCTATGGGCTGTTAGCCGTTTATCTGCTTCTAAGCGGCATAAAATCAGACAATGTTAAGATATCACTTGTAAAGGTTGTCGGTGCTGGTATTTTACTAGCATTTGGTCTTGCTTCATGGGGTGGTATCCAGTTTTTTATTATACCTATTGGAATTTTTTTCCTAGCGCTTCCATTCCTAAGAAAAGATAACAATTTCATCATTTGGACTTCCATTGTTTTTACATCGATATTCATTTTGATAACGATGTCATTTGAAAAAACTGGGATTGCTTTTGCGTCAAGTCTTAGTGGATTTTTCCTAATCGGCTGTACTGTATTTCTGATAGTAGCCAGTCTATTCAAGAAAATAAGTAGCAAATCTCAGTTACGTAATAGTTTTGCAATTTTAGGAGGTGCCGTAATAGCTGGTGTAGTAATCATTTCTTCCGGCATGATTAATTTTCCAGCATTTAGATATCTTAACGCTGCTAATCCCTTTTTGATTACAACAGAGATGCTTACGGATTCTGTATCTGAGCATCAATCAACAAATACTGAACTGTCATTTTTGTTTTTTTCAATTTTTATGGTGTTTGCGGGGATAGGAGCATGGCTGATCTTTCAAAACAGAATAAACCAATCTATGAATATCAAAAAAGATATGGCAATATTCGCTCTGATTTTGGGATTACTTGGCGTCTATTTTAGTTCTGCATTTGTAAGGTTAGAGGTGTTTGGCGGAATATCACTTATAGTATTAGCATCTATAGGCGCCTCAATCTTAATATCAAAAATTCTAAATGGACCCCGGAGCCAAACAAAAGTTGTAACTAAGATTTCTTTTCTTGCGGTAATAGTTATCTTGTTAACAATCCCAACGGCATATCCAGAAGGCATAAACTGGGCATCATATATGGCTGGTACTCCTCCTACAATTTTGAATGGTGGTACGCATTTTTTGCTTAGTACAAATGATTGGTCGGACGCTATGCATTGGCTAAATGTAAAAACTCCTGAAGACTCCGTTGTTGTGGCTTGGTGGGATTATGGTTATTGGATTTCTGCTCTTGGTGAGAGGAAAACTTTATCGGATAATGCAACATTGTTAGACTGGCAGATTAAAAAGACAGCATCGATGTTTTTTAGTACACCGGAAAATGCATGGAAAATTTTAAACTCAGATGTTCAAACAGATGTTAGCTCTCATTTTATTTCATTTCCAATGACTCATACTTTAGCTACTAGTGCTGAAGAAAGATATTTGGAACTTTTTGAAAATTGGAAAAATAAGTGTATGGGTGAATCTCCTGATTTAGACAACATAGGTTTAAGCCAAGATGGTAAAACTGTGTGTGATATAGATGATGAAGTGGTTAACAAATATCCCAGTTTGTTCGAATACTGGAAAGATAACAAGCAAGTATATACTCCTACCTGTGATTGTTTTGGTGACCCTTCATTAACAGGTATGGGTGCTGACTATGTTCTTTTCCAAATTGCTGCACTAGAACTACCTCAAGATTATGATGAACCTTTGTATCACTTTGGTGACAAGGGTGCTGACATAAGTAAGGCTTTTTGGATGATAAAAATAGCAGATTTACCCCTAGCGGATTATTATAATCCTGATGGAAAGAGCTTTTCTGACAAATTTTGGAATGAAACTGTACTTGGAAAATTGATACCATTTACTCCTTTAGTATACGTAAACGTGGAAACCGGAGAACAATCTTTGACATGGACTGAGGATACTAATACAGCAATCTATGTACGGGATATTAAATATCCTGGATGGCATGATTCTGAAGAGTTTGTAAAATCTGAACCATTTCAGTTGGTATATGTCTCACCGTCAGTATCAAATCCTATTGATAATATGATAGTGGGTATCTTTATTTACAAAGTTAATCATGACTACCAACCCCCAAACCTGTAATTGATGGTTATGTATTATGGGTAAACTAGAAGAAATTATTGCAAATATTTTTGAACTAGATCCTTCACAAATTAAAAAAGAAATGACACCTGCAGATATAGAAACATGGGATTCTCTTTCCCAACTTAATTTGATATCTGCCATTGAAAAGGAATTTCAAATTAAGTTAGAAATTGATGAAATATTTACGGTTATGAAGATTGGTGACATCTATGATCTGTTATCAAAGAAAGGTGTGTTATAATCAGTGCAAAAATTCCTAAGATAGATAATATTAGTGAGGCAATTAGATATCACACTAAAACTATTCCTAACAAGCCTTATTTGATTTCAAATGATCGAGTTTACACCTACTCTGAAATCGATAAGTTAATTGATGCTACATGTACAAAACTTGAAAAATTTGGATTGTTGCCTGGAGAAATAATATCGATAATTCTTAAAAACAGTGTCGAATATGTTTTGTTTTATTTAGCAACATTAAGAATTGGCTGTATCATTAACCCTTATCCGTATAATTTAGAATCAAATGATGCAATACGGTACCTGAAAAATGTTAATCCGAAACTATTGTTTTGCCACAAGGGACATTATGAATATATGAAAAGATCTGCTCAGTGTCAGGTCGTTTTGGTCGATGATGATTTTTTAGATAAACTTGATCTAGGCGAAAAACATACTGATTTTAAACCAGAACAAAAAACTCCCGCTTGCATTTATTACTCTTCAGGAACAACAGGGAACCCAAAAAGCGTTGTTTTTTCGCACAAAAACATGTTGTCTAACATTTCATCAATTTGTAGAGGTTTTAAATTTAATGAGGAAGAAACACATTTAATAATTCTCCCGATGGGCCACACTGCATCAGTCAACTACTCCTTTCTACCGTGTACGCTATTAGGCGGAACACTGCTAATCACCGAATCATTTTGGAAGATAAGACAAAATTTTTGGGATCAAATTAAAAAATTTAACATAACATATGTAGAAGTTGTTCCGTCAATTCTTGTTGCACTTCTCCATACTCCATATAATGAAATAGACTATTCTGGAATTGAAAAACTGAAATTTATCGGATGTGGTTCTGCTCCTCTGCCTGTTGAACTACAAAACAAAATTCACCAAAAATTTAATCTTAAAGTAGCAAATCTGTATGGGCTGTCGGAAACTGGACCGACACATGTGGATTACCCATTAGATGAAGGTTGGAAGCCTGGTAGCATAGGCAAACCATTGGACGTGAATCAGGTGGATATAATAAATGAAAATGGCAATACGTTAGACCACGATCAAGTTGGAGAGATTGTTGTTAAAGGTGAAAATGTGTTCATTGGATATCACGGCAATCAAGAAATTTATGATAAACTGGTAGTAGACGGATGTTTTCATACGGGCGATCTAGGCTACAAAAGTAAAGATGGGACATTCTACTTTACAGGTAGAAAGAAAGATTTGATAATCAAGGGTGGGATAAACATTTCTCCTGATGAAATAGATGAGATTATCTTTAAACTGGATGAAGTAAAGGAGGCGACAACTGTTGGAATGGAGGATGAATATTTGGGCGAAAAGATTTTCACATACATTGTACTAAAAGATGGAAAAAAATTGAATGATGAAAAAGTAAAGAGTTTTTGTAAAAAATTTCTTTCAAAAGAAAAAATTCCAG
>LUMJ01000600.1_pt1 | contig 17966 bp, 21 predicted proteins | sample 729631 | NCBI WGS metagenome assembly LUMJ01 (sample SAMN03860266, study PRJNA289734) | marine metagenome | biome: seawater column; feature: ocean; material: water; isolation source: Red Sea water column Station 22 - depth 500m | place: Saudi Arabia: Red Sea | collected 2011-10-15 | depth 500 m
ATCAGGGAGCACTCTTTCTTATCGCAGAGGACTTGAAAATAACATTAACACAGACTTTTAAGACTGAAGTTGGTCTGAAGGACCTTTCCATAGGTGCTAAGGATGTTTCAGTTAAAAGAAGAGTACTAAATATTTCACCTGCAAGGCAATTTTCTAGAAAGGATGGTTCCCCCTTCTTGCTAAGAACTATGACAATTTATGATAATGACTCTACTGTAAGCGTAAAGCTTTGGGATGAAAAAGCCAATCTTCCTGGAATTGAAAAACTCAAACCTGGCGATTTAATAAAAATAATCAAGGCTTATGTAAAATCAGATCTAAATGGAAGCCCAACAATTAATGTTGGTTCTGGTTCTGAGATTAACACAACGAATCAAGAAAGTGAAATACGACCAATAGAGGCTCTGACTATTGACTCTAGTGAAATTAAGGAAAACCAAAATGATCTGGTGGTTTCAGGTAAAATAGATGGAGGCATAAGCACATTAGAGTTTACAAATCGACGTGGTGAACCAGGAAAAGCGCTTAGAATGAGATTGAAAGGCGAAGACAATGCTGTAACACGAGTTGTATTATGGGGAAAGGATGAGTCACTTTTACCAAAAGTTATTTCTCAAGATGCAAAAGTTAGGCTTTTGGGTGTCAGAACAAAAACAGGAAACCAGGGTCTTGAAATTCATGGAAACGAAGCAACAATGGTTGAAATTGACGGGGAAAAAGAAGCCGAGCCTGTTATTGTACGCATTGCTACAATTAACAGAAATGAAAAAGAAAGAAATTCTGCGATAGGTGTAGACAGTAAAAAAAATCTAGTATACATATCCGATTCTTCAAACATGCTAGATTCTGTTAATAATAATGATGTTATAGAATGCATGCCATCAAAGGTTTTTGGCAATTCCCTAACGATGGACAATGATTCATTTGTAAGAAAAGTTGATGATGATAATTCAATTCCAACATTATCGGATCTAAGAACAAAAATTTCTGAGATCAAGTCAGGCAACGATTATTGTGTTGAGGCAATAATTTTAAAGGCATCTGAAAAGCGAGAAATCCAGACAAAAACTGGAGAAACAATCATGCTAGCAGAAATGTTTGTTGAAGATGATAGCGGCCAGATTTGGATAAAAGGATGGAGAAATCAAGCAGTACTTTTAGACGGATTTTCTATTGGCGAGATAATTTCTGTTACACCAGTTAACGCAAAAGCTGGACTTGAGGGAAGAACTGAATTATTTTTAACGCGATTTTCAACAGTTACAAAAAAGAATTAAGAGTCCCAAAATCCCCTTGTCATGACATACTGTCTTTCAGCTTCGTAAATTTGCTTATACATAAGATCTTCATCAATCATATTTCGTAAAATCCTTGCACCTGTATCAGCGCCTACACCATAGCCTGACAAAACAATTACTGCATTCTTTCCAAAAGTTTCAATTAGTGAAGCAATTTTCCATGCCCGTTTAAATTTATGATTTTCCTCAGTTGAAAGTTTTTTATGATTATATTTTTTCTGAATAATTTTTACCAAATCATGGTTAGAGTAAAAAGTAGTCGTAATTTGCCTTCCTTTGCAGTATTTACAAAATAAATTTTCCTTAACTTCTTCCGTTATTGTTGCTAGTTGCCATTTTCCACAACGCGCACAAATTAGACGATGTTTGGTTTTCAATAATCGCTTTTTTACCAAATCAAGTATTGCCTTATCAACACTGGCTGGAGAAGAATAGTATTTTGTGGTATGATCTAGTAGGGGTTCTGCTAATTTTGAAAACCCATCAGCATCTACCCATTCAATCTGAATTTCATTATTCTTAATCCTAGTCAAAATACGATCTGTACCTGACAGATCAAACTTATCGTGAAATAGTTCTCGTAATGCTTCCCTTACAATTGGTGTGTTTTGATAACGTTCGTAAAGAAAATGACCCGTTTTTCTATCATAAATAGCACCACAGCCAACCACACCAAATTTTTTTGCAACACACCATGTCCTCCAATTAACATTATGTGTCCCAGTAATGGATGCGGATAGAACATTAGACAAATCAAGTTTTTCCAATAAAGTTTCAATGAATATTTTTTTGTGAATTCTTGCGTTAGAAGTTAAAACAATCCTATAAGCATCAGATCTTGACTCTACAATATATCCAAGAGTGGATGATAGAAGAGAAGAAAGTATCGTCGCTAAAGTTGCATTAATTTTTGTGCCAAAACATGCATGAATAACAACAGTGCCGTCTATCCTTACTGACTCGATTACAATAGTTTTCTCGTCAGGTATGACGTTAAAATTTAGATCTGAAATTGTTTTGTTAAGAACTGATAATGAACCATGTTTTACTTTAGCTCTGAATAGTCCAACCTTTTGTGCAGTATCGTAATCTACTGGGATATTTTCTCCTTCCCAATAAGGTACCTTTCTTCCTCCACCACTAATCGGTTCAACGTTAACTTGTAAAGCTTTTTCATCAATGTTTAAAATCCTCCATTGCATTCCACGAAGAACAAAGATGTTTCCTTGATCACCATAATCCCCTACGAATCGTTGATCTAATGAGCCTATAATCTTTTTCCCTACCGAATCAAATACTTTAAATTTTAAAATGTCTGGGATCGTTGAAAGGTTTTCATAATAATATCTAAATGAATTTCTTTTTTTCCAAAATTTCATTTTTTCCTTATCAAAATACAAAATGTAGATGCTATCAAAAATTTCTAAAACATCACAGAATTCATCCAGTGTTAAGTTTCTAAACGGATATGCCTGCCTGGTTGTTTTATATGCAAAGTCAATAGAAACCTCACCAATCTGAAATGACAAACCTACTAGATGGTGAGCAAGAACATCAAGAGAATTATCATGAATTTTTTGTTCCTCTATTGAGCTGTTTTTTATTCGGTCAAGAATTGCTTTAGCTTCAAATTCATCATCAGGATTATTTGTAATGATTAATCCTCTGGCAGAAGAATTTCTTGAATGCCTACTTCGTCCTATTCTCTGAACAAGTTTTGATACTTGTCGTGGTGAACCATAATGAATCACAAGTTCTACTGAACCAATATCCAACCCTAGTTCTAGGGAAGAAGTACAGACAACTATACCACGATTTCCACTACGAAGTATACTCTCGGTTTCTTCCCTAACTTGTTTTGATAATGAGCCATGATGTAGTTCAATATTCATCATAGTTTTGTCTCTTAGTATAGAAGCTAAAAATTCAGATTCGCCCCTTGTGTTGGTAAACAAAAGAATCGGGGAATTTAGGTTTAATTTTTCCACATAATCAATAATTGAATCTGCAACCTCTGAGATTGAACCTCCCACAAATTTTACTTCCACCTCATATTTTCTAACTGATTTATCCTTGATTATCTTGCAGGGGTTCTTTGTACCAACAAGGAATTGTGCAGCATCATCTGTATTTCCAATCGTAGCAGACAAACCCGTCCGTATAATTTTCTGATTTGAGTTTAGTTGTAATCTTTCTAAGCTTAATGATAGTTGGGAACCCCTTTCACTTGCCAAAAGTTCGTGTACCTCATCAATTATTATCCATTCTAGTTCAGAAAGCGCGGTTAGCATCTTCTGTTGAGTAAGAAGAATGACAAGAGTTTCTGGTGTCGTAATCAACACATCTGGTGGCGAATCTGAGATTTTTTTTCTAACTGATTGAGGTGTATCACCATGTCTGACCTGGATTGTTAGATTTTCAAGATCTGCGTATTTTATTATTCTTCTAAAAACATCTCGGTTAAGTGACCTTAGTGGAGTAACGTAAAGCGATTTGATCTTTCCCTGCTTTTTTGTTTTTTTTATCTGTGAAAAAATTGGAATTACTGCACATTCTGTTTTACCAGAACCGGTTGGTGCAACAACCAAAGAATTTTTCTTTTGATAAATTATTTGCAACGCGTTTTTCTGTATATCAGTTAACTGTTCAAATCCTAATGAACGAAATTTTTTCTCAAAAAAATTTTCAGTTGGAGGATTCTTCAATATTTTTTGTTCTAGTTCGCTCATAAACAATCACACACATAATTCCTATGGCAAATAAAATGGGTACAACAATAGGAATATAATCAAAGAATCCTGCCATTAAGGATATCAGTTTTAACAGTATTAAATAGATTAAGATCCATCAGTAAGACCGTTAGAAGTTATGTTATATTGAAATTTTTTGTTAATAAACGGAGAAACAACCTGGCATAGAAGACCCTTGGTACTTTTTTTCAGTTTAATCTTGATATGTGTAAACATATCAATCGATTTTTCCAAGTTTTCTTCCTCTTGTTCGTTGAACGATCTAACTATATTGGTAACAACTATTGGAATTTTGGAGTTAATCGCAATACTGGCCAAATTTTGCATGTATTTCATAAATGCTAGATGCTTTTCAAATGACTGCTCTTTTTTTGAATATTCAAATGAGAACAGATCAGTTACATTATCTATTACAATCAAGGAAAATTTATTGCTAGTTGTTTTTGATAAATACTCTACTTGTTGAATGCTGTTGGTAATTCTTCCTACCTTGATTTTGTCAAGTAGTGTGGGTTCTAATTTCCGTGTCTTTAACATTTCAACTAATCTTTCCGGTCTAAATTCACCAGTTGTGTCTTGAAAAAGAATCTCTTTTCCATTTTTTAAGGCGTTAATACAAATTTGAAACACTAATTGTGTTTTTCCGGTAGAGTTTTGTCCAGAAATATCAGTAATCAATCCCTCCTTTATTCCACCTCCAAGGAATTGATCCAGTTTTTTTAATCCAGTTCCGATCATGATTTTGTCTACACAGAAACTAAAGAGATTTTCCTAAATAATTCAATAGGCAAGGCTTTAATTATAGTAACTAAACGAAACTGCATTAAGTGAATAACAAGTGTCACAAACAACTGCAAAACGACCATTAACAACCTTACAAAAAAACACGAAGAAAAGTGTGATAGTTAGATTGAAAAATGATATCGAATACAAGGGAAAGATGGTTAATGTTGATTCTTATATGAATTTGATAATGACTGATGCGGAAGAGCTGAAAGATGGAAAAACCACAGAAAAATTTGGAAGAGTAATTTTGCGCGGAAATAACGTGTTATTCATTAAATTAGAAAATGAATTATAAAGCGTAGTTTCAAATGTCCAAAAACTATATTTTCACCTCAGAATCCGTAACTGAAGGGCATCCAGATAAGGTCTGTGACCATATTTCTGATGCAATATTAGATGAATTTCTTAGACAAGATCCAGATTCAAGGGTTGCTGTTGAGACACTTGTATCAACTGATTTTGTTACGGTTGCTGGAGAGGTCACGTCAAAAGGCAAGTTTGACATTGAGAAAGTTGTAAGGGACACAATTGCAGAAATTGGTTATGATAATCCTGCATTGAAGTTTGATGCTAAAACCTGTCAAGTTGTTGTAAAGATAGACCCACAGAGCCCAAATATTTCTCAAGGAGTAACAGCTTCAGAGCAAAAGGAACAGGGTGCAGGAGACCAAGGCTTGATGTTTGGATATGCAACAAACGAAACTGACGAGTTTATGCCCTTACCAATATCACTAGCCCATAAGCTTACAAAAAAACTTGCCGATGTTAGAAAATCAAAGGAATTAGCATGGGTTAGACCTGATGGCAAGTCTCAAGTTTCTGTTACATATGAAGATGATAAACCTGTAAGAGTTGAAACTGTTGTAATTTCAACACAGCATGATCCTGAAATTTCAAATGAGGAAATTAGAAAGCAGATTATTGACAAGGTGATAAAACCTGTTTGTGGAAAATGGTGGCATAATGACATTGTAATTCATGTAAATCCGACTGGGAAATTTGAAATTGGTGGACCGCATGGTGATGCTGGACTTACTGGTAGAAAAATCATTGTTGATTCCTATGGTGGAATGGGAAGACATGGCGGTGGTGCATTTTCAGGAAAGGATCCGTCAAAGGTGGACAGGTCAGCATGCTACATGTGTAGATATGTTGCAAAAAATCTAGTGGCAGCGGGTCTTGCGGACAAATGTGAGGTACAGATTGCCTATGCCATTGGGGTTTGCCAACCATTATCATTGATGGTTAACACATTTGAAACTAATAAAATACCTGAAGTGAAGATTGAAAAAATTCTAAACTCATTTTTTGACATGAAGCCAGCCTCAATAGTTTCTCATCTAGATCTAAAGAGACCAATTTACAAAAAAACAGCTGGTTATGGTCATTTTGGCAGAAACGAACCAGAATTTAGTTGGGAAAATACAGACAAAGCGGAAGAATTAAGAAAAGCTGCTGGTCTGTAAAAATTTTTCAACTGCTGTTAGTCTAACGTTGGTTAATTTTTGAAGATGTTTCACATCAGATGTATAATCACCGATCAATATGTCCAGAGATTCCGAACTATATGCACCAATATCATATGCGTCTATTAGGTTTATTTTTTTAAATTTCACTTTTATATTTTTAGAAAAAAGCTTTACAAAATCTTCAAAACTTATCTTCCTGGGACCTACCAGATCTAAAATTTTGTTGGAAAATTTTTTTTCAAGAATTGCCTCCAGTATGATTTTCGCAACGTCTTCTACAAATATTGGTTGCAATCTGTATCTGCCAGAACCTGGAATAACTATTGTACCTTTCTTCATCTGTTTTGAAAGGGATTTAGTGAGATGATCAGTTTTCCCTATGATATAAGAAGCACGAAATATGGTATAATCTAAACCAGAATTAATTATTTCTTGCTCTGCCCTATATTTTGAAATAAAATAATTAGATGTATTGCTTTTGGACACACCGAGACCGCTGATATAGATGATTTTCTTAATCCCGCATTTTTTGCAGGTCTTGATTGCATTTTTCGTTAAACCGACATTGATTTCTTCAAAAGTGGATTTTGGTGATTCTCTGCCTATGCCTATAAGATGTATCAAAGCATCAGAATTTTTCAATTTTTTTTGTAGTTGTTGTTCCAAGAGGTTTTTAGATTGAACTTTTGTTTCAGTAGGATATTTGACAAAGTTTTTTCTAGAAATTCCTAAAACATTAACCCTATTTTTCCAAAGAATTTTTCTTACATTTTTACCCACAAAACCATTAGCACCGGTAACTGCTACTCCTGTAGATATATTTCGCATGAAAAAATCACACAATAATTGATTTTAAGGATATCATTGGTTATTCACCGTGGATCTACCAAAAAAATCTGAAGGTAATTTACGTACTGGATTCACTACCGGTACAAGTGCTACAGCTGCCTCAATTGCTGCTGTTTTGTCGATTATAAATCAAAAAAAAATTGAAGAGGTTGATGTTTTACTTCCAAAAAAATCAAGAATGAAAATTAATATCAATAGTTGTGAATTTGAAAAAAGCAAGGCACGCTGCTCAGTAATTAAGGATGGTGGTGATGATCCAGATGTAACGCATAGTGCCGAAATTGTCGTTGACTTGGAACTAACACCAAACCCAAATTCCATTGAAATAGATGGTGGTGAAGGTGTGGGTAGAGTAACAAAACCTGGAATAGGATTAGATATTGGCGTGCCAAAGGGTAAGGAGCTTGGACCAAAGACTGATAATCCACGAATTGGAATTGTAGATGGAATATCTATTTTGGGAACAAGCGGTATTGTAATGCCATACTCAACTGCATCGTTTGCAGCTGCTATAAGACAACAGCTTGATGTCGTACTTTCGATGGGAGATAACACAGTTGTATTAACAACTGGTGGAAGAAGCGAGGATTTTGCAAGGAATATTTTTGATCTTCCTGAACATTCATTCGTACAGTTTGGAGATTTTTCTGGATATACAATTTCGCAATGCGCAAAAAAGGGAATGAATAAAGCGTATGTTGGCGGATTTATCGGGAAATTTGCTAAGATGGCAACTGGTGTCAAACAGACACATGTAAAGGGATCAAAGGTTAACATGGAATTTCTCTCGGAATTGGCAAAAAAATGCAAGACTGATGAGGATGTTATTCAGAAAATAAAAAATGCAAATACTGCTAGAAATGTTCAAGAGATTATTCTTGAAAATAATATTGATGGTTTCTTTGATTTGATTTGTTCAGAAGTTTACAAACAAATGAGAGATCATTCAGAAAATAAGATTACGATCGAAGTCATATTATTTGATTTTGATGGGAATGTCTTGGCACGCCACCCCAAGCAGTAAGGGATTTTATTAAACCGTCGAATAATCAATGCATGGAAAGAATAGCAGTTATAGCTATCACAAAAAATGGCGTAAAAATGGCCAAGGGACTGAAGGAAAAGTTCCCATCATGGGAAGTATTTGCGCCTGGGAAGTTTTCTGATGATGACAAAAAAATTAACTGGTATACAGATAGTACGACAGCAAAAATTACAGAATTATTCAAATCAAATGATGCGTTGGTTTGCCTTTTCTCACTGGGAGCCGTTGTTAGGTTAATCTCACCACATTTGAAAGACAAGAAGACCGATCCTGCAGTCATAGTGATTGATGATCAGGCTCAATTTGTGATAAGTACACTTTCTGGACACCTTGGTGGAGCAAACCAATTGACAAATGACATTGCGAAACAGCTTGGTGCAATACCTGTAATAACAACAGCTGCGGATGTAAACAAAACAATCCCAGTAGATCTTGTTGGAAAAGATTTGGGCTGGAAGATTGATGATGACACTAACGTAACTAAGGTTAGCGCGTTTATGGTAAATGCAGAAAAAATTGCTGTATATCAAAATTGCGGATCTAAAAATTGGTGGTGTTTCAGTCTGTTCAACATTTGATGAATTAAAAAAGTCGCAGTCTAAGGGGTGCTTGATTATCTCGGATGAGTTAATTAGTGATAATGAAATTCTAGAAAATGCGGTTGTTTACAGACCACCCAGCTTGGTTGTGGGAGTAGGCCTGCATTGGGACACTTCAAAGGACAAAATCATGCAAGGGCTTGACGAATCCTTGAAAAAATTCAATCTAAGCAAAAAATCTATAGCTAGATTTGTATCCATTAAAAAGGAGAAGGATGTTGTAGGGCTAAATGAGTTGGCAGAAGAAATGAATATTCCGCTAGAACTTTTTGATAGAGTTGATCTAGCAACTATCATAACTCCCAATCCATCTAAAATGGTTGAAGGTTATGAGGGAACAGCTAGTGTATCCGAGGCTGCTGCAATAAAATCGTCATGTGGAATTTTGATTGTTGAAAAACAAAAATTTCCACCAGATTTGACAATAGCTATAGCGAGGATTAAAGAATGAAACGTGGATTAATGCTAATTGATAGGGGTAGTAGGGAAAGAGAAGCCGAAGAAGAACTAGAAATAATTTGTGAAAAAGTTAAGGAAAAAGGAAACTATGATTTTACGGAGTTTTGTTTTCTTGAAGTAGTTCCGCCATTCATTGAGGATGGAATGGAGAAATGCTTGAAAAAAGATATTGATGAGATGACAATTGTACCATATTTTCTCTATCCCGGAAAAAAGGTGAAGATGGCGGTAGCAGATGCAATGAAGTACCAAAAAGATACCAAAATCAAGTTTCTTGTATCAAAACCAATGACTATGCATAGAACACTAGTAGATCTGGTTGACAATAGAATAGTTTCAGCATTAGAAAAAAATGAGATATCACTATCAAAAGACAAAGTGGATGTGCTGATAATCGGTCATGGGAGCAAGGATCCTAATGCGGGGATCTCAATTAATTACATTGTAGATGAACTAAGAAATACCTACAAAAATGTGCACAGATGTTATCTAGAGATTGAGGAACCAAACATTGAACAGGGTATTCAAAGCTGTCAAAAGAACAATCCAGACGTTCTCGTAATAGTATTTTATTTTCTACACGAAGGAGCACATGTTAAGACTGACATTCATAATGATTTGAGGCCCGCGTTGGAAAAATCAAACCTAAAAAAAGTTTGTGTTACAAAGCATCTCGGTACTGATGAAAAAATGATTGATCTGATTGTTGAGAGAGCAAAGGAGGTAGAAGATGCAAACTAGGAAGGGACAATCAATTGAGGATGAAAGCATGGAGATTATTGAGCGTGAGATCGGATCTCATTCATATAATGACATCGAATGGCCAATAGTTAGAAGAATCATACACGCTACAGCAGATTTTGATTTTGCTGGAGAAAACAAGATAGTTTTCCACAAGAACGCTGTCATGAATGGTATTAATGCGCTGAAAGAAGGCGGCAGCATCATTGTAGATGTAAACGGTGTGATTGGAGGGCTAAACAAGCAGAACCCAAAAGATTTTGGGAATAAAGTGATTTGTAATATTTCGGATCCCGATATAGCTGAGCGTGCAAAGAAAGAGAACAAAACTAGGGCACAGATGTCAATGAGAGTAGCAACTTCTGAAATGAACGGAGGGATTGTGGCTGTAGGTAATGCCCCAACTGCATTGCTTGAAGTTATTCAAATGATCAGCGAGGGTGTGACAAAACCCGCGCTAGTTGTTGGAATTCCCGTTGGTTTTGTTGCCGCATCAGAATCTAAAGAAAAATTACAGACATCAGATGTACCATTTATCACCAATGTTGGTAGGAAGGGCGGAAGCTCCTGTGCCGCATCAATAGTAAATGCACTTTACAAGCTGTTAAGGGAAAGTTCCTAGCGTATCAGGAACGGCTGAAACTGAAAGTTCTAAATTGATCCTATAATCTAGTTGATCACATGTCTGAAGAGATTGATAAGACCTTGCTTGAGCGCTTTGAACAAGAGGTGTGGAGTAAGGTTCCACATCTGGAAGAAGGTAGCGAGATAAAGGTTGTCAACGCAACGCCACTTGTTGATATGACTGCAGATTTTAAGGAATGTGCAAAAACCGTCTTCAAACTGGATCTTGACAATGCAGACCTGAAGGTTTTCGGCAAAATGGATTCTACCTTGCTAACGGGCTCCATCAAAGTCAGACCTGCAGCCAACATAGTTCATGACGCCATTGTTACGGGAAAGCTTAGGAGCGGTCAGACAGTAATTGAAGCTACGTCAGGCAACTTTGGAATAGCACTTGGACTGTTATCTAAACTTGGATTAAACGTAATTGCGCTTGTCTCAAGAAAGCTACAGGAAGGAGTGTTTGAGGAGTTAAGAAATGGGAACACACGCACTATGGATCTTGACATGGACATTTGTCCTGCACCAGGAATGGAAGGCAAACAAGATCTTATGGTTGCGAAAGCAACTGCGGCTAACGTTCGTTCACAATTATCTAATTTTGGGTTTGACACTGACATTTTTGATAAAGAAATCTCTGAGATAGAATCACTTTTAGCTAAACAAGACATCATAAACTTAGCAAGGCATCTTGCCAAGATCTACGGTTTTTTCTGTCCGGCACAGTATGACAACCAACTAAACATTGAGGCACATAGAACCGTTACCGCAGCTGAGATCGACCAACAATTACATGAAAATGGAGATTCACTAGAAAATTTCAATATCTTCTGTACGTTTGGTACGGGCGGAACATCCGGCGGTTTGAGCAAATACATATCTGAAAAATATGGTAAGAAGTCAGTATATGTAATATTTCCACCTACCAACCAGGACGTTGCAGGAATTAGGACAAAGGCTAATGCAGACGGTCTGACGTTATACAATCCTGAGATATATGCCGAACAACAAGAAATGGATTGGGAGAAGGCAAAACTTCTTCTCAAGTTTTTTGTAGAAAAAGGCCACGACATGGGCGAAAGCAGTGCTCTCGAACTTTATGCAATATTACAGAAGGCAAGCTCTGAAGGAGGGGGAAAGTTTGTTGCGATGATTTGTGACGGAATTGAAAAGTACAAAAAGAACCTTGCAACGATTGGACAGGAAGGTCCTATGCAAGTCTCCCTACAGGAAGCAAACGCAAGCGGCTATGACAAGGTAATTTGGATTCATGCCCAGTATACCCCACAGGAACCTGGAATAGAACTAATTGCAAAATCTCTAGGCATCGACAAAAGTAAGATTTGTGTGCCAGACGCGAGAACAGCACAGGAATTATTGACAACACGGCAAATTCCAGAAGCGCTAAGCAAAGACCTCGAAGGTGATGACAAACCGTTGCTGGTTTGTATGGCTGGAAAAACTTCGCTGATGGCTGCCAAAGTACTTGCGACCAAAGGCGTTATCACCGACAGTTTGATTGGTGGAATAACAGAACTGCCTGAAGGAAAAACCAAGCAACTTTCTGAATTAATCAGGCAAGCTTAGACCATTTCATAATTATATCTATCATCATTTTATGAAAAACATGGATTTTGATAAAAAAGACAAGCAAATCCAGAAGAAGATTAATTGGATTTCAGCAAAGATTAGAGATACAAAATTTCAACTTCACCAAGAATACAAGGAACTTAAAGACGCTCTAGATGAGCAAGAAAAGTTACGAAAGAACAAAAAACCTAGTGCGTGATTAGTCAATCTAGACTCAAATGTCAAGCCGAAAGAAAACTGTATCTGTCCTTCTTGTAATTCTTGGAATAATTGTTGCAACACCATTCAATTACATGTATGGAATAGAGGGTATTGAAGTTGATCTGATTTGGGTAGTAATCGGGCTTCTGATGGCTAGTTTTGGTATTTATACGCTGAAAAAAGAATCAAAAGGCTAATGAATTTCTAAGAGATTGAAAGACAATGCTGAAGGATATTTTGTCAGACATAGTTAGTGTAAACGATGTTTTGATGATAGTCAAATCAAATGGGGTTACCAGTGAGATGAGAAGCAATTCTCTTAGTATAAGACAAAATGATCAATGGATAACAATAGGAGATAACGACGGTCCGTGCCATATGCATGTAAATAATGACATGATAAAGAAAGTAGAATTTATAGAGGAAGAAAAGCCGGAACGGACAAGCTTCAGCGTGAAATTTTTCGATAAAAATGACGAGAGAGTTCTTGCATGTTTTTTTACAAAAATGTATGATGAAAATAAAAACATCAGGTTAGAACGCAAGAAACTTTATGATGACTTGTTGGAAAAATATGGTCAGAGTATAAAGTGTGATTGAGTTATGGAACTACAAAGAATTGTAACTTTCCTGCCAAGTGCAACTGAACTGATTTATAGCCTAGGTGCAGATAACAAACTTTTTGGAGTAACGCATGAATGTAACTATCCAAGCAACGCAAAAACCAAACCGCGAGTTATCAGTTCTGTATTTGATCCAGCTTCAATGTCAAGCAAACAAATCGATGACAAGATATGTCAGTTAATGACTGAAGGTAAGGAGATTTACAATCTAAATAAAGAAAATCTGCTAAACGCAAAACCGGATCTGATTATTTCCCAGAACATTTGTGAGGTTTGTTCCGCACATACAGAACATGTCAAAATAGCTATGGAAATGTTGAAAAAAAAGCCTGAGGTTTACACGATGGACCCTCACGACGTTGATGAAATTTTAGTAAGCATCAAGGAAATCTCAAAAATTATTGGCAAGGAAAAAGAAGGGAACGAACTGGTCGACTCGCTGTCAAAAAGGCTGAAGTTTATCAAGTGTAAAACGTTTGAAAAAAGACCAAAGATAGTAGCAATAGAGTGGCTGGATCCATTTTTTACTTCAGGACACTGGATTCCGGAGATGATTGAAACTGCTGGTGGAGAAAATCTGATAAGCACAAAAAAAATGCCATCAAGAAAAATGAAATTACAAGAGATCAAAGAAGCAAACCCTGACATTATTGTAATGATGCCATGTGGTTTTGATGTCAAGCGAACAGTATCTGAATACAATAACGTGTTGGCAGAGAACTTAGATTGGAATGAACTGAAGGCTGTTAAGCAGAATAATGTTTACGCAGTTGATGCAAACTCGTATTTTAGCAAACCAAGCCTTCGAACCATAACTGGAATTGAAGTCCTAGCCAAAATTATTCATCCAGATATTTTTGGTGATTTGCAATTACCAGAAGATTCGTTTGCAAAAATCTAGTTTTACTATCCTTGTTCAAATACTCGGTATTCGCCAATTATTGAACTGCATCTGTTGCATGTATACTGACCCCTCTCTACCAGAATCAATCCGTCTGCAACTGACTCGTTAGGACTTTCTTCTACCTGAATTTTTGGCGAGACAGTAAACTCAGTCTCACATTTCTTACAAAAATATTTGTGCATGTCTTCTTCCCGCAGCTTGCCAACTGGTGCAAGAAAGCACTTACCAACACCGAGGTCTGCCTTTTTTGCCTGTTCATCTGTAATGTCAGCACTAATACAACCTCCAGAGCCATAAAGTTCTAGCACAACCAAATCAAACTGTTTCCATCTTTAAACAATAAAAGAATTGTTTTGTGAATTTAGTGACTGTACCAACAACCACAAGAATATCCTTCATCGAGATTACTACCTAATTAAAAGAAGAAAGAAATAGTAGATGATTACTGTCATTCAATATGGAAGGTGATCCTACTGGAGGTATGTGGATATATCTCATTTTTTTGATCATTCCGCTGGCAAGAATCCTTCCCCGCATGTTAAGGAAGTATAGACGCAAAAATGCTGGGTTAGAACCAGAGCCGGCTGAAAAAGGTCTAGCAGGAAAGTTTTTCGCTAGCCAGCCAGAACCAGAGCCTCTGAAATACAGTGAAGAGCCTCCAAAAGAATCACAGCCTAAACCTGACAAGAAAGATGGTTGGGTGGGTAAAGACGACTTTAAGTGAAGAAAAAAGAACTTTGGAATATAATCTCAAAACTTAGTGAATAGAATCATATGCTTCACGAATCATCGCTTGGATGTTGACCAAGTTGTGATCAGTTCTAATCTCTGCTGTTTGTGTCTCCCCTCGGCTCTTTTGGAGTTTAAGAAGAATAGAGTCCTTTTGTGGCTCCACATCAACGAACCATCTGAGAGCAAAAGACTTGCAAAACACAACCCTGTGCATTCGAATGTCTTCAATCACGTTGTCTCCCAGCGTAAAACAAAATTTTCGAAGTGAATCCATCAAGCGTTGAACCTTAGGGTCAGCTCCCTTCCTAAAGTCATCATAGCTTCGATTCATACCATTAGAGAACAATTCTATTACATCACCTTTAGAATTAATACGTCCCCATCTATTACGTTATAGTTCACTAGCGCCCGATCTGGATCAAAATCTGCATGTGGTGACTCTTGCTTGCATAAAACAAGCTTAGTTTCTTTTGGAAACCGAAAATGTATCCTAGAACCAAGTATTACATCCCTTATTCTAGTTGATTTTTGAAACGTAGTTTCCCACGTTCCTTTTGTTGTCTTTACATTTACGATAACTTGGTTTGCCATTCTATGCAACTAGGTTCCCAAAATATAATTGATATACATTTGAAAATACACCATTTTAACGTGCTTAAATGTTCATTGGATGAATGATCTAAAAATAATCAAAATTATCAATGAATCATGACAAGCTCATATAATGATTACAGCAATAATTACAAAACTAAATGAGTCTAACAACAATGGAGCGTAGCAGAGCAGCAAAGCTTGGTCACACAAGACGACAGCTGGCCGCAGCAAAAAGAAGTCTGGCATCTGCAAGGGGTTGGATTAAAAGAAGAAGACATTAAGAAAACACAGCTCCTAGATAATTGGTTCATAGTAGGTTAGTATATAGTGAATATAGTATTTTTCATTCATAATCTTTTAGTAGTTGATATTTTTGAGGTAAGGTGGAAACCGGAGACTGTTAAATCGAGATATTCTTGGTTGACATATCTCCCTTCCACTTTTTATTATGGAAATGAGTCAATAAAATATGCCATTTACGCACATTCTTCATCCTGAAATTACAAAAATCAAGCAGGTTAATGTCAACGGCGTCAGATACTATGACACTCCAGATGGGACACTTATCTCGATTACCTCACTTTTGAAGAATTTTACGCCTGAGGGTATTCTTGAATGGAGAAAATCCGTAGGCGAAGAGGCTGCAAATGAGGTAATGAAGGCTGCTACTGCTAGAGGCTCAAGAGTACACGAAATAATAGAATCATGCCTGTCAAACAAGCCGGAAAAAGATGATCTTACTGCTAAGTATGGTGAACTGGCAGCTAGGCTTTTCAGCCAGATGGTACCAGCACTGGACAAAATTAACATGATCAGAGCCCTAGAGACTGGGTTGTATAGCAAACGGCTTGGTATCGCTGGAACGGTTGACTGTGTAGCCGAATACGAAGGAAAATTAAGTATTATTGACTTTAAAACTGCTAGACGAAAATGGGACGAGATGAACGAGAATTATCTTGTACAAGCGACATTTTATTCCATCGCATGGGAGGAACGTACAAAAGAAAAAGTAGAGCAGATAGCAATTCTTACCACGACGGAGACTGGTGAGTTTTATGTACACAAGGACGATCCGTCCAAGTATATCAAAAGGCTGGATGAAATGATTGCAGATGCAAAAACTAACTAATGCCTTATTTTTACAAAATTAATGGCAAAAGTTGTAGTAATTTCAGGTAGCCCGAGAAAAAATGGGAAAACTCCAGTTTTGATGAAGCATGTCTTTGAGTATGTCAAGCAAAAGAACCCGGATGTAAAGCTGATCAACCTTTCAGAAGGTGGAATTGACTACTATACGGGCGATGGAAATGTCAGCGAAATTACCAGAGAGGCAGCAAAGGACATTACAGAGGCTGATGTCTGGCTCATAGGAACACCAATTTACAACTCATTTTTTAGCGCTGCTTTGAAAAACCTGTTCGAATACATTGATTACAAAAAAACAGAGGGAAAAGCTGCAGGTCTGGTTGTCTTGGCGTCAAGTAATTCTGGCTTTGTGGATGTTCAAACTTTACTAACCCAGCTCATGTCATACTTTAACGTCATTACAAACCCGCGAGCAGTTTTTGTCACTGCGGATACTATACAAAATGACCAGATAGTTGACGAGGGTGTAAAAGCAAGGCTAGAGGCAATGGTTGATAGTACCCTAGAACTTGGGGCTAAAATTTAATTTAATAGATTTGATGCATATGTGACCTTTTCTTTTATTTCGTCATATTTGCTAAAAGAGTAAACATCATCATCAAACTTTACAGGATTTTGAATCAATCTTCGTATTTGTTGTATCGCAGTTAGTGCTTCAGGTTTTATTACATCACTTGATGTCAGTGATGTATGCTGGATAGTTAAAGAGATGTTTTCTAATCTACTAAGTTCTTCCTTGATCTTCTGGCTTAGATTATCACGTTCCACTGAACCCGCATTATGTTTTTTAATTGTCTGATTTATGACGGAAATGTTAAACAAAAGAGCTGTAAAATCATTTTTTAGTGATTCGTTAGAAAATTTTTCTTTTCTTATACGTTTGCTCTCCTGGTTAGTGATAATAAGTTCTAATTTTTTGGTATGTTTGGATGCAAGACTATGCAAGAAGAGTGCAAGTAATCCGGTGGCGGTTACATCAATAACAAGATGCATCCAGCCTGACAGATCGCAACCAGATCTAATATCAAATATACCACAGCCTTCGCTAATGCCTGATCCATATACAATGTTCGACGTAAATGAAAATAAGACAACTACTGAAAAAAACACCAGTATGATTATGTGAAAGTTTTTTCTGTAATTGAAAAGTGACTTTGAAATGTTAATCATTTTTTTGACGTTCTAGTTTTTGGCTTTTTTGGAATAGTAAAGTAGAATGTCGTGCCAAAGTTTTCCTTGCTTTCTACCCAAATCTTTCCACCTATGCCACTCACAATTCCTTTGACTATTGCAAGACCAAGACCAGTACCGCCGTGTTCTCTTGTCATAGAAGTATCTACTTGGTAGAATTTTTTGAATAAACCGTCTAACTTGGCCTTAGGTATTCCTACACCGTCATCCTTTACAGAAAATTCAATATTATCTCCAGAATCTTTTGCATTAACATCAATGCGACCTTTTTGGTTAACAAAGTCAACTGCGTTAAGGATAATGTTATTGAATACCTGTTCCAGCCTATCTTTGTCGGTAGTCATTACAAGTTCGGCATCAGATGA
>LUMJ01000227.1_pt1 | contig 17933 bp, 17 predicted proteins | sample 729631 | NCBI WGS metagenome assembly LUMJ01 (sample SAMN03860266, study PRJNA289734) | marine metagenome | biome: seawater column; feature: ocean; material: water; isolation source: Red Sea water column Station 22 - depth 500m | place: Saudi Arabia: Red Sea | collected 2011-10-15 | depth 500 m
GTTCATCATACTATCTATAAGTTCGTCTTTATTTTTATAGATTTTTTTTCTTTTTAAAAGTTCTGAAAGTTCATTAATTATTTCCCAATCTTCTTTTGCATCACCAGGTGGATAAGTAGCTTTATAAGCTTTCTGAATTTTTCCTTCTAAATTTGTATAATAACCATCTTGCTCTGTATAAGTTGTACCAGGTAAAATTACATCTGCCATTTCAGCGCCTTTATCACCATGACTACCTATGTAAATAATAAATTCATCTTTCTTTTTAAAATTAAAGTTATCTTGACCAAATAAAAATAAAATATCAAAATTATTATTTTCTATTTGATTTAATGTTATATTTTTTCCATCTTTTGAGCTTAATATATTCAAATCATATGAACCTACAGTAGATGCATGATTTGAAAGTATATTTAAAGAATTCCATTCTTTGGTGATTTTATTTATAGAAATAAGAAACTTTTTAAATTCTTCAAAAATAAATTTACCAGATTTAAGTCTAAGTGCTGATTGGCCTAAAATTATAATTGGTTTTTTTGAATTTTTAATTTTTTCAGATAATTCATTATTATTTTCAAAAACATCTTTAATAGTATCAGTTTTATTATCTAATATTTTGTATGGATATGTAAGATCACCAATGTCACCAAAAGAATATATATCAGTTTTGTTATTTAAAAATGATTTTCTAATTCTTGCATTTAGGATAGTTGACTCATATCTTGGATTGGCGCCAACTAAAATGATTAAATCACTTTCTTCAATACCATTTAATGAAGAATTAAATATATAATTTTGTCTATCATTACTATTAACATAATAATTATCTGATCTTGAATCTAAATTCTGTGACTTTATCGTTTTTTGAAAGAATTCTTTAACAATAAACATTGTTTCCATATTTGTTAGGTCGCCAGTTAACCCTGCTATTTTTTCTGCTGAAGTTTCTTTAATCTTTTCTACAACTTTTTTATAGGCTAAATCCCATGATATTTTTTTTAATTTATTGTCAATCTTTAAATAAGGTGTGTCCAATCTTTGGTTTAGAATTCCATCACATGCATATCTGGTTTTATCTGATATCCATTCTTCATTAATATTTTCGTTAATTCTAGGCAAAACTCTTTTTACTTCCCATCCAAACGTATCAACTCTTATGTTAGATCCAACGGCGTCCATAACATCTATTGTTTCTGTCTTTTTTAATTCCCATGGCCTTGCTTCAAATACATAAGGTTTTGATGTTAAAGCTCCAACAGGACAAAGATCAATTACATTTGCTGACAATTCAGACTCCATCGATTTTTCCAAGTAAGTTGTAATTTGCATATCTTCACCACGGCCAATGGCACCGAGTTCCGGAACACCTGCAATTTCAGTTGCAAATCTTATACAACGTGTACAGTGAATACATCTTGTCATTACTGTTTTAATTAGTGGACCCATATACTTTTCTGGTACTTGACGTTTATTTTCGTTGTAACGTGATTTATCCACTCCATAAAACATTGATTGATCTTGTAAATCGCATTCACCACCTTGATCACAAACAGGACAGTCTAAAGGATGATTAACTAATAGAAATTCCATAATTCCTTTACGAGCCTTTTCCACCATTGATGTATTTGTTTTAATATTCATTCCTTCGGTAACTGGCATTGCGCAAGATGCTACCGGTTTTGGAGATTTTTCTATTTCGACCAAACACATCCTACAATTTCCGGCTATTGAAAGTTTTTCGTGATAACAAAATCTAGGTATTTCAACTCCTGCTTGTTCACAAGCTTGTAGTACCGTTAATCCTTCTTCAACTTCTACATCAGTGTCATTAACTTTAATTTTTATCATTTTTATTTATCTAATAAATGTTGATCCACTAAATAAGGAATATTTTTATTTGTTTTTATTAATGGATCAAAATTATTTTTTTTTTCAATTTCTTTTTTAAAATGTCTTAACAATCCTTGTACTGGCCATGCTGAACCTTCTCCAAAAGCACATATAGTATGTCCTTCGATTTGTTTTGTAACTTCCGCTAGCATATTTACTTCATCTTTAGAAGCTTCGCCTTTGGCCATTCTCTCTAACATTCTCCACATCCAACCCGCTCCTTCTCTACAAGGAGTACATTGGCCACAACTTTCATGTTTATAAAATTTAGCTATTCGGGATATACATTTTATGATGTCTTGATCTTTATTTATTACAATTACGCCTGCTGTTCCCAAACCACTTTTTTGTTCAATTAAAGAATCAAAATCCATTGATATTGTTTCACAAATATCTTTAGGTAATAAAGGCATTGAAGATCCTCCAGGAATTACAGCTTGTAAGTTATTCCAACCACCCACAACACCACCCGCATGTTTTTCAATTAACTCTTTAAGAGGTATTCCCATTTCTTCTTCAACATTACATGGATTGTTTACGTTTCCTGAAATACAAAATATTTTTGTACCAGTATTTTTTGGTTTTCCAAGCGAAGCAAACCAACTAGATCCTCTTTTTAGAATTGTAGGCACGACAGCTATCGTTTCAACATTGTTTATTATTGTTGGACAACCATATAATCCTACCAGTGCAGGAAAAGGAGGTTTTAATCTCGGTAGACCTTTGCTACCTTCTAGACTTTCAAGTAATGCTGTTTCTTCTCCACAAATATAAGCTCCAGCACCGTAATGAATATAAATATCAAAATCCCAACCAATATCTGAAGCATTTTTTCCTATTAACTTTTTTTCATAAGCTTCATCAATTGCTTGCTGTAATTTTTTTCCCTCATTTACATATTCGCCTCTAATATAGATATAACAAACATGTGCATTAACTGCATAAGATGTAATCAAACATCCTTCGATCAATTTATGAGGTTCAAATCTTAATATATCTCTATCTTTACATGTGCCAGGTTCAGATTCATCAGCATTTATTACTAAATAATGTGGTCTAGAACCAATTTCTTTTGGTGCAAATGACCATTTAAGTCCAGTAGGAAATCCAGCACCTCCTCTTCCTCTAAGCTCTGAAGATTTGATCTCATTAACAATCCAATCTCTTCCTTTTAAACAAATTTCCTTAGTTTTTACCCAATCGCCTCTCTTTTGAGATGAAAAAATATCTTCACCGAGATCATTATAAAGATTTTGAAAAATTCTATCTTTGTCCTCAAGCATTTTTAATATCCACCAATGTTTTTCTGTTATTTTCAGGTTCCGAATTAGTTCGACCTCTATATGAACCTGGTTTTGGTTTTTCACCCTTTAAAATTTGATTTATTATCTTTTCGGTTTTTTCTTTATTTAAATCTTCATAATAATCGTCATTAATCTGCATCATTGGAGCATTAATACAAGCTCCTAGACATTCAACTTCCATCCAAGAACAACTTTTATCTTTTGAAAGTTCATTTGCATTTTCTGATACTTTTTTTTTACATACTTCAACTAATTCATAAGCACCCTTGATCATACATGGGGTAGTTGTACAAACTTGAATCAAATAATTTCCAACTGGAGATAAATTATACATAGTATAAAAAGTGGCTACTTCATAAACTTTTATATAAGGAATATTTATAAACTTAGCTATACATTTCAAAGCCACTAAAGGTATCCAGTTATCATTTTGTTTTTGAGCAATATAAAGTAGAGCCATAACAGCGCTTTGATGTTTCCCTTCAGGATAATTTTTTATAATTTTGTTTGCCATCTCTAAATTTTTTGAAGTAAATTCAAAACTTTTTGGTTGTTCTTTTGAAATTTTTTTTATACTCATCGATCTATTTCTCCAAATACAAGATCTAAGGAACCTAAAACTGCAGGAACATCTGCTAGCATATGCCCTTTGATAAGATAATCCATTGCCTGCAAATGAGAAAATCCCGGTGCTCTGATCTTGCATTTGTAAGGCTTGTTTGATCCATCTGATATTAAATAAACACCAAATTCACCTTTTGGAGCTTCTACTGCTGCATAAATTTCATCTTTTTCAACATGAAAACCTTCAGTAAATAATTTAAAATGATGAATTAATGCTTCCATAGATTCTTTAATTTCCTTTTTTGAAGGAATACTAATCTTCCCATCTAATGTTTTTATTGGACCTTTTGGTATATTATCTAAGCATTGATTAATTATTTTGACGCTCTCTCGCATTTCATTAATTCTACAAAGGTATCTGTCATAACAGTCTCCATTTTTTCCAATGGGTATCTTAAAATCTAATTGATCATAACATTCGTAAGGCTGGGATTTTCTTAAATCCCACGGTATACCCGATCCTCTCATCATAACACCAGAAAAAGAATATTCTAATGCATCTTCTTTTGAGACAACTCCAATATCAACATTCCTTTGTTTGAAAATTCTATTGTCAGTTAAAAGTGTTTCAAGATCGTCAATAATTTTAGGAAATGAATTACAAAATTTTCCTATATCTTCTTCCAAACCTCTTGGCATATCTTGATGAACACCGCCTGGTCTAAAATAATTAGCATGCAATCTTGATCCAGAAACTCTTTCATAAAATGTCATTAGAGTTTCTCTTTCCTCAAAACCCCATAAAGATGGTGTTAATGCCCCAACATCAAGAGCATGAGTAGTTATATTTAATAAATGACTTAATATTCGACCAATTTCACAAAATATAACTCTTATATATTGTGCTCTGATAGGTACTTCTATTTTTAAAATTTTTTCAATAGCTAAAGCAAATGCATGCTCCTGATTCATTGGAGCAACATAATCTAATCTGTCAAAGTAAGGAATTGATTGTATATAAGTTTTATTTTCAATTAGTTTTTCTGTACCTCGATGAAGTAGACCAATGTGTGGATCAGCTTTTTCAACAACTTCACCATCTAATTCTAAAATCAATCGTAGAACACCATGTGCTGCTGGATGTTGAGGTCCAAAGTTTAAATTTAAAGTTTTTGTTTCTTTTGGCATTATTTTTTTGTTTGTTCTTTAATATATTTTGTTCCTTCCCAAGGACTTTCGTAATCAAAATTTCTATAATTTTGTTCAAGTTTAACAGGTTCATAGATCACTTTTTTTTTATCCTCGCTATAACGAACTTCTATATGTCCTGTTAAAGGAAAGTCTTTTCTCAAGGGATATCCTTCAAATCCATAATCTGTAAGTATTCGTCTTAAATCGGGATGGTCTTTAAACTTTATGCCATACATGTCAAAAATTTCTCTCTCCATCCAATTCGCTGAAGGAAATATTGAAGTTATTGTAGGGACAATTTCATTTTCATTTATAAAACAATCAATAATAATTCTTTGATTAAATTCATGGCTTAAAATCAAATATATTAATTTAAAGCGTTTTTCATTTTCTGGATAGTCAACAGCGGTGATATCAATTAATTGCCTAAATTTAGTTTCGTTATTGGTTTTTAAAAATATAATTACTTGTAATAAATCTTCAGTATCTATATTTAAATACAATTGATTATGATTGATTTTAGAATTTTTAATTTTAGTTGTAAGCTCAGAATTAATTTTTTTTTCTAAATCCATTAAATTAATCACTTTATAATTATCTTTCTAAAGAACCCTGTTTTCTAATTTTCTTTTGTAATTGTAAAATAGCATTCAAAAGCGCCTCAGCTGAAGGAGGACAACCTGGTACATAAATATCAACAGGTACAATTCGATCACATCCTCTTACTACAGAATACGAATAGTGATAATAGCCTCCTCCATTTGCACAACTTCCCATTGATATAACATAACGTGGTTCAGGCATTTGATCATAAACTTTTCGGAGAGCTGGTGCCATTTTGTTTGTTAATGTTCCTGCTACAATCATTACATCCGATTGTCTTGGTGATCCCCTAGGTGCCGCACCAAATCTTTCTAAATCGTATCTTGGCATAGAAGTTTGCATCATTTCTATAGCACAACAAGCAAGACCAAAGGTCATCCAATGTAATGAACCTGTTCTTGACCAATTAATTAAATTATCTAATGAAGTTGTAATAAAACCTTTCTCACTAAAGTCTTTTGCAAGTTGTTTAAATTCTTCTGGTATTTTTTTTTCTTCTAAATTCATAAATTATTCCCAATCTAAAGCTCCTTTTTTCCATTCATAAATAAATCCTACAGTTAAAATAAATAAAAATATCATCATTGAACAAAAACCAAGTAGACCAATTTTTCCAAGTGAAATAGCCCACGGAAAAAGAAAAGCAATTTCTAAATCAAAAATAATAAATAATATTGCTACTAAATAAAATCTTACATCAAATTCCATTCTTGAGTCGTTAAAAGGTTCAAACCCACATTCATATGCAGATAATTTTTCAGGGTCTGGATTTTTTGGAGATAGCAAATAGTTTAGAATAATAAATACGCAGCTTAATCCAAATGCAATAATTAAAAATAGAATTATTGGAAAATAATCTTTCAAAAATTCATAAAACATAATGATATCTATATATCAGCTTTTGGATTAACTAAAAGTGGACATAGATAACGTTTTTTTTGGTACCTTTATTAATGAATTAATGATAGATGGCGGGAGTGAAGGGACTCGAACCCTCGACCCCGTGCGTGACAGGCACGTGCTCTAACCAACTGAGCTACACCCCCAGAATTTTGGTGGGCAGTAAAGGACTCGAACCTTTGACCCCCTCGGTGTAAACGAGATGCTCTACCAACTGAGCTAACCGCCCAAAAAACAGGGTACTATTACATCAACGTAGTGATAATGTAAATTGTTAATTACTGGATACTAGCTTGAGATTTATCTTCTTTTTCAGATTTTGAAACGTTTTCAACTTCTTTCCATTCTATTTTTTTAAGTTCGTTTTTTAATGCTAGTTTTAATACTTCATCAACAGTTCCTACTGGAATAATTTTTATATCATCTTTAACTTTTTGTGGAATATCAATTAAATCTTTTTCATTATCTTTTGGGATTATTAGTTTTTTAATTCCCGCTCTATGAGCAGCTAATAATTTTTCTTTTAAACCACCTATAGAAAGAACTTGTCCAGTTATAGTTACTTCTCCAGTCATAGCAATTTCTCTATCAACAGGATTATTTGTAATTGAAGATACTATAGACGTAACCATACCAATTCCAGCTGATGGTCCATCTTTAGGTGTTGCTCCTTCAGGTACATGAATATGAAAATCATTCTTTTCAAATAATGGGGGAATAATTCCATATTCTAAACTTTTAGACCTAACAAATGATTTTGCAGCTTTAACAGATTCTTGCATCACATCACCAAGTTTTCCAGTAATTTGCATTCTTCCTTTTCCTGGCATGTGAACGGTTTCTATCTTTAATATTTCTCCTCCAAATTCAGTCCAAGCTAAACCTGTTACTACTCCAACTTTATCTTCTGTTTCAAGTTCTCCATACTTGAATTTTTTAACCCCTAAAAAATCTGAAATAATATTATCATTTACTGGTACTTTCTTTTTTTCTCCGTTAATTATCTGTTTAACAACTTTCCTAGATATTTTTGATATTTCTCTCTCTAAATTTCTTACACCAGCTTCTCTAGTATAGCTTCTTATAATTTCTTTAATTGTTCCATCTGCAACTTCTAACTCACCTTGTTTAATTCCATTTTCTTTAATCTGTTTTGGAAGCAAAAATTTGTCTGCAATATTAATTTTTTCATCTTCTGTATAACCAGGAATTCTTATAACTTCCATTCTATCTAATAATGGAGGAAGGATATTTAAAGTATTGCCTGTAGTTACAAACATTACATCTGATAAATCATAATCGACCTCTAAATAATGATCATTAAATGTAGTATTTTGTTCTGGATCTAAAGCTTCTAATAAAGCTGATGAAGGATCTCCTCTATAATCATTTCCAACTTTGTCTATCTCATCAAGTAAAATTAATGGATTCTTTGTTCCAGCTTTCTTCATCATTTGAATAATTTTTCCTGGTAAAGATCCAATATAGGTTCTTCTATGGCCTCTAATTTCAGCTTCATCTCTTACACCGCCAAGTGACATTCTAACAAACTGCCTGTTAGTAGCTTTTGCAACTGATTTACCAAGCGATGTTTTTCCAACTCCTGGGGGACCAATTAAACATAAAATTGGGCCTTTGCTTTTTTTTATTCTTTTTTGAACAGCTAAAAATTCAATAATTCTCTCTTTAACTTTCTCTAAACCAAAATGATCTTCATCTAAAACTTTTAAAGCTATATTTAAATCAATATCAACCTTATCTTTTTTGAACCAAGGAATATCAATCATCCAATCAATATAATTTCTAACTACAGTAGCTTCAGCAGACATTGGGCTCATATTTTTTAGTTTATTAAGTTCACTCATACATTTTTTCTGAACTTCTTTTGGCATTTTAGCTTTTATGATAGCTTTGTTTAAACTTGAAGTTTCGTCTTTACCGTCTTCAATTTCTCCTAATTCTTTTTGAATAGCTTTAAGCTGTTCATTTAAGTAATACTCTCTCTGAGTTTTTTCCATTTGATTTTTAACTCTTCCTCTAATTCTTTTTTCTACACCTATAATACTAGCTTCATTTTCCATTGTTTTAATGATGCCATTCAATCTTTTCTTAACATTAGAGGTTTCAAAAATTTGTTGTTTTTCGGATATGTTATAATTTAAATGAGATGCTATATTATCAGCAATCTTTATGGGATCTTTTAATTGTTTAATATTATTAATTGTATCTACTGAAACTTTTTTATTAATAGAGGTTAACTTCTCTAATCTTCTTATAGCGATGATCGCTAGAGGCATTAAATCCTCATCTGGTGCAATTACATCGTTTTGATATTCATATGTACAAGTGATGAATTTTTCATCATCTTTGAAATCAATAATTTTAACTCTTTTAACGCCTTCAACTAAAACTTTAACAGTACCATCTGGTAGTTTTAAAAGTTGAAGAATGTTACTTTCACAACCATATATATACACATCTGATTTTTTTGGATCATCAACTTCTGAATTTTTTTGAGTAACTAAAATAATTTTTTTATTACTTTTCATTACTTCGTTTAATGAAGAGATAGATTTATCTCTACCAACAAATAAAGGTATCACCATGCTAGGAAATATGACTATATCTCTTAAAGGTAATAATGGCAGTGTGTGTTTAACATCCATCACGTAAATATGGATATTATATAGAAATTTGCAATAGATAATTATGTCTTAATTAACGGTTATTTATGCCGCTGAAGTTTTTTCTGTCTTGGATTTATTGTTCTTTGAATAAATAATAATTGGTTCATATTTACCTTTAACAGAACCCATATCAACAATCACTTCTTCAATATTCTCCTGACCAGGTAAATCAAACATAGTTTTAAGCAATATATTTTCTAAAATTGATCTTAATCCTCTGGCACCAGTTTTTTTATTGATTGCTTTATCGGCTATCTTTCTAATAGCATTCTCTTTAAAGGTTAATTTTACACCTTCCAATTTAAACAATTCTTGATATTGTTTAATTAGAGAATTTTTTGGTTCTTGTAATATTTTTATTAAAGTCTTCTCATCTAAATCTTCTAAAGTAGCAGTTATTGGCAATCTTCCAATAAACTCTGGTATTAAACCATATTTTAATAAATCTTCGGGTTCTAAGTTTTTCATCCATTCTCCAATTTTTTTGTCTTCAATGCTTTTGACTTCTGCGCCAAATCCGATAGATGAACCTTTGTTTCTTTGAGAGATAATTTTATCTAATCCAGCAAATGCTCCGCCACAAATAAATAAAATATTTGTTGTGTCAACTTGCAAGAATTCCTGTTGAGGATGTTTTCTGCCGCCTTGTGGAGGAACACTTGCTATTGTTCCTTCCATGATCTTTAAAAGTGCTTGTTGTACTCCCTCACCAGATACATCTCTTGTTATTGAAGGATTTTCAGATTTCCTGCTTATTTTATCTACTTCATCAATATAGACAATTCCTCTTTGTGCTTTTTCAACATTATAGTCTGCAGCTTGTAAAAGTTTCAAAATAATATTTTCAACATCTTCACCAACATATCCAGCTTCGGTTAAAGTAGTAGCGTCAGCCATTGTAAATGGAACATCTAATATTCTAGCTAATGTTTGAGCTAATAAAGTTTTTCCACATCCTGTAGGTCCAACCAATAAAATATTTGATTTTGCCAGTTCAACTGATTTGCTTGTCTTATTTTCGTAATTTAATCTTTTATAATGATTGTGTACTGCAACTGATAAAACTTTTTTTGCATGATCTTGGCCAATTACATAATCGTCTAGCACAGAACAAATCTCTTTGGGAGGTGGTAAACCGTCTTGGTTTTTTACAAATGTATCTTTGCTCTCCTCTTTAATAATATCCATACATAGCTCAACGCATTCATCACAAATAAATACTGTTGGACCAGCTATAAGTTTTCTAACCTCATGTTGGCTTTTGCCACAAAATGAACAGTAGAGAATATTTTTATTATTATTGCTCATAAATTTTATAACGAATCAAAACAACACTTTAATACATATGACTCTAAGTAATCAAGCATGGGATAAGTGAAAAACTATATGTTGTGAATCATTCTCTTTTAGCTACTACTTTATCAATTAAACCAAAGTCTTTAGCATTTTCTGGAGTCATAAAATTATCTCTTTCAAGAGCTTTTTTGATTTCATCAACAGATTTGTTTGTATGTTTAGAATAAATTTCATTTAATCTTTTCTTTAATGACAAAACTTCGTTGGCATGAATTTCAATATCCGTTGCTTGTCCCTGATAGCCCGCTGATGGTTGATGAACCATAATTCTAGAATTCGGTAGGGAAGATCTTTTTCCTTTAGCACCAGCTGCTAATAAAAAAGAACCCATGCTTGCTGCTTGACCTATACACAAAGTAGAAACATCAGGTTTAATATACTGCATAGTATCATAAATTCCCAAACCAGCTGTAACTAATCCGCCAGGCGCATTAATATAAAGTGAGATTTCCTTTTTTGGATCTTCAGATTCTAGAAATAATAACTGAGCTGTCACTAATGATGCCACATTATCGGTTATAGCTCCAACAAGAAAAACTATTCTTTCTTTTAATAATCTTGAATAAATATCATAAGCTCTTTCGCCCCTATTTGATTGTTCAACTACCATGGGGATAAGCGTATTTAATTGTTCAGGTATTTTTATGCTCATAAGTTGATTCGTTATACTTATACAACTTGTGATTACTTTTTGCTAACTTTTTTTGATTTTGCTTTTGTTGATAAACTTTTTTTTGAAGTTTTTTTAGGTTTTTTAGTTTTTAATGAGTTTTTGACTTTTTTTATATTAGTATCAATATCTTTAAATTTTTGTGACTGTTCTTCTGCATTTTTTTCATTTTCTTCTTTTAATAATTTTTGAGCCTCCACTTGAGTAATTTCTATTTTAGTTGCTTTGCTTTTATCCTTGATCATTCGAATTATTTTTTCTTCGTACAAAGATCCCTTAAGGCTAGCTAATGCAGATGGATTTTTTTGATAATATTCTTGAAGCATTTTTTCTTGTCCGGGCATTGTTCTTAATTGTTTTTGTATTTCTGTTTGCATTTCCTGATCAGATACTTTGATATTATTTTGTTCTCCAAATTCATTTAAAATTAATCCTGTTTTAATTCTTTTCTTAGCCTGATTTTCAAAATCTTTTTTATTTTTTTTAATTTCTTCTTCTTTCATGCCTTCTGATAAAATCTTTACTTCTTGTTCAATTAAATTATCTGGAATTTCATCAACTTTAAATTTTTCAATTTGATTTAAAATTTGTTTATTTGTTATTACATCTAATGAATTTTTATATTCTTCGTTAATTTGTTTTGAAATTAATTCTTTTAAATTATTTAAATCTTTGGCACCTAAGTTTTTGGCAAACTCATCATTGATTTTTGTTTTTTCAGGTTTTTTAACTGTTATAATTTTACAATCAAAAATAGCTTTTTTATTTGCATATTCTTTTTCAGGATAATTTTCAGGTAATACTGTTTCTACTTTTTTCTGGTCTCCTGTTTTTAAATCAATTAATTGTTTATCAAATCCTTTGATAAATAAATCTTTACCTAAAACTAGTTGTGTATTTTTACCTTCTCCACCTTTGAATTCTTTGTTGTCAATGGTTGCTTTGTAATCAAAAATTACTAAATCTCCTTCATTAGATTTTGCTCCTTCTACTTCCTTAAAATTTTTTTGGTTTTGTGCTATTTGCTCTATTCTTTTATCTGTTTCTTTAGAATCTATTTTTACTAAATATTGATCGTATTTAATATTTTCTATTGATTTAATGTCAATTTTTGGAAGTTCAATTACCGAAATAACATATTCCAAATCTTTATCTTCTCCATAAGTTTTTAAATCTATTTTAGGTTGAACTGCAGGTTTAATTTTATTTTCTTCAAGAGCTTTGGAACTGGTATCTTTTAAAACTTTATCTAGCACTTCTCCGAATATAGTCTCGCCAAATTGTTTTTTTAAAATCTCTCTAGGTACCTTCCCTGGTCTAAAACCTTTTAATACAACATTTTTTTTAAGCTCTTCATATTTTTCATCTACATATGAAGACATAGTTTTTTTGTCGATATAAACTCTTAGGTCTTTTGTTAGACCTTTTTTATTTTCAACTGTAACTTTCATAATTTTTTGGTGGGCAAGAAGAGACTCGAACTCTTAAACCTTTCGGTACTAGTTCCTAAGACTAGCGCGTATACCAATTCCGCCACTTGCCCTCAATAATGCAGTTTTATATATGATTGAATTCATTTGTCCAATGCCAATAATTATCAATCTATTGAATTATAAAATATAAATATATAAAAGTTAAAAATTATGATCATTTCACCATGTATAAGTATTTGCAAAACTGATCCTGTGACTGGCTTTTGTTATGGTTGTGGTAGAAGTAATGCTGATAAAAAAATGTGGAAAATTGAGGAAACTAGTGATGAATGGAAAAAAGAAAATCTTAAAATAATACAAAAAAGATTAAATGGATGGCAGCTAGAAAGTTTTAAAGAATCTTACAATCATAAAGTAAATAAAGGAATTACGTTATATAAAAAAGCTAATCAAAAATGAGTTAAACCAAATATCTAAGATCAAATTCTACAGAGATCGCCATATTATGAAAGTTAAATTTCAAAAATTATCTAATAAAATAATCAAATGTAACAAATGTCCTAGATTAGTTAAATTTAGAAAAAAGATATCAAGAGAAAAGAGAGAACAATACAGGAATCAAACTTATTGGGGAAAACCTATAACAGGATTTGGAGATATAAATGGTAAAATTTTTTTTGTGGGTTTGGCTCCAGCTGCTCATGGTGGAACCAGAACAGGAAGGGTATTTACTGGAGACAAGTCGTCAGATTTTTTATATAAATGCTTATATAAAGCTAAGATTTCCAACCAAAGTAATTCAGATCATATCAATGATGGTTTAAAACTAAATAATGCTTTTATTACAGCGGCACTAAAGTGCGTGCCTCCTGGCGACAAACCTTTAAAAAATGAATTAGATAATTGCTTTAATTATTTTAAACAAGAGATAAATCTTTTAAAAAATCTAAAAGTAATTGTAGCTCTTGGAAAAATTGCTTTTGATGCATGTGTTTACTTTTATAAAACTAATTATGGTTTTTCGGACAAAATTAAGTTTGGTCACAACAGCATTTATCATTTAACCAATAATATTTTATTAGTTGGTTGCTATCATCCAAGTCCAAGAAATGTAAATACTGGCAGGCTTAACGAACAAAAGATGACTTCATTATTTAAAAAAGTCTTAAAATTAATTTAATTAAATGATATTAAAATACTAAATTATTCATGAAAATTTATTTAATTTGGCTGATAGGTGTGATTATTTGGAATTTTGGTTATCCGATCGCAACACCTATTGAAGATGTAATCGCAACAATAATTTTGGCTTTTTTAAGTGTAAGTTTAAAAAAATACACTAAATTGTAATTATTCTGACGAAAAATAAATATTTTGATAATAAGAGATAGCTTTTATTTTTGATTGATCTGTATCAGTCATAATTGCTACTCCGGTTAATTCATCAACATTTAGATCATGTAATTTCTTAAAATGCTCTTTAACATTTGCTTTAACAGTAACCCATTCATTTATGTTATCTTTTGTTGTAGATAGAACATAATCTACTGAACTTTTGGTATAAGGACTTCTCCAAGATTCGTTTACTAAATTATTACTAGAGAATACATAATTTACTGCTTTGCTATTTAATAATCCTGATTTTTTAATAACAAATACTCTTGCCGCAAAATCGTGGCCCTTTTTAGTTTTTTCATCTATTCCTTTAAGATCTTTCTCTATCTTCCATGTAATATTTATAAAAGGAGTTTTATTTAGATCAATTTTAACTTCTTTACCTAGTCCAGACGCTGTTCCTTTTGCTTCAGCTCTAAGAAATTGACCATTTTCATTGCTTCCAAGGGAGTATTCTGTCTTTCTTTTGGAACTTATAACTTTTCTAACTTTTAAAGTACTAAATTCTTTTTCGGTGAATTTAAAAACGATAACTGTTTCAGCTTTTAAAGTTAAACACAAAAACATCCAAAATAGTAAAATGAAATTTATAAATCTGATCATGTGACATCTATAACTTAAGAAAATTTTTTTTCAATTATTTTTAAAAAATCATAGTTTGGTCACTATTAAGACATGCATTATTCAAAATCATTACCTATTTTAAATGAAATGAAAACTCTATCTATATTTATACTTTTGGTTTATTGGTCGTTAATAATTTTTGCACCAGTGATATCTAAAGAATTACATCAAATTAAGATGGAGACTTCGATTTTGCCTTTAAGTAAGCCTAATAAGTAGATCTGCCACCGCTAATATCAAAAACAGCAGCTGTAGAAAATGAATTTTCTTCACTGGATAGCCAAGTAACTAAGGAAGCAAACTCATTCATCTCTAAAAATCTTTTTCTTGGAATTTTTGAAAACATAAACTGAACATGCTCTTTTGACATTTGGTCAAGTATTCTAGTTTTTGCACTTGCTGGAGTAACTACATTAACCGCAATATTTTTATTTGCTAATTCTTTACCTAAAGATTTTGTTAATCCTATAACAGCAGCTTTTGCAGAACTATAAGCGCTAGCATTTGCATTTCCATCTTTTCCAGCTACAGAAGCAACATTTACTATTCTTCCATAATTATTTTTTATCATATGAGGAACTATTGCCTTACAACAATAAAAAGTTCCATTGAGATTTACATTCAAAACTTTATGCCATTCATCAATTGGATAATCCCATAATCCAGTAGTTAAACCAGTGACACCAGCATTATTAACAAAAATATCCACTTTTTTGTTAATGATTATTGCATCTATGTTTGTTTTAATATCTTCAAAATTGGTAACATCTACTATTTGTAAAGTTAGTTTATTACTATTTAATTCTTGTTTTGCTTCTTTTATTAATCTCTTGTCTATATCCCAAATAATTACTTCTGCTCCAGATTCAATAAATCGCTTCGCTATACCTAGTCCTAATCCCTGAGCTCCACCAGTAATTATTGCTGTTCTATTTCTTAAATCAAATTGATGCATTTAATCACTTGCCAACAAATAATATGTTATCCAAGATACAAAAGCTCCAATTAACCATGAAAAAGAATGTAAAAAGATTAAATCAGTATTCCATATAGTTGCAGCAGAAAATATAAATCCAATAAATAATGCGTAAATACCTTTAATTTGCCAACCATTTGAATAATAATAAGAACTTCCTGATATTGAAGAAAATATATCTTTATTCGATATATGCTTATTTCTTATCAAATAATAGTCTGCAATCATTATTCCAGATATTGGCCCAAAAAAAGCTCCAATAGTATCTACAAGTGATAATATTCCTATTTGGCTCAAAACAGGTAGCCAGAATAATCCTGCAAAAAATCCAAATAATACAATTAAATATCCTGAACTTTTTAATGAAAGATTTCTAGGTAAAAAATTTAATAAAGCATTTTGAGAAGGAATATAATTTGCAATTAAATTTGTAGATGCTGATGCAAATAAAATAAATAACAAAGCCATGATTGACAAAGATGTATTGTCAAATTTTCCAATTATATCGGTTGGATTAGTTAATAAACTATCAACCTGAACCATGTTTTTTATTAAAATGATATCAACACCTAAAACAATTAGAATTGTTAGAAATGAAAACAAAATTAAATTAATTATTAAACTAATATTGCCTTTATTTAATTCTTCTTCGTTTTTGACATATCTGGAAAAATCACCAAAATTAACAACAACAATTGAGAAATAAGCAAACATCGTTCCAATTACAGTCATCAAGGGCAATATATTGCTTTTTGTAATAGGATTTTCAATATTTAAAGATAATTTAAATGAATTTGATACTTCATTAAAATTCTCAGAAATAATTAATATTAAAAATATAATTAGCCCCAAATAAACAAATAATGCCGAAAAATTTATAAATGATCTGTTTACTGATTGTCCTTTGCTAAACAGTAAATACTGAACTAATAATGTAAATAAAAAAGCAATTCCATCAATAATGCTCATTCCCATATAAAAATATAAAAATATTTCTTGGTCTAAAAAACTACTATTTATAGAAAACAATGTTATTCTTATTAGATATCCAATAGATTTAGATATAAAGAATGTTTGAATTCCAAACATAAAAATACCTACCAAGCCTCTTAATAGCGCAATATACCTGGCTCCATTAATGCCCATTGAGGTTCTTAAAATTACCGGGAATGGTAATCCATGTTTTTGAGAAGGTTTACCTATTAAGTTGGTAAAAATATAAATTAAAAAAGAAGCAATTAGACAGCCAATAAAAACAGTTAAAAAATTTAAATTATAAGCTAGGTAAAGTGAAGCTATCAATGAAAAACCAATTACACTTTGTACATTATTTCCCCAAAAACAAAATAAATCTTTCCAATTCCAATTTTTATTATTTGGATTTATAGAAACTATCTCCCAATTTTTTAACGGAAAATTTTCTTTTTCTTGAATCACTACTTTATATTAAACTAATAAACATTACTGTCCATATAAGAGGTTTGGCAACCACAGTACAATTTTAGGAAATATTATAATTATTATTAATCCTATAACTTGGAGAACCATAAATTGCATCATTCCAAGATAAATATCTTTCAAATCCCATTCAGGAACAACTCCTTTTAAAAAATAAGCAGATAAAGCTACAGGAGGCGATAGCCAGGCGGTCTGAAGATTTACAGCTACAAGAATTGCAAACCATGTTAAATTGAAACCTAAAGCTTCTATTAATGGCAAAATAATTGGTACTATTATCATTACAATTGGTACCCATTCTAGTGGCCAGCCTAATAAAAAAATCACACCCATAACTATGGCTAAAATTAAATACCTACTCATTTCCAATGATAATAAAAATTCTGTTAAGAGCATCGGAGTTCCTAATCTTGCAAAAACTGCTCCAAAAAAGTTTGAAGCTGCTACTAAAACCATTATTAATGCTGAGATTTCTAAAGTTTTTACTAATGCTTCTTGCAATTTTGAGAATGATAATTTTTTGTAAGCAAGAGACAGCAGTAATGCACCCAAAGCACCGCACCCAGCAGCTTCTGTCGGAGTAGCAAAACCTAATAATATGCTTCCAAGTGCAGCAAAGACTAATGCAGCGGGCGGAACTAAACCAAGAAAAAATTCAATCCAAACATCTTTTATGCTTGCTGTTCTCATCTCTTCTGGTAATGGAGGTCCTAACTTTGGATCCATCATACATCTAATTGTGGTGTAAGCCGCATATAAACTAGCAAGAAGAATTCCAGGTATAATAGCAGCTGCAAATAAATCAATTACAGGAATTTCCATTATAGGTCCCATAACAACAAGCATAATGCTTGGAGGAATTAAAATTCCTAAAGTTCCACC
>LUMJ01001006.1_pt1 | contig 17765 bp, 19 predicted proteins | sample 729631 | NCBI WGS metagenome assembly LUMJ01 (sample SAMN03860266, study PRJNA289734) | marine metagenome | biome: seawater column; feature: ocean; material: water; isolation source: Red Sea water column Station 22 - depth 500m | place: Saudi Arabia: Red Sea | collected 2011-10-15 | depth 500 m
AGAATTTCAGTTGAAGCACCAATAACCTTCGGCATGGATGATTGAACGTCAACGTTTACAATTTGAATTTGCCCTATGCTGTATGATTGCTCAGCTTTAGCCTTAAAACCACCTTGAATTCTTGCAATCTTTGCAGCATTTGAGGCTGCTGCAATAACAGATGCTTCTTCGATTACCATCGGGATAAGATAGTCTTTATCATTAATTCGGAAATTTGTAGCAATTCCTAGTGGCAATGAGAATGTGCCTATTGCATTTTCTATCATACCTTCAGCTTCATCATAGGAAATTCCTCCTGTAGCATTCTCTATAATTTTTAATTCATCTTTGGACAAACCAGAAAAATCTGCGACAATGCCAAGTCTTTCTTTTAGAGTTTTTTCAAAAAATTTTGGTATAGATGAATCTGCCATTTTATTTCAATATCCTCAATAGTTTATCATCATCCCTGTCTGGAAAACCTTTTCCATCCGTATTAGAGGTTATGAGATAAAGATAGCCGTCTGGTCCAACATTAACATCTCTAATCCTGCCCATTCCACCGAAAATGCTTTTTTGGTCTTTAATCTTGTTGTCATCAGTATCTAGACTAAATAGACCCAAACCACGCAAACCTGCCATAACAAGGGAGTTCTCTAGTTTGAGTTTGTCCCCATAATAAAATACAATACCGCCAGGTTCTATGGCAGGATCATAACAAACGAGAGAGTCAATAAATTTTTCATTTCCAGAACATTCTTGCTCTGGCCAGCCATAGTTTTTTCCTACCTGAACTAGATTAATTTCATCATTTTTGGTGGGTCCTATCTCAGAAACAAAGAGTTTTCCATATTCATCCCAAGCCAAACCCTTTGGATCTCTATGCCCATATGAATACACGGGAGAATCTGGAAAAGGATTATCATCTGGTATCGTACCATCGTCGTTTAATCGTAGGATCTTTCCCTCTAATGACTGAAGATCTTGAGATCCGTGTGAGGAATCTGAAACTAAACCTGTACCCGCATAAAGTTTTCCATCCGGACCAAATTTGAGTATCCCACCATTGCTAAATGCGGATCCCGGAATCCCATCAAATATTGTTTCAACATCAACCAGTTTGTTTTCTGATTCGGTGATTCTAAGAATTTTATTCCATAGATTATTGTTCTTTTCATACGTATGATAGACATAAAGAAAATGATTTTCCGAAAAAGATGGATGTACTGCTATACCAAGTAATCCACCATCAAAAACATTTGCAGTTCGTAGTGTAGCTAGGGGATCCTCGAGTAGGATGCCAGAATCAATAACCCTAATCCGTCCAATTTTTTCTGTTACAAATATTTTTTCCTCTGCAAAATCAAAGGCACGTGGTTTTTCCAAATTAGTAGCTAAGACTTGGACAAATTCGTTGCTAGAATCTGACATGGGTTCAGGTATAGGCAGGTTATCAGAAGGGGAGGTCCATATTATAATAGCAAAAACTATTGCGGCAACTATTCCGGCAATTCGAATTCGTTTATCCATAAGAAAAAGAATATTGAAATACTAATAATTATTCCGAGTTTTGATAAAGGCGTATATAACGCATAAAGAATTTTTGTTCAGCGGGGTGGGGAAGTCAGTCTACATACGTAGGGCAAAGTCATCCCGTCGGGCTCATAACCCGAAAATCAGTAGTTCAAATCTACTCCCCGCTATAGGTTGTTATGTTTTTTATTGCACTCAAAATCCAACCGTTATCAATTTTCATAAATTTCATATCAAGACATTGATCATCAAATTCATATGGACGTGTATTATCGAACTCCCAATCAAAACCGTTATCTATATCAGGTTCCGGATAACCGTGACCTCTGATTAAAGTAATTGTATTATCATCGTAATTAACTTCTATTTCTGCATAAAGTGCATTAGGATAAAGATATAGTACATGAGGATGGTTTGTTACGGCATCAAATATGGTACGTGTTACATATTCATTATGTAACATTATTACCGAATCAAATTCTTTTAATATGTCTGGATTTTGATCAACGTCAATATCTGTCAAGGTGGTATAGCCTAATAAAGACAGAACTTGAATTCCCATGCCACTTGCCTGATATCTTGTTTGATAAATGTCAGTCTCGGATATTATTTTGACTGTTGTACACTCACATTCTCCACGAAAATGATTGTAAAAACCTCGTACTTCGCTTACAAAAGGAAAACCAAGATCATATCCTTGATATGCTGAAGCGGTGAATGTAGGATATACAACTGCTACATTATGTGGATCATCCCAAATAGCTACCTGCTCATAAATATCCATGTATTCTGGATTTAGTGCAATCGCTGATGATATCCAAAGCTGCTGTATTCCTTGTTCTTCGTCATACTCCCAGACATAATCATCATTAAAACCATACACATCAAAAAGATTTGAAAATAAAAAAGTTAATTGACTTTTTTTAATGTTCATCCCGGATGCAAAAATAACATCTGAGGGTCCATGAGTTGGGATTTTTTTATTTTCTACTTGAATAATTTCTTTTGAGATAAGCCATTCAAGTCCTGAAATAAATGCAGAGTCGGGAATCTTATCATTTGCCCACCAACCTGCGTTATTTTTAATCCAGTTTGGAACCATTTTTTTATATGAAAAATCTATTGAGGGCGTTAGCCCTTCATTGCTAGCAATATCAGAAATTACGATTATTTCGTTTTTAATTAAATATTGAATGGCGTTTAAAAACTCGTTTTCGGTAATCGCATCATTTGCCCACCAGCCTGCGTTATTTTTAATCCAGTTTGGAATTTGAGGGGTTTCTTGAGCCCACGAGTTTGAAACGGTGCTTGACAATACACTTGATCCAATTAATGAAATGAACAAAATTATGGCTGTTATGAACCGTATTCGAAAAGACTTCAATAAATTGAGGATTACTTCGTCTTACATTAAATATTATCTACTGTTTCTCAAATATTAGAACACACATAACCATGGAATTGAAGGATCAAATCCAATAGATTTGTTTTTTCTTTTGAACCTTTGATATGGTCGTGTCAAATGTCTATGTGCTGATATGACCGGAAGATAAAGTTTGCACTGTATTTTACGTGGAATTTCCAAGTTGTATTTTGAAAATGATTTATTGTTGCATTTAATACATTCAAATCCTTGTCTCTTTCCTTTAGATTTCATTTTTTTATTACATTTTTTACAAATCGGATTAGTCGATAGAATGTTTTTTGCTAATTTTATAACATCCATAAATTCAATGTTAATGACTCTTCCATGTTTTTTTGATGCTTTCCTTATTCCTCCTCCAATACGAATTTTATCTCCGGGAATAAGATTTTGTGCTATTTTAGTAATTTCTGTTGGTTTGTAGACTCCGCATCTAATTTTTTCACCTTTGACTAAAATTGAAAAAAATACATGCCCGCCTTGCTCAGTTACAGGTTTATTGTATACCTGTCCAACTAAAAAGCCTGAAGTATATGGCCTAAGATCATTAACTTGAAGCTCATTTTTTAGATGATCTGCAGTTCCTTGATTTGATTTGAATACCATGTATCCGTCTAGCTTTTCATCTACAGTTAGAATAGAAGACGCTGTAACTACAGATTTTACTGTTTCTCCACGTATTCCACAAAATACAGGATCAGGTCCATGTGGTGTAATTAACACTCGATCATTTTTGTTGTCATAGCTGTTAAAAGTATCAGGAAATGTAAGTGATTGCATATTCTTTACACTGTCTTTACTGATTACTCGTTTTTTTCCAAATTGTGATTTTTTTCTGTAACATAACAACTCAAATGTATGATCGTCAAATTTGTAACCAATAGCACCTATCGCGCCAACTAAACCTTGACCATTACCTAGATGAAATGAATCGATTTTGTTATCTGATATAAATTGCCTAGCTGTTTTTCTACTAACCATTTTCCAAAGTGCAATCCTACTAAATTTATGAAATGATTCAGGAATTGATTTGTTTTTATAAAATACAAGCCCGGGGTTAGCGCCATTTTTTATATCAGAATAATTTGCCACAAACTGTGTAATTTTACTTTTTATTTTGTTTGGATTTTTTGTTTTTATGGTTAATCGAACAGCGCCATTACCACGTGTTTTCCATGGAATGTTAGGATTAAATCTAATCAACAACGGATAATCCAAAAACTGAATGTCTTGTTTTTCAAGAAATCTTACAATTTTGTAGGAAAGAAAAGTGGTGCACATTCCCTTGGGTGAATCCGTATCATCAATACCAATGTGAAGAATTGCACTGTTTTCCAATACAATTCTCCTATTTTTCCTACATTTTTGAGTTTTTAATTCCAGATTGGTTTAAATTAAAAACGATCCACCTGTAAACTACAAATGATAGTAATTGATGAAAAAAGGATTTGTGATATTATAGAAACACGAAAGCCTGTTTCTGTTGCATTAAATGGTCCTGATGGCTTGATACCTAAAGTGCAAGACCTTGCGTTGAGAATTGGTAAAAAATATGGGATTCCAGCCTATCTTCTTGCTGATACTACGTGGGGTACATGTGATCTAAATTCTAGTGGTGCCAAAATCTTGAATGCTGAAATACTATTCAATATTGGTCATACGAACAAAATGGAAATGTTTGAAAAAAATGTTGTAATGATTGATGCCTATGATGACATTTCTTTTGATGACGTGACAAAAAAATGCATTGATCTACTTCATGGTAAAACCATTTCACTGATTACGGACAGTCAACATCTTCATAAAATTGAACCCATTAAGAAAACGCTAGAAGAAAACGGGGTTTATGTAAAAATTGGAAAAGGAAAGGGTCAACTAAATGATGGACAAGTTTTTGGTTGCGAATTCTATCCTGCAACTGAAACAATGGACAGTGTAGATGCCAATGTCTTTTTGGGTCAGAGTAATTTTCATGCAGCAGGAATAGCTTTAGCCACAAACAAACCAACTTTCATTTTAGATCCGTATTTTAATGAAATACGAGAGATAACGGACTTTGCCAGAAAATTACAGAAAAAATCTACCTTAGCGATTTACAAAGCTGCTGAAGCTGAAACTTTTGGTGTTATAGTTGGATTAAAAGAAGGTCAAATTTCTAAATTAACTGCTCTCAAGTTCAAAAAGGAATTAGAAAATATGGGTAAAACTGTCCATCTTATTGCATTAACGGATATTACAAATGAAAGAATAAGAAATCTAAAAGATATTGATGCATTTATCCAAGTAGCATGCCCAAGAATTTCGACTGATAACAAATTTGATAAACCATTATTATCAACTCCTCAGGCTACAGCTCTTATGAAGATACTCAGAAAAGAAAACATTGATGAGTACTTTCAGATACAACATTGGTTATAAACAAATAAAAGTTATAATTTGAAAAGTTGTTTATGAACCATGTAGTTTTGCCAGGAGAAAAGGTGGCTTTAATTGAAGAGTATGAAGCGGGAAACAATACCTATGATGATGGTGATATGGTAAGGTCTACGGTTATTGGTGAAACTGATATGAATAAAAAAGAACGATTAGTTATTGTAAAAAACCTAAAATCTACATCAGTTCCAGAATCAGGCGATATAGTCATTGGTACTGTAGAGGCTGTATTAGGTTCAATGATTGTAGTATTGATCAAGTACATAAATTCCAAGCCTGTAAAATCACAAGTTGAATGCATTTGTCCAATAAAAAACATAAGAAAAAAGTATGTTGCATTAGTAAATGATATAGTAAAGATTAGAATTATTGGTAGTCTAAATGGGGCTATACATGCAACTATTAATGATTCAGAATTAGGAGTGCTCTTTACTAAATGTAGAAAATGTGGTAAGGGTGTTAAGCAAATGCGTGACATAGTAAAGTGTATTGAATGTGGTTGGACTGATGATAGAAAACTATCTAGTGATTTTTTAAAAAGCGATTTTGTAAGAGTGAGATAATAAGGTATGAAACGTGTTTCGTTCCAAGGTGAACGAGGAGCATACAGTGAGGCTGCAGCTATTTCCTTTTTTGCTGATAAAATTCAAACAACTCCATGTATAACTTTCACTAAAGTCTTAAAAAATACTGAAGGCGATGTAAGTGATTACTCTATCTTACCTGTTGAAAATTCACTTGAGGGAAGTGTAGGTGAAAGTAATGATTTGTTATTAGAAACAAGTCTCAATGCAATTGGCGAGATATATTATCGCATACGACATTGCCTAATAGGAACTGGTTCAATTGGAGATATTGATACGATATATTCTCATCCTCAAGCTTTGGGCCAATGTAGACAATTAATTCAAGAACACTCATTCAAAACAATCCCATCTTACGATACAGCAGGCAGTGTAAAAATAATTAAAGATTTGAATAAAGATAATATTGCATGTATAGCAAGTGATAGTGCAGCTAAAATTTTTGGCATACCAATAATTCAGGAAGGGGTTGAAGATAATCTAAATAACTACACGAGGTTTCTTGTATTTTCTAAAGTAAAAAATGAAAAAACTGAAAATAGCAAGACATCGATTATTTTTTCTGTAAAACATGAAGCTGGTGCACTATACAATATTATCAACGAGTTTTACCAGTATAAGATAAATCTAACAAAGATAGAATCTAGACCAAACAGGAATACACCTTGGGAATACAATTTCTATGTTGATTTTGAAGGTCATCAGAACGATTCTATGATTAAAGAAATGATACAAAAGTTAAGAGATAACACTCTCTTTCTAAAAATTTTAGGTTCATACCCTATCGCAAAATTAGACTAGAATCCTCGTGGCTTTCTCACAGTAAAGGCCGCACTGAATCCAATAACAACAATACCTGCTATTATTACCAAAATATGATATGTAAAGAACAATGGATCACGAGATAATTCAAATGTTCCAGTTATATTGAATTCAGAGTTTCCAGTATTTTGAATTTGAATTACATTTTCACCAGATACCGTATTGGTCCATGAAAAAGATGCTTTATCCTTATAGCTATTATCTATATTGTTTTTTTCATCAGGCGTAAAGATTTTCACATCAAATGCATCACCAATAATTACCAACGTTTGAAAAGAGTTTGCAGGTGCATTAAATCTAATTTTATCAGAATCACCGATTCCAAAAGTATCATTTGTTTGTCTAATTTCATTTGGATTTACAAATGAATCAATCATAGAAGCAATACCAAGAGCGATAATAATACCACCTACTATTAGACCAATAGTGGTATATTTGTTTAACATAAAAAAAATTCCTAGATGATGAATAAAAAACTAGCTACATAACATCAACATCATGGGGTTGGCTTTCAGCAAATCCAGCCCGTGATATTTTAATAAATTCTGTGTTTTCCTGCATTTGCTTTATGTTATGAGCACCACAATAACTAAGTCCTGAGCGAATTCCTCCTGTAATTTGAGTAATGATGTCAGTTACACTTCCTTTGTATGGGACCATAGCTTCTACACCCTCAGCAACATAATCATTAATATCATCAGTTAGTTCGAAAGTTCCAGTTTCTTTTGTTTTCCTTCCCATCGAGGCAGCTAAAGAAGCCATCCCTCGATAAATCTTGAAGCGTTTACCGTTTTTTGTAATCGTAGAGCCAGGACTTTCATCAGTTCCGCCCAAAATACTTCCCACCATAATAGAAGACGCGCCAGCTGCTAATGCTTTGGCTGCATCTCCTGAATTTCTTGTTCCACCATCTGATATGATTGGTATATTATTATCTATACCAACCTTGGCACAATCTAAAACAGCTGTCAACTGAGGAACGCCTGAACCCGTGATTACCCTCGTTATGCAAATAGAACCAGAACCAACTCCAACTTTTACTGCATCAACACCTGCTTTAATCAGATCTTCAGATCCCTTTGCAGTAGCAACATTTCCCGCAATTATTTCACTGTCTGGAAATGCCTTTTTGATATTTTTTACTGTGTTTATTGCATTTTCACTAATTAACACCTAGTTTTGCGGTAACAACATCTTTTGTCATTAATTCCTTAACTAATTTAGAACAATTTGCTGGTTCAAATAAAACATCTCGTTCAGTTAGAATTCCTACTAATTTAGAGTTGGAATCAGTAACTAAAAGTCCTGAAACTTCCTTTTCATTCATTATCTTAAAGGCGTCTTGAATTGTTTGTTCAGGATTAACTGAATAAGGATTTTCTATAATTACACTTCCAGAGCGTTTAACTTTGAGAACCTCGTTCACTTGCTGTTCGATTGTAAGAAATCTATGTATGATTCCTATACCACCCTCACGAGCAATGGTCACAGCCATTGATGCCTCCGTGACTGTATCCATGTTAGCACTGATTAACGGTATGTTCAAAGAAATATTCCTAGAAAGTTGTGTTGAAAGATCAGTTTGAGAGCGACTACTAATATCTGAAAATTTGGGTACAAGGAGAACATCGTCAAATGTCAATCCCTCTCTTATACTCAAATGAACCTCATACCTTAGAAAAAAAAACTGTTATAAGCGGTTCCTGTCTCTATGATAATTTTCGAATTATAGTGATTGCCTCTCTTGTTTTACCAATATTATGAGTACGAATAATATCTGCCCCATTTAAAACACATACCACCTCAGCCGCTAATGAACCAACAAGTCGATCCAATGGGTTTTCTTTTTTTAGAATTTTTCCAATAAATGATTTGTTTGACACTGACACAAGAATAGGATTATTCAGTTTTATTGACTTTAAATTTTTCAAAATCAATAAATCTCTTTTAACCCAATCCGAATTGATCTTTGTAAAAATAGCATCTCTTCCCCTTCTTCTGAAAAATCCTATAGCGGGATCTAAAACAATTTTTGTTCTAGGAATCTTTGCAGATTTAGATATCTCCAAACTTGATTTTAACAGATTTTTTGTTTTTAGTAATTGATTACCTGTTACAAGTTTTTTACTAAAAGCGCATAAAACTAATGATGGACAGTATTTTTCAATTATTTTTGGCATCATTGGATCATATTTCAATCCTGTGACATCGTTGATGATATCAATGCCTAATTCTAAAGCTTCTTTTGCTACTACTGCTCTGCATGTATCTACCGAAATTGGTAGATTAGATACCTGTTGAATAATTTTAACGGCTTTGATGATACGGTTTGCTTCCGTTTTTTCTGAAACCATCGTTGAAATGTATGGTGCAGTAGACATGCCACCAACATCTACAAAATCGGCACCTTCCTCTTCCATTTTATGAACTGCATCAATAATTCTTTGTTTACTGATTAAGATAGATTTTTTGTAAAATGATTCAGGACTGGTATTTAAAATTCCCATTATTCTAACGGGGTTTGAATCACCTACGGGAACTGGTCCTAATTTATTCATATAATTTATCATAAAGCATACTAATTTGAGTCTATGGCTATTAAGGGCTGGGAATCAAAATACAGAGAGATCCTAAAAGAGTTTAGTTATTCAAGAAAGAAGGATAGACAATCATGTAAATTGTTGGATTCATTATTACCAAACAAAACTAGGATAACAGAGATCAAAGATCTAATAGAGAATAAACCTGTTTTCATAGTAGGTGCTGGTCCTTCATTATCATCCTTTATTCCAATTTTGAAAAAATACAACAAAATCACAAAAATTGTTGCTGATGGTGCAACTCGGGCTCTAATAGAAAATGATTTGAGATCAGATATTGTGGTAACAGATCTTGATGGAGACATTAATGCACTGAAAAAAATTGGTAGAACAAAGGCAATAATGATTGTGCATGCACATGGTGACAATATTGAAAAGCTTTACATTGTAAAAAACTTCAAAAATTGCATAGGAACAACACAAACAAAACCATTAGGAAAAATTCACAATTTTGGAGGATTTACTGATGGAGACAGATGTGTATTTTTAGCCAGCCATTTTAAAGCTAAAAAAATTATTCTTTTTGGAATGGATTTTGGGACTGTGATTGGAAGTTTTTCAAATACTAAAATCATCAACAAAACCATTAAGATCAGAAAATTACATCGTGGGAAGAAATTGCTAGAATGGCTCGCACAAGAAAGTGAATCTGAACTTTATTCCACCACCACAGTGAAAGGATTTACAAAAATCAAGTTTGAAGATATTGATAATATAATCGTCGATAAGAATGCGTTTTAATATTGTCTACGTATAAGAGAAAATATGGGGTTTTCAGACGAACAGATTCGTGACATTTTAGAATTAAAAGAACAACTTGCTGAAAAAATAGAGAAACATGTAAAAGAAATTGAAAAACTTGAAAAAAATATTTCTATTCTAAACACAATCCTCAAACAATCAAGTTTCACAAAAGCTTCAGACCTTACTCTCGATACTGAAAAAAAGAAAGATGTAATTCCAGTTATAAAAAATTCGGATGGATCAACTATTGCAAATGTATTTGTTTCAGATGATAAACTTTCAATTGTTTTAGATACAAATATCACGCTTAATTCCGAAACACCTCCTCTGAAAGCTTTTTTTATAGATCGTATCATTGGTGAGATGAAAAATAAGGATAATCAAGAAGTTGAAAAGGGAAAAATTGGAAAGGATGATGTTATTGATTGCATAATCAATAACAGTGGCAGTACGATAAGAGAGATTATAATAAAAAATTATCGTCAAAAAGAAAGAGTGGATGAGATCATAAACACTGCAACATGGTCTTTAACACGAATGATAGAAAATTCAGTGTGATTTTATGGATAAAATCGTTGTATTAGATTTTGGTTCTCAGTATAGTCATTTGATATGCAGGCGCATTAGAGATTTTTCAGTGTATGCCGAGCTTGTCCCATATGATGTTTCTTTAGAAGAACTAAAGAAACTAAATCCTAAGGGAATAATCTTTTCAGGAGGACCATCCAGTGTGTATAACTCTAAGGCACCTATACCTACTAAGAAAATTTTCCAATTGAAGATACCTATATTGGGAATATGCTATGGACATCAAATAATTGTTAATAATTTTGGTGGCAAAGTAAAACGTGTAAATAAAGAATATGGTTCAGCTGTACTCTCCATTGATGATAATTCTGATATTTTTAATGGAGTTGGTGATTCTATTAGAGCTTGGATGAGTCATGGAGACGAAGCTAAAGTTATACCTGATAATTTTGAAATTATTGGTCATACAGAAAATTCACGTGCAGCAGCAATTTCAAACAAGCAGAAAGATGTGTATGGAATTCAATTTCATCCAGAAGTAGTACACACAGAAAATGGAAATGAAATTTTGAAAAATTTTGTCCTCAAAGTTTGTCACGCAAATCAAGATTGGACACTAGAAAGATTTGTTGAAAATTCTATAGAAAATCTTTCAAAATTAAAGGGGAATGTTTTGTGTGGAGTTAGTGGAGGCATAGACTCTACTGTTACTGCATTGCTAATTCACAAGGCAGTGAAAAAGAGGCTTAAATGCATTTTTGTTGATAATGGTCTTTTGAGGTTAAATGAGGCTAAGGAAATAGAGAAAATGTTCTCTAAGAATTTTAAGGTCAATTTCACAAAGATAGATGCACAAAAACAATTTTTGTCAAAATTAAAGGGAGTTGATGATCCCGAAGAAAAAAGAAAGATTATTGGAGAGGAATTTGTTAAGGTTTTTACGAAATTTGCTAAGAGTAAAGGTCAGTTTACTTGGCTTGCTCAGGGAACCCTTTACCCTGATGTAATTGAAAGTGGAGTATCAAAGGGTCCCGCGTCTGTTATCAAAACACACCATAATGTTGGTGGCCTACCAGATTGGTTAGATTTGAAAGTTTTAGAGCCATTACGTGACCTGTATAAGGATGAGGTAAGAAAAGTTGCAAAAATTCTCGGAGTTCCTCAAAGTTTGCTTATACGACACCCATTTCCAGGACCAGGACTGGCGGTAAGAATTATCGGCGAAGTTACGAAAAATAAATTGGATGTTACAAGAGTTGCAAGTAAGATAGTAGAAGAAGAATTACAAAATGCAAACATCTATGACAAGGTTTGGCAAGCATATGCCGCAGTTGGTGATGACAAAGCTGTTGGAGTTGTTGGAGATGAGAGAAAATATGGCAACATAGTGATGATTAGAGTTGTAGATTCTGTTGATGCTATGACTGCTGATTGGACTAGACTGCCAAATGAACTCTTAGAGAAGATAAGTAATCGTATTACAAATGAAATTGATGAGGTTACTTGGGTATCTTACGTGATTTCAAGTAAGCCACCAGCAACAATAGAGCCACAATAACTATAAACTATTCAACAAGCAGGCACCAAAAACACCCGCAGAATCACCTAGTTTGTTTTTTAGTATAGGTGTTTCAACTAAATCACTAAATACTTTCTCGTAGACTGCTGCTTTGCCTTCATCGTATAGGAATGACATATTTGAAACACCTCCTCCTAAAACCACTACATCTGGATCTAAAATGTCAATTACATTTGCAAGGCTAATTCCAAAATTCTCAAGAAATTCACTTTTCCATTTTTCCATCTTTTCATTAGATGGTGTTTTGGCTATGGTTTGTAGTGATTCTTTTCTTCCAGTAAGTTCCAACCAACGGTTTTCTAGAGCAGGGCCGCTGATGTATGTCTCAACGCATCCCTGCTTACCACAATAACATTCATTTCCATAAGGTCGAAGCGTGTGATGTCCCCACTCTCCAGCAATGTTTGTCCTTCCTTTGTGTAATATTCCATTGATTATAATCCCACCCCCAACACCCGTTCCCATTATAACTCCAAAAACAACATCATATCCTTTAGCAGATCCTAGCAACGATTCTGCAAGAGCAAAACAATTGGCATCATTCTCCACTACAATTTGATATCCCAATGCGTTCTCAATATCATTTTTTAATGGCATTCCAATGAGACATTTGGTGTTGCTGTTTTTGATCAATCCTGAATTAGTGTTAGTAACACCTGGTGTGCATATTCCAACTGATATCTCCTCATTTGTTTTTGCTTTTAATTCGTTTACCAAAGATATGATAGATTTTACAATAGAATCATAACCGTATTCTTGGTGTGTTTCTATGCGTTTACGTTGAATTGTGTTATATTTTTCATCTAGCAAAATTCCTTCAATCTTAGTTCCACCAAGATCAATTCCTATTTTATACACAAATACAGTTTGTTCGGTAAGTTTTGAAGTTTTAGTAATTTTGAAGAATTTATCCCATTGGAGGCATACCTGGGGGACTACCGCCAGCACCTGGGCCACCAGATATAGCAATCACATCATCAATTCTAAGGATCATACACGCCGCTTCCGTTGCTGATTTTATAATCTGCTCTTTTACAACCAATGGCTCAACTATATCCAAGGAATACATGTCACCAATATTGCCTTCCCTTGCATTAATACCAATAGAATTTTTTCCACTATCATGTTTGGCACGTAAAGCAATAATAGAATCAATTGGATCCATTCCAGCATTTTCTGCTATTGTTATAGGAATTGTTTCTAATGATTCTGCATATTGTTTAATGGCAAGTTGTTCTCTTCCATCAAAACTGTTTGCCCATTCTTTTAGTTGTCCAGCTAAATACGCTTCAGGTGAACCGCCACCTGCTACAATTGATGGTGTTTCTATAACATCCTTAACTACCATCAAAGAATCATGTATAGAACGGTCAGCCTCATCAACAACCCTTTGTGATCCTCCTCTGATAAGAACTGTTACTGAATGAGGATTTGTACATCCTTCTATGAAAACCCATTTGTCTGATTCAATCTTTTTTTGTTGTACAATTTCAGCAGATCCTAAATCCTTTTCTGAAATATCATCAAGATTAGATGTGATTCTTCCGCCAGTTGCTTTTGTTAATTTAGTCATATCACTTTCTTTTACTCTTCGTACTGCCAAAATGCCTTGCTTAGAAAGATAATGCTGTGCAATGTCATCAATTCCCTTTTGGCAAATTAACACATTAGCACCAATACCATGCAATTTATCTACCATCTCTTTCAGCATTCTATTTTCTTCTTCTAAGAACACCTGCATTTGAGATGGATCAGAGATCCTTATTTCAGAACTCATTTCAGTTTTTTCAACTTCAAGTGCCGCATTAACAAGTGCTATTTTTGCATTTTCGATCCTTGTAGGCATGCCACTGTGTACAACTTCCTTGTCAAGAACTATGCCACTGATTAAAGCAGTATCCTGAATAGAACCTCCTGATTTTTTTTCTACTTTAAGGTTATCAAGATCAACAGAATAATCATTTTCTTCTTTGTTTGCAATTTTCAGTACCGCATTTACAATTAATTTTGACAAAGAATCACTGTCATCAGAAACTAATTTAGATTGCATACTTGTTTTTGCAATTTTGATTAATGATTCCGAGTCATCAGCTTTAATTGTTTTTGCGAGACCAGCTAATAATTCAAGAGCTTTCAAGGAAGCGGCTTGATATCCCTATTGTTTTAGAGATTTCAACCATCATTTTTGCAGCAGGATGTTGTGCATCAATTTCCTTTAGAATTGTTGCACCATCGTTTGTAATTGTAACATCTCCCAATGAATCCACTAACATTTTATCTAAACCACGTGGCCCTAGGCTTGTTTTGACTAATTCTGCCACCAATTTTGCCGCAGTAATATTATTTTTTTGGGCATCTCTTCCTTTTTGTTGAAGGGCACTTTCTTTTAATACTAATACTGGACCATTAGGTGTCTGTTGAATAGATGCCATTTTTCCATATTTGTAAAACCCCTTAATATTCTATGTTGCTATGGTTTTTAGGATTGAGCGTGCCTTTACATCAACTAATCCAGTACACAGTATTCTAATACTTGGTAGTGCCAAAAACGGCAAAAAAAGTGGTATGAGATGAGGTTTTTTAAATTTACAGCCAGTATCGGCTAATATTGAATTTAATCCAGCAAAGTTTTTTGATACATTTTCAAAGTTATCCGTAGACATAATGCCAGCCAATTGTAATTTCATAGATGAAATGGTTTTTCCTTCATTAACAATTATCATTCCGCCTTGAGTCTCAATAAGGTGATTAGCTGCTATTGCCATATCTTTTTCGTTAGAACCAATTACGATCAGGTTATTTTCGTGAAAATTCCACGTTGAAGCAAAGGCACCTATCTTGGCACCAAAATTCTTCAAGAATCCAACAGTGTGTTTTGCAGAGCCAAAAGTTCTATCAAAGGCAGCTACCTTCCACACATCTTTGTCAAATGACGGAATAACATTTCCCTTTTTTACCGATAAAGACTCGCTTGTTCTTTCCGTAATAATCTCCGTTTTCATATTTATAGCATTAACATCAACGAAGTCAGAATTAGATTTTACAAAAAAATCATTCTCTGTGTATTTTTTTAACTTGACAGTTTTAGTCATCCATTTAGGTACCGGCTGATTTTTTATCGCATGTACAATAGTATTGTTGGACACCACCAACTTTCCTCCAACAAACACTTTTCTCGGTTTCATTTTAGTCATGTCGTCAAAAACTAAGATATCTGCTAACTTTCCTGGCGCAATGCCACCCAAATCCTTTCCCATATTATAATAGTCAAAACAGTTTTTTGACGCCATGGAAATTGCGTCTATTTGATTCAAGCCAAGTTTTACCGATTCTCTAATACAATGATCAATGTGACCAAACTCAATAATGTCAAAAGGATCAAGGCCATCGGAACAAAACATTAATCGATTAGTATGGGTTGTATTTGAAAGCACTAATGGTATAATCTTATTGAGATCTCTACGTATAGATCCCTCTCTGATCATTATCCACATACCCAATCTTAACCGTTCTAAAACCTGATCAAAATTGGTTGGTTCATGGCACGAAAGAATTCCTGATGACACGTAAGCATTTAATTTTTTACCAGATGCGCCAGCTGTATGACCGTTTATTATGCAACCATTATCAAGCATCACTGATAATGTTTTCATTGTTTTAGGATCACGTTTTGTAACTTTTGTCCATGAAAACACTTCACCCAAACCAAGAACATTTGGTATTTTTATTGCAGATTTTTCTTCACTTGGGCTTAACGTTTTTACACAGCTAAATTTTCTGTCAACTGGTAGACCACCTGGTATAACGTGAAAAAAACGTATTGGAAGACCTGATGTCATTTTAACAAATTCTCTAAATCCACTATAGCCACAAGTACTCACTATATCTATAGAATCAGCAAAAAGTGAGGTGACACCACACAAAATAGATTTTTTTACAAATTCTGCAGGTGAGATAAACTGATCTACATGAATATGAGGATCAGCAAATCCAGGAGTCACATACTTTTTTTCTAAATTTATTACAACAGTTTTTTTACCCTTTGTGTGAGATGCATCCCTGCCAACATATGCAATTCGTCCCTGTGATACTGCAATTTGAATTTCTGGTAAAATCTCACGAGTATACACATTTACTAACAAACAGTTTTCAAAAAGAAGATCAGCAGGCTTGTCTCCTATAGCAACCGCGTTTAAATTTTGTATTGCATTTGACAAAGGAAGAACCATATTTTCTTGAATACATTGTAATTATTAAGAATGGAAGCGATGTTTAAATTACAGAGATATTCGGAAGTTGTTGTGAACATACCAAAAGAGATTAATCGTTTTTGTCCTAAATGCAAAAAACATACTATACAAAAAATTTCTATTTATAAAGCGGGAAAAAGGCGAGGAACAGCTGCTGGTGAGAGAAGACATGCGATACGAAAAAAAGGATATGGAGGTCAAAAATTCCCCAAGCTTGCAAAGCCTGCAAAAACAACAAAGAAAGTTACACAGATTTTTACGTGCCCAGAATGTAAAAAGAAATCTATGAAAAATGGTATTAGAATTAGAAAATTTGAGTTGGTTGCAAAATGAAAAAAGAACACCAACTTATTCCGGAGACAAAGAGTAAATTCCTCAAAGTAAATTGTAAAGAATGTGAAGAAGAAAATATCGTCTATTCACATGCTTCAACACCTGTTACATGTGGGTCTTGTGGAAATATAATAGCAAAACCAGCAGGCTCAAAAGCAAAAATAATAGGTAAAATTTCAGGAACTGTTGAGTAATTCGTAATCTTTCTTTGTATTCAAATTAAAAGCTATTCTCTTATCATCTAAAATTGTGTAGTTTTCTTTCATTGGATTCAAATTTTTAATTTTGTCAGCATTAATAATGGAAATTCCAGTGTACGTGCATTCAATATCATCAAAATGGACCAACAGGCTAGATTCTAAACCTAATGAATTCAAAAATTTATTTGATACAAGAAAACTAGTCCAAACGTTTTCTGAATTAAATTTTTTAGTTATGATTTGAATAATTTTTTCATCTAATAGTGGTAAATCACCAGAAGTAACAAGTACAAATCCCCCCATCTTTTGTAGGAGAAAATTTAGATCATCTGTATATCCATCTCCAGGTGTAGTTAAAGTTTCTACCCCACTTTGTTCTAACATGTGTTTTGTATCAGGTGAATTTTGACTTGTAGCAGTAATAACTTTGGAAAAACAATGAGAGTTTTTTAACGCATCAATTACATGAAAAATTATCGGTTTTTTGTATCTAAGTAATAATTTTTCATCAGAGAGCTCCATCCTAGTCCCCTTGCCACCTGCCATCACTAATCCAATCATAGTGATACGAAGATTAACAGAGATGATAGTCTTGTAAGTTCATTAGTTGCACCGAGAACATCTCCAGTAATTCCACCAAAACTTCTAGTAGAAAGACCAATCAAAAACAATGTCACGCCTATTGACGCACCAAAAAGTATCAATCCTACAGTTCCACCTATCACAACAAGTGGAATAATAGTAATAACACCAGCAA
>LUMJ01000922.1_pt1 | contig 17727 bp, 22 predicted proteins | sample 729631 | NCBI WGS metagenome assembly LUMJ01 (sample SAMN03860266, study PRJNA289734) | marine metagenome | biome: seawater column; feature: ocean; material: water; isolation source: Red Sea water column Station 22 - depth 500m | place: Saudi Arabia: Red Sea | collected 2011-10-15 | depth 500 m
TCCGTAAACGATATACTGCCGTCTAAAAATCGGTAGACCGCTTCTTCATTAGCCACATTTAACACCGCAGGATAGGTTCCGCCGTTTTTAAGAGCGTCATAAGCAAGCTGGATACAGGGGAATCTTTCAAAATCCGGTGCATGAAAAGTGAGCTCAGAATTCGTAAGTAAATCAAGAGATTCCCAGTTTGAAGGTGCATGATGAGGATATGTCAGCGCATATTGAATCGGAATTTTCATATCAGGAACACCAAGCTGTGCCTTTACTGATCCATCAGAAAATTCCACCATTGAATGAACGATAGATTGCGGGTGAATTATAATTTCTATATCATCAGCGTTAACATTAAACAACCAATGCGCTTCTATAACCTCGAGTCCTTTATTCATCATTGTAGCTGAATCGATCGTTATTTTTTTACCCATTTCCCAATTGGGATGGTCGAGCGCTTCATCTGCGGTTATTGTCGAAAATGTTTTTACATCCCGCTCGCGAAAAGGTCCACCGCTTCCTGTTAGAATCAGTTTTTTGACGTCGTCCATTGTTTCTCCAGTGAGACATTGCCAAATGGCAGAATGTTCACTGTCTACAGGAAAAATTTTTGATCCAGATTTTGCTTTTGCTTCTTGGATCAATTTTCCTGCCATCACAAGGCTTTCTTTATTGCTTAGGGCAACATCAATTCCGGATTCAATTGCTGCAAGCGTTGGTTCCATTCCTGATGAACCTACCAACCCGTTCAATACCACGTCAGCCTTTTGAGATGCTAACTCCAGCAATCCGTCACGCCCTGAAAAAACTTCAATGGATTCACTTTGCAGCGCAGCTGTTACTTTATCAGCGTATGGTTCATCCGCTATGCAAACCGCCTTGGGACGAAGGGTTAAAGCCTGTTCAATAAGTTTATCAGCGTTTGTGTTAGCAGAGAGATAATCAATTTGGTATTCTTTGCCTAATGCATGAACAACTTGTATTGCATTAGTTCCTATGGATCCGGTGGACCCTAAAATTGAAATCGTTTTTTCCATTATCTGAAACTGGTTACTGCATCAAATGACAGATATACCGAATTTGGATGAAAATGAATCTTTGTCCCGAAATTCCACCGTTTTACAGGCCATACAATTCCGGCCATTAAAAAATTGGTTTGGCCTTCGATAATTCCGGGTATTTCGTTTTCAGACTCCACATTAATATGCGCGCTGTAAAGATTCACCCCAAAGCCGAATACCATTGGAATAAACCTAGTTTCAACTTTCCTGAATATGCTGCTGTGTATTGTTCTGCAGCGAAATTGGGAAGGGCCGTCCAGGTATCCGAAATTCATTGCCAGGGCAGTAAAGCTGTTATCTGATTCCGAAAGCAATAAATTATATCCATAGCCTGAAACGTGAATAATATCGGATCCGGAGCTATATCCGCTGATTGAGCCATTGATGCTCAAGTTTTGTGATACGAAAAATGATCCATGCAGAGCCGGAAATCCAAAAAGCGGATTTTCTGCAAACGTTTCGCCGGTAATATCTGCCGCCAATCCAAAAGAAAGCCCTGTGTAAAACCTTGTGCTGCCGGAGTGGACCAAAGTTGCCGAGTGTCCCGCCATAAAGGAGATGCTCTTGGTAAACGGTTCTACTTGTTTTCTGAATTGAGAAGAAGGTACTGTGCTTAGATCAAATGACGGCCATTTTGCAAAACCAATGGATTGCACCAATACCATCAGACATGCAGCATATTTTATGATCATAATTGTTTAGCACACGAAGTTAAATAATTCCTCGTTCGCTTGAGGATAAGAATTCTGCAATGTGCATTGCCTCAGGCACATCATTCAATTCATTCTGTATTTTTTCAATAACCTCTTTTTTAGGCGCTTTTTTAATATAAATCAAACGATAAGCTTTTTTAATTGCTGCTATAGTTTCATTGCTGAATCCGCGGCGATCGAGTCCAATTTTATTAAGACCTTTAAACGCCAGCGGCTCACCTGCAGCAAGAATATACGGAGGCACATCCTGGACGGCCCTGAAACCGCCGCCGATAAAAACATGCGCTCCGATTTTAGTGAATTGATGGACAAGGACACAACCTCCCAATATAGCATAATCTTCAACAGTTACATGCCCTCCAAGAGTGGTTAAGTTGGACATGATAACATGGTCGCCTAAAAAACAGTCGTGGGCTACATGAACCGTTGCCATCAAAAGGACATTGCTTCCAATCACAGTTTTTCCTTTATCCGCTGTGCCGCGATTGATAGTAACAGATTCGCGGATGGTTACATTGTCGCCAATTTCGACTTGCGTTTCCTCGCCCTTAAATTTTAAATCCTGAGGAATTTCACCAATACTGCAATTATGAAAAATGTGGCACTCTTTACCGATGGTTGTTCCGGATTTAACCGTCGTATAGTTCCCGACCGAAGTACCTTCTCCAATGGAAACACCGTCTTCAATTACCGAATACGGGCCTACGGATACATTTTTTCCTAAATCAGCATTCGGATGAACCAATGCTGTGGGATGAATCAATGATGAAATGTCAGGTACCTGCCCGTTCAGTTAGGTTGGCGATAAATGTTGCTTCTGCAACAAGTGTATCATCCACAAACACTTCGCCGTAAAATTTACATGCCTTTAGTTTTCGTTTTATCAGCCGGACAACAAATTTTAACTGATCACCGGGAATGACAGGCTTTCTCAGTTTTAATTTTTCAACCTGTGATAAATGAAGATTTGTTTTCAGCGGGTCTTCCATGCTCGATAATCTTGTCAATAAAAACAAACGGGTACCGATGTGGGATTAGCCGGAGGATTTCGTTGATATCCAGGGTATTATTATTCCCCATCTTATCCTCCAATTACAATTAATTGAATACAGACTTGTATTGACTTCGAATCATTTTAACAAATTCTACGTTGCTGGCATGTCCACTTCTGGCGGCAGTTACATGCCCTTGAATCGGCATCCCCAGCAGTGCCAAATCACCAATTAAATCCAATGCTTTGTGCCGAACAGGCTCATTTTTAAACCTTAGTACTTTTCCATTAAGAATACCGTTCGCTCCTAAACTAATTGCTTCCTGAACTCCAAACTCCCTTTGAAGTATATCCGCTTCTTCTTCATCAATTTTTTTGTCTACAATTACAATTGCGTTTTCAAGACTTCCGCCCTTTATCAGGCCTTGATCCTTCAGCATTTCCACTTCGCTTAAAAAACAAAACGTCCTTGCAGGCGCCACCTCTTTCGCAAAATCTTCTGCCATATTGTAAATCGCCTCGTACTGTGTTCCAAGCTGCGGAAGCGTGTAGTCAACCATGAAGGTTACTCGAAATCTATCAGACGGAATAACATGAATATCAATTTCCTTTTCCGCGTCTGAATACATCACAGGTTTATCAATCACCAAAACCGCTCTTGGTTTGGGTTGCTCAACTACTCCGGCGTCCAAAATAATATCTACAAAATCTTTTGCGCTTCCATCCATCACCGGCGCTTCTTTTTCGGTCAGCTCAATCAAAACGTTATCTATCCGAAGTCCTGTCACAGCCGCAAGAGCATGTTCAACAGTATGAATTCTTACGCCATTTTCTTCAATGGTGGTACCGCGCGAAATATCGACCACATGTTCTATATCAGCACGAATTTCCGGGCATCCTTCAACGTCCGTCCTGGCAAATCGAATTCCGTAATCCTCGGGAGCCGGTTTAAATGTAATGGTGCTTTCTACCCCGGTATGAAGTCCCATTCCAACACAAGAAGCCGATTTAGCTATTGTTTTCTGGTTTCTCTTCATATTTTGCCTCCAAGACGTTAGGAATTCTCCTCCAACTTTCTGAGACGTTTTTTTAGTACCGATAATTGGGTTAAAACGGCATCTTTTTTCTGTTGATCGCGAAGTTTACGGGCGGGACGTCCACTGTAAATTTCGCCTCCGGAAACAGATTTCATCACGGCAGATACTGCTGCAATCATTGACCTGTCGCCAATAACAACATGATCTGTTGCAGTGCTTTTCCCCCCGAATGCGCAATAATCACCAATAACTGTGCTGCCGCCGATTGCAACGTGTCCGGCGAACAGGCAGCCTTTGCCTATTTGAACATTATGGGCAATATGAACTTGGTCGTCAAGTTTTGATTCTGTGCCAATAATGGTGTTGCCAATTGTTCCTCGATCAATGGTACAGTTTGCGCCAATTTCTACATTGTCTTCAATGACGACGCGCCCAATTTGTGGTATTTTTATATGTGTGTCTTTCTCTGTCACAAACCCAAAGCCGTCAGCACCAATAACCGTTCCTGAAAATATGGTAATGGCATTTCCAATGTTGCAGTCAGCATATATCTTAACACCTGAATGAATATCAACATTCGAACCAATTACGGTGCCTTGCCCAATCACACTGTGCGGTCCGATTTTCGAGTTATCACCAATGGAAACATCATTTTCAATTACCGCAAAGGGGCCTATGGAAATGTTTTTCCCCAATGATGCGCCCGGATCGATAATTGCAGTGGAGTCAATAGTTGGTTCGGGAGCCGATTTAGGATTAAACTGTTCGAGAATTTTCGCCATTGAAACTCTTACATTTTTTACCAGAATTCCGTCTGTTTCAAGTAATGCATCTTTTTCGTCGGTCAGGATTGCCGATGCTTCTGTTGCAGAGGCATATTGGATGTATTTTCTGCCATCAAGAAATGTAAGTGTCCCCTGCTTTGCATTTCTAATATCTGACACGCCGGATATGGAAACATTTTCATCTCCCATAACAGAACCGTTAACCAAGTCGGCTAATTCCCTGAGGGTGAACACACTGGCTTATTTTTTTACTGTGAATCTGAAGATTCAGGAAGACTATATTTCCTCAGCTCGGCGAGAACATCGTCCGTTAAGTCATGCTTTGGGTTGCCGTAAAGCAGAGCAACTGATCCGTCAATAATGTAGTCAAATTCCTGTACAGCTGCGACTTTATCCACAGCACGTTTTACTTTCGTAAGAATATCAAACTCCAACTGAGCCTGCCGGCTGTACAATTCACCCTGCGGACCAATCTTCTGTGCCTGAAAAACTTGGATCATCCTTTCGGTGTCCTTGATTTCCTGTTCTTTTTCACGGCGCCATTCCGGTGAACTCATAAGCCTCTGTGCTTCAAATGCCTGGTTTAAGCTGTCGAGGCGTGTAAGCATCACACGGTACTCCACTTGCACCTTTTGATATTCAGTCTGAAGCTGGGATTCTGCATCTTTGAATTCTTCATACTCTGCCCGGATTCTGTCCGATTGGACATATCCGATTTTTCCCTGAGCATTCGCAATTCCTGAGATTAAGACAAATCCCAATATTAATAATGTTAGTTTAAATGAATGAGTCACTTTTTTCTCCTTGAATGATTAATAGTTTCCTTGCCCAAAAATTATGGTGGCCATCCACCCCTCTTTATTTCCATCGCCATCGGCGTCATCAAATCCATAGCCGTAATCAAAACCTAACATTCCGATCATCGGCATAAAAAACCGTATACCCAAGCCGACGGACCGTTTCAAATCCAGAGCGCCTGAGCGATTCATATAATATGGTTCAGACATATTTTGATCTTCCCAAACATTCCCCATCTCAGCGAAAGCCAAGGCGTAAACTACTGGATTTTCTGAAATAGGAACCCGGAATTCTGACGTGAATTTAAGCATCGCGCTTCCTCCAAGCGGAGAGCCGCTTGATGTCCTGGGCCCAACCGAATTGTCCCGGTAACCTCGTAACATTGTACCATAAGGAATTCCGTTGCCGCCCATGATGAATTTTTCATCAAAAGGAACAATGGAAATTTCATCTCCAGAAGAACCAAGAGGACGAATAACCCCCATTTTGAAAGAGCTCATTAATACGAATTTCCAGAATGTAGGCGTATACCATTCTAAATTCAAAACATGTTTATGGAAGTCCTCATTCCCGCCAAGGATTCCGCCTGACAGTGTGGATACAAACGACATTTTAGATCCGCGTGTCGGGAACTCAGCTCTGTCATGGCTATTGCGCGAAAGCACTTGGGTTACATTAAGCCCTACCGTGCTGGTAATTCCATTTAAATATGTGTCAAGATCTTCTTCGGTTCCTTGGTAATCCTTCTTTTGCGCTCTAAAAACCCAATAACCGCTAAAATAATCATCAGGCCATTTAAATCTACGACCCCATTCTACCGATCCACCTCTGACCAATATATCCAGAGGGAAATAATATTGTGTAGCAGAGCCGCGATAGGAATAACTAAGACTGAAGCCTACTCTGTTGGGCGAATCAAATATCATTGGATCAACAAATCGGAGGCTGAAAGACTGATACTTCCCGGGGTCTTGGTTGTAAACACTGTACTGTGTCCCCACCCTAAAGAATACTCCGAATTGCTGGCCCAGACCTCGAAAATTCTTCATATTGACACTTCCGCCGCCCTCCATACCGTATGCGCCGGTAATTCCTACGCTTGCAGTAATTTCATCTGTTGGTTTTTCTTCCACCGTGAATTCAAGGTCCACTTCATCCTCATCAACGCGGGCGACATCGGGTACAACATTGTTGAAATAATTCAATACAAACAGATCCCTCACACTTCTCTGCAGAGTGGTTCGATTGAAAATATCTCCCGGATAAATTTTTAATTCTCTGCGGATTACATTTTCTCTGGTCTTGGTGTTTCCATAAACATAAATGTTGCGGACTTTTACCTGATGGTTTTCGGTTATCATAAATCGTATATCAAGGGAATCTTCCCCGGTTGGTGTGATCTGCGGTTCAATTTGGCTGTATATATAGCCTTTGTCCAAATAAAGCGACTGCACTTTTTCCAACACAGCGACGTTCAGGTCTTCTTCGCTGAAATAAGCGCCTTTTTCTAAGCCGAGGGCATCCTCTAATATTTCGGTTGTAAATAGCGAATGGCCGTCCCAAGAGAAATTTCTATATTTGTACCTCGGTCCTTCGTGTACATTTATTTGCAGATACAGCCTTTTGCCAGATTCATCATAATAAACAGAATCGCTTAGAACATTGAAATCTCTATAGCCTCTATTGCGGTAAAATTCTGATAAGGTCAATTTATCTTCCTGATACTTTTCATCATCAAAACTCGATCGCCAGAACAAATACCATCTTTGCTGCTTGGTTTCCTTTAATACCCTGCGGAGCCTGAAATCTGAATACGCGTCATTGCCATCAAATACAATTTTTCTTGTCTTTACTTTTCTGTTTTCGGAAATCGAAAAGACCAGATTTTTTGTATTTTTTTCTGCAGGACTCGCATCTGCAGATAGGTTTTCCGGCGATTTCATTTCTGCAGTGCACACAGTAGTTAAATATCCCTTTTCTGCATAAAGGTTTTGAATCGTATTAATCGATTGCGCAATCAAGTGCGGCTTTATGCGCTGACCCTGCTTGAACTCCAATTCATCCCTGAGGGTGCGGTCACGTATCTTTTTATTCCCTTCATACTCTACTGTGCCGAGAATTGGATTTTCTTCAACTTCGATCCTGATCGACATTCCTTCGGGCGTATCTTCCTCAACTTCTATTTGAATATTTTTGAACAGACCCAGCTGCCAAAGCCTTTTTACTGCATTCGAAAAATCTTTCAAACGAACAATTTGTCCCGATTTGAGTCCTGCTGTATAGCGAATCATATTGTCTGATGTCGTTACATTTCCGTTTACCTGCACTTCCTTTAATGTTACCTCCTGAACTTCCTGCGCAACAGCGATAGAAAAAACCGCATACAAAATCGTGGATATGGTGAAAATTTGTTTCATGCTTATGCTACCTGTTCACTTACTTTGCCGTAGCGTCGTTCTCTATCTTGGTAAATATTTATCGCTTCCAACAAATCATCTTCCCTGAATTCCGGCCAATATTTTGAAGAAACAAACAGTTCGGTATAAGCAATCTGCCATAATAGAAAGTTGCTTATCCGATACTCTCCACCTGTTCGAATCAATAAATCCGGATCAGGTATTTCAGATGTTTGCAGCATGGAGGAAACCAGATCTTCATCAATTTCTTCAGAATCAATATTGCCGTTTTTCATTCTTTCGCCGATTTTTTTCATCGCAATCATTAATTCCTGACGCCCTCCGTAACTTAGAGCAAGATTCAAATTCAACCCGCTATTATCCCTAGTCAATGCAATGCCGTCCTCAATCCCCCTTCTTGCATCATCCGGCAAGTCAGAAACTGAACCGATGGCTGTCAGGCGGACATTTTTTTCATGCAAGTTTTCCACTTCTTTCCTGATCGTTTTTAATAACAGTTTCATCAGGGCAGAAACTTCAGCTGCCGGTCTGGACCAGTTTTCCTGAGAAAATGTATAGAGTGTAAGATGTTTGATTCCTATTTCACCACAAACCCGGGTAATCTCGCGGACCGAATTAATGCCTTCCGAATGGCCAGTTATTCTTGGCAATCCACGCTGTTTTGCCCAGCGGCCGTTGCCATCCATGATAATAGCAATATGGCCCGGAAGCTTATCACTTGAAATATCCATAGATTCTATATTGGAAGATGTCATTACTTTTTTTCCTGCTCTTCAATAGGGGGCGAAGTTACCTTTTCGTGCTTCGGGAATCAACATGGTACTCCTTAGGCTTTTTACATACGATTTCTGTGCTTTATGGTTCCTCATAAAGTTCTGCAGTATGATGGTCGAAAGGCACAATGGCATTCGGAATATCAACAAATCCCTTGAATTCTGCTTTGCACGCATAGCATACACCTGAATCCGGCACACGTTTATACATGATCCAGTCGATGACTGCAACTGCGAGCAGGCTCAATCCATACGTGTAGGGAACCAAAATTGCTCCCGCTAAAATAACCATACATCCGATTGCAGAATTAAAATCCTTCCGTCTGTAAAATTGAGATCCTTCACAAACCGGACAAATAGAAAAATCAAAATAAGGGTTCATTAATTCCGGATTGCTGCAATCTTCACATGAAAATCCTGAATTGGGGATTGCTTTGATCTGATCACACCTTTCACAGTCAACGGTACAATCGTTCATAACACAAGTCCTGACTGCAAAAGGCAATACCTGTAAAACAAATCTCCGAACAGCACGGAAACGCAGGAAACATAGAGCAATCCCGTTGCGGCTTGGGTGGACTGGATTTGTACTGTTCTCCAAACCATTACATTTATGACAAGCGGGACTATTATTCCGAAAAACATAGCAAGAGTGATAAAAACTCCTTCAAATCCAAACGCGTATTCCGCCAGCGGAATTTCTGTGCCAATTGGTGACAAAATAGAATTGGTCACCAATCCGTGAACATCAAAAACCGTTCTTAATGCCAGCAGTACAAAAAGTGTGAGAGCTGCATTTTTTAAATATCGAATCGGCAGCTGTATGACATTTAAATACCAATGCCCAAGAATCATGGCAAAGAACACGCCGGCAACAATTCCGTTTCCGATAAAAATTATCATCCCTGTTAACGGTGAAACCAGTTCCGGCCTGAAGGATGTGAATACGAGCCAGAAAGTCCATAACCCAAACAAAGATGAAATCATAAGGGGGATAAACAGAATTTTTTCGGAATTCCAATAGATTGCAGTTATCGTCAAATGGATCGCAATCCATGCCAGCACAAAACCAAGAATAGTCAAATCATCAGTCGCTGTCCATAACAGCATACATCCCAAGCTGCCAATGATTCCAGCAAGTCCAAGATTAAAATTGTAAAAGCCCGCGTCAATCCCGCNNNNAACAAAAAGAGCGGATAACAGGTGCTAAACCCTAAAAATGCAAGTACAAGAATTTCTGAGAAATTAGAAGTCATTTATCGCAGGATCATCCCTGCAGCTGTTTGTCAACGGTTTGTGCAACATCAGCAAATATTCGGCTTAAATCGGATTCTGGATCGGACAATGTAATAGGTTTACCTTGGTCAGTTGTTTCCATTAATTCCTGTACAAGAGGGATTTCAGCCAAGAGCGGAACCTCAAGCCTGTCGCTTTCCTGCTTTCCGCCGCCGGTTTTGAATAGATTTATTTTGAATGAAAAATTGCCCGATTCATCCACATCAATGGGATGCCCTTCTATTGTTACCGATGATGAATCCCCTTCAATGTTTCCCTTTATTTGTAACCCTGACATATTTTCGATGACACCGAGTACAGGTGTCTGCACCTTTTTAAACATGTCGGCGCCTTTCCTGACATCAGAAAGAGCAATATCCTGCGGTGTTGTAATAATAACCGCCCCGCTGATTTTCAGTTTTTGCGTCAAAGTAAGCTGAACGTCTCCGGTCCCCGGCGGAAGATCCAGTACGAGATAATCAAGTGTTCCCCATTCCACATCTCTGAAAAATTGTTCTGTCATCCTTGCAACAAGCGGGCCGCGCCAAATCGTCGGCGTTTCATTTCCGCTTATAAAACCGAAAGACATCACTTTCATTCCGTGAAAATCGATTGGAATAAGTTTTCGCTCTGCCGTGGTTTTTGGCTGATCTGCTATTCCAAGAATAATCGGAAGGGACGGACCATAAATATCAAGATCCAGCAATCCAACTGAATGCCCTTGATTTTTCAATGCGCATGCCAGATTTGTTGCAATTGTTGATTTTCCAACTCCGCCCTTGCCGCTGGCAACCGCTAATATATGCTTTACGCCCGGCAGCGCTTCGGAGATTTGCCCTGCAGGCTGCGGCCCGGAAGGGGCGCCTTCGACGTGTTCGATTGCAATGGAATCAAATTCTCCTGTTGACTCCAGTTTTTCTTTGACAAGTGCTACAACCTCTTTCTTTTTCCCCTCCTGCTGGGTTGATAATTTTAATGTGAGGGTGAGCGATTTCTCCTCAATCCTAATGTTTTCAATCATTCCAAAAGACACGATATCCCTGCTGAATCCGGGATACTGAATCGTCTTTAATATGTCAAGGATTTGAGATTGGTCCATTGTATGGGCGGGTCACATAAAAAACGGCTGTTGAAATACCAACAGCCGTTTTTTCAGGTGCTGAATAAAAATTTAACTCGGAGACGTTTGCCCGAAATGTTCATAATTCATCGCAATGAAATTATGCCATTCCTCAGGGACTTCACTTTCTTCAAAAATCGCTTCAACGGGACATTCGGGTTCACAGGCACCGCAATCAATACACTCCTCAGGATCAATAAACAGCATTTCACCTTCGATATCTTCTCCGGCTTCCAATTTCTTTTTTACTACTTCCCCGGCGTCATCCTGCGTGTGATGAATACAGTCGACCGGGCAGACTTCTACGCAGGCTGTGTCGCAAACGCCAACACAAGGCTCCGCAATAATGTACGTCATTTTTTGCTCCTGATCATCTTTCTAAATCCAATGGATGAAAATAGTATACCATTTCACTGCTTTTGAATTTACGTGCATTTTTAAGTCATCAAAAGAATTTTGAGGATTGCAAAGGCAGGGTTTTTGTACTTTTACAGTCCTTGCTTCAAATTCCCGTATAAATTTATATTGAATCATGTCGGACCCTTACAACTACGACCATTACAAAACAGTCCCCGATCCTACAGAAAAGATCAATAAGAAGAAGAAAAAACCCAGATTGATGGCGGTGGTGGATGAGGACAACTGTACCGGATGCCAGGTTTGCGTCCCTTTCTGTCCGGTGGATTGTATCGAAACTGTTCCAGATGAAAAATACAATATACCGATCCCTCCGGTTCAGGTGCGCTTTGATGAATGTATTGGATGTCAAATTTGCGCGAAGGTCTGCACAAAGCTTACCTGGGATGCGATCCACATGCTTCCGACGGAGGAATTTGAAAGCACTTACAATATTACTGTAGCTGAGTAACGCTTTAGAGAATTGTCCCTCTATCTCGTTTTAGACCAAGGCACCTCCTCAACTAAATCCTTCCTGTTCACCGATGACGGTGAAGCTGTTCACTCCAATAGGGTGAAACATCCCATCAGCCGTCCAAAACTTCACCATGCTGAATCAGATCCTCTGGAAATTGCCGAAGCCTGCGCATCGCTGATCTCTGAGGCGATTTCATATGCCAACTCAAAAAGTGACAAAATAAAATGCATGGGAATGGCGGTGCAAAGATCCACTTTCCTTTTCTGGGATAAAAAAAATCTAAAACCGCTGACTCCCGCAATCAGCTGGCAAGACAGCAGAGCAAAAGATATTGAGGAAGAATTGCAGTCCTCGAAATCAATAATATTTGAAAAAACCGGTCAACCGCTGAGCGGACATTTCGGTGGACCGAAGTTCCTGCATTTTTTAAGGAATGATCCGAACATTCGTTCTGTGATAAAAAATGAAACCGCATGGTTTGGGCCAATAAGCTCTTATTTAACCCACTCCCTAACCGGAACATGTGCAGTTGACGAATCGATTGCCTGCAGATCAATCATGATGAATCTTTCATCGCAGACCTGGGACGCAGAACTTTGTTCTTTATTTAGTTCATCACAATCTGCACTTCCGGACATTAGACCGACCGTGCATGATTTTGGTACTGTCTATATCAACGATGATTCCATTCCCTTGAAATGTGTAATTGGCGATCAGCAGGCAGCATTGATCGGACAAAGCGGGTGGCAATCCGAATCAATGGCGATTAATCTTGGAACATCAGGATCACTGCAGATCAATGCTGGTACTGTGCCAATAATGACAGCTGGATTGTTGAGCAGCGTTTTGTATTCTATCCAAGATAAGCGCCAATTCATTCTGGAGGGGACCGTGAATGCCTGCAATGCGCTTTTCTACGGATTGGAGGAAGAGCTGGGAATAGCTCACAAAGAAATGGTCTGGGAAGAGCGATGTGCAAATACCGTATCTGAAGGTATTTTTTTCCCGGGGTCTATGGGCATTGCAGCGCCATATTGGAATTCTGGAGAAGCCAATACACTGCATGCTTTTCCCAGAAAGCCTGGCCATAATGAAATAATCAGAGCTGGAATGGAATCCATTGCTTTTTTAATCCATGATATTTTCTCCGTTGCGAACAAAGTAAAACCAATGAACCCAAAAATGGGGACTTTCATCGATGAAGGATAAAACAGCTGTAGGTGTATTTAATCTGCTGAAAAAAGCTGATGATAAGGATTGGCTTCCTCAGCAATTCAAATGGGATACCATTTACAGGCCCCAGATGAGCAGCAAGACCCGGTCGGCAAAACTGACACAATGGAACCAGGCGCTTCAGGCGGAAGGTATTAAACCGGTTTCAGTGATTTAGCTTTTTCTCCAAGAATTCACGTATTTCATCTCTTTCCATTTCTCCCGGAATCAATCCGACTCGCTTCGAGTTCACATTGTCTAATACGATATGAAATGGTGTTCCCCATTTTCGCGGATCTTTAATCGCATTTCGTATTTTTGAATGATGCGTTGTGTTTTTTCTGGCTTCATCCTTTAAAGACAATTCCCCAAATAAAACTGGCATTTGAAATTCATATTTCTTTAGAAACTCGGACGCTCCTTCTGGAGTGGAATATTCCATGATAATAATTAGTTCGAGCCCTGAATCTTTGAACTTTGTATAAATCTCATTCATAAACGGCGCCTCGTATCGGCAATTTTTACACCATTCCGCCATGAAAGAAATAATTGTTATCGGAGGCAGTTTATCACCGAGCAGATCACTTAAGCTCACAAGTGTATTATCATTTTTCCTGAATTCAAGGGACGGAATATCTATGGAATCCAACGCGGTCCATTCCATTTTTCTGTATTCGTGCGCATCGCCGGCTTTTGCAGAAGAATGCAAAACGACCACAAGGAAAAGGGTTGTTAGTATCATAACTAATTGCATATCAGCCATTGAAGCATACCGCCATTATAACGGATAGCAATAGAATAATTTCCAATCCCAGATACCGAAAAAAAGCATTCTCAATTTCAGAGGTTTCTGACAGCAGCAAAAGACGTGAAGCTATTGCAAAACCTGATGCGGTCACAGACAGCACAATTTTACTAATCATCCACCATTCGGTAAACAGATGCGGCCGTTCAATCAATAATAAGCATCCGGTAAGCGGCACAAAAAATGCCATCGGCATTTTAATTTTATCGGTGATAATCCTTGCAGATTCTTTATTTGAGCGCATAAACAAAACACCAATCGCTGATAAAAGCCAGCAAACCATTCCTGCGCTGTGTATCAATCTGAGGGCTGTGTCATACATTAGGGTATTAATTTTTTCAGTGCAGACACTAGTTTGTCGGCATCTGAGTCATCGTTGTATGCATTGAACGAAAATCTGAGGAAATTTTGATCCTGCCATTCAAAGACTGGAATAACAATATGGAATTGAGACAGCAAATCCTCTTCTATCTGATCAACATCTTTGTGCGGTATCAATACGCTGGCCATTTGGCCAAGCCATTCATCTGTTTTGGGACAAATCTCAGGTGTACCAAGTACGTTTAGCACTCTGTCGCGCGTTGTACGGGTTAATTCTATGCATCTTTTCTTAATTGATTCCCATTTATTCTCGGTCTGAAATTTGATCGCCTCTGATACTGCTAAATATGCGCTAGGGTCTGTTGTTCCCTGATACTGATTATTATAAAGGAATGTCGAACGTGAAGGATCCACATCATTTCCCCAGCTGACAACAAGTGGTTTAATTTTTTCCTGAATCTCTTTTTTTACGTACAAAAATGTTGATCCTTTGGGTGCGCTAAGCCATTTATGACAGGCCCCGGTATATATATCGGGATCCATCTCTTTAATGTTCAAGGGTATGTGCCCAGGAACGTGCGCACCATCGATAATGCTAAGTATGTCATTGGTGCGGGCTCTCTTACAAATCTCATCAACGGGGAAAATCAATCCCGTTGCGCTTGTAATATGGCTTAAAAAAATGAACCTGGTGCGATCTGTAATCCCTTCGCAGAAATAATCTGCGAATTCTTGGTGCGAAAACACCGGCAACGGCATATCCCTCTGGATAAAGCGATACCCTTTTTCTTTATGAAACCAATTCCATGCCCTTACCAGTGCGCCATATTCATGATTCGATGAAAGCACCTCGCAATCTGTTTCAAAGTCAAGACTGCGGATAACCGTGTTTATTGCAGTTGTAGGATTTTGAACAAAAAATAAATCATTGGCGTCACATCCAATAAAATTGCCAAGATCTGTCCGCGCTTTTTCCAGATGGGTATATATGTCTTGCGACAAGAATTGAATTGGCTGCTGCTCTAATTTTCTTTGCCATTTTTGATAAGCAGCAAAAACAGGCCTTGGGCATGCTCCGAAAGAGCCGTGGTTTAAAAAAACCACATCAGGATCTAATAGATATTGGTCCTTCAAGTTTTAACGCGCAAGGGCACCCATCGGATCCCATGGCGGCAGGCGGACGGGGTCTTTTTGATAAAGCCCTAACAAGTCTTTTGATAAATAATCTTTATGTACAACAACTTCATAATTGTATTCATCGAACCATGAGTCTGTCATGATATCGTAACCCTTATCACCTCGTTTATCGCCCCAGGAATTTTCCACGCGCCATTTTTTGACCTTGCCATTCCTGTCAAGATCCACTCCGGTAAAGACCATGGCATGCGTCATCGCGCTGTCTCCGTACTCCAGCCTGTCCGCTTTTGTCATCGGAAATTCCATTCCGTAAAAAAGGTTAAAATCAAACAGATTCATATCCATAACGCCCAGATCGCGATGAAAATGTTTTCCTACATCGCAACCAAACCAAACAGGATGATCGTGTTTTATCGAATTAACAGCCGCTATGCTCGTTGAAAAATGATTTTGGGGTCAGGTTTTCAAAACGGTGAAATTTTTTATCTTTATCTCTTACCTGCCAGCTAAATTTTTCCGGCGGCGTGCCAAGGCTGATTGTCAGAATTTGATATATATCTCCCAGCATATCCTTTTTCATCATCCTAAGGTCCTTCAATGAATTTCCTTTGGCATGGGATTCCCTCAAAGTTTTTGCAAACTCTCTTAATTTTCTAGCGATCATACGGTTCATCCGCATCGATTTGCTACTCTGGAAACTTTCCGGCATTTCTGTTTGTGGTACAACACCGTATTTTTGAATCAAATTAACGAACATGTGCCACTGGCCGCCATCCTGAATCGGATCTGCCAGCAGATGCATCACCAGGCGACTATCCCAAGGTTTATCCGCGCATCGAATGATGCTTTCAAGAAAATAGTTCGATTTTTCAAGCTTATCGCAAAACATAAAATAATTCTGGCTGAATTCGAATTGTTTAAGGTTGTATTTCCTGCCTAAATATATTCTGAAAAGATTAAGCCCGGCGAAGCCCCAGCAGCGGCCGCTCGATTTTTGGTTGGTTATCGGCATTTGTCCTGATACCATATCTGAAAATGTGTGATCAATCTGACGAAACGCTTCCCAATCCATGGCAAGATTTATTATTTCTCCCCGCACAGCGGCATTTCTGGCCAGCTTGACCGCAGATTTATCCAAAGCGGCTCTTTTGTATTGTTTGATGTCTTTGATTAACACTTTTTGTGACATTTTGTATTCCTTGATTAAATGGTGAAAGAAAGTATTCCGAGCATTGTTAATATAAAATACCCTACCAGCACCGCGGCGCCCTCGTAATCTTTTGCAACTCTTTGGCCAAAGAAGAGTGCCAAAAAGTTGAAGCCGGCAATCAGCAGGCCGGTGATTAAATAATTTCCAGTATGCCCAATCATTAGCAGCACAGCTCCAACTGCGCATAATCCGCCGCCCGCAAGTTCCAGAACGGTGATAATACTCAGCATCAATGGCACCATACCGTTTAAAATTGATGAGCTGAAATGGCCTTCCAGCCAATCCAGGTTCCCTTTCCTGTCTGCCAGTTTATCGATCCCGGACTGTACAAGCGCTGTGGACAGAAAAATTCCGATCATTGATTGAGCGGCAGTCAGTAAAGAAATTTCAAAAGGAATAAATGGAATCATAACTTGTGTTCTTTATTAATCAGCAGCTGTTTGATTTTTTTTTGAACCATCTCGCTCAATTCTTCGATTGACATATTTTTGTATTCATCAAAATAGATTGGTTTCCCGAAATGAACCGTTAACAGGCCAGGGTGAAGTCGCCAATCGAATTTTCTCTTTGCGTCGAATGCACCCAATATTCCGGTTGGTATTATGGTAACGCCTGTATTTTTTGCTACATGAAAAGGGCCTTTCTTAAACGGGTTCATTTTGCCGCTTAATGTTCGTGTACCTTCAGGTGAAATAATGAATGAAACACCTTTTTTGATAGCTTCTTCAGCAAGGTTCAAACTCTGAATTGCATTCGAGAGGTTTGACCTCTGAAGCGGAATGGCGCCGTACCGTTTTACCAAATATCCCCAAATGGGCCAAGAAAATTGAGACGCTTTTCCTACAGCTGAAATATAATGATTGACCGCACCCGCAAGCATGAAATGATCAAACATGGATTCATGATTGAATAAGTATAAATACGGCTGTCCGGTCTTCGGAGGGGCCTTTCCCTTAATGGTGAGCCATTGACCTCCGCACAGCATCATCAGCCGTGAACCCATCTTTACTATTGGATGAAGTTTGGGTCCCGGAATGAAGAGTAGCAGAATCAAATAGACCGAAATGAATATCAGAAATGAGAGGCCTGCCAAGGGCCAAAGAATAAGTGAATAAATTGTTTTCATCATGTCAGAGCTTGGTCAAATATTTTCAATGTTGCCTTCGGAAAAGGATACAAATCTACATCACCCGGGATAATCCAGTTT
>LUMJ01000232.1_pt1 | contig 17706 bp, 26 predicted proteins | sample 729631 | NCBI WGS metagenome assembly LUMJ01 (sample SAMN03860266, study PRJNA289734) | marine metagenome | biome: seawater column; feature: ocean; material: water; isolation source: Red Sea water column Station 22 - depth 500m | place: Saudi Arabia: Red Sea | collected 2011-10-15 | depth 500 m
AGGAGTGATAAAATGTCATACGATCGAAGAGACAGAGAAATGCATAAGGCAACCTGCGCTGATTGTGGTAATGAATGTGAAGTTCCATTCAAACCAAAAGAAGACAGACCAGTCTATTGTAGAGAATGTTTTCAAAAGCATAGAAGAAACTAGTATAATCTACCTGTAGTAAAATTTTCAATAATTTGGTGGTTACTACAAGCCTGCTTGTGGGTTTTACGGTAATGGAAACTTTATAGGCTTTCAAAAAAAATTCAATTAAAATGGATGCTGATGAGAAGGTAAGCCTTATCTCAAGACCGCCGACGGAGGAGATTGTTACACAGGAGGAGCTGTTAGAATTATTCAAAACTAATTCAAAGCCAAAACACTACATAGGCATAGAAATTTCTGGTTTCTTGCATTTAGGTAGTCTGATAAGTACAGGCTACAAGATTAACGATTTTGCTAAGGCAGGTGTTGATTGTACTGTGTTTTTAGCAGATTGGCATACTTTATTGAATGAAAAGTTGGGGGGCAGTTTTGAAACTATAAGAAAAGTTTCAAAATATTATGAGGATGCCTTCAGATTGGTTTGCCCTGAAGCAAACATAGTTTTAGGAACTGACCTTTATGATTCCAAAAAAGAGTACTGGTCAGAACTTGTGCACATTGCAAAGCACATGTCTCTTGCTAGAACTATGAGAACACTTACCATAATGGGAAGATCAGAGAACGACGAAAAGATTGATCTTGCAAAGCTCATCTATCCCGCAATGCAGGCAGCAGACATACACTCACTTGACTTGGATATAGTGCATGCTGGAATGGATCAGAGAAAAATTCACATGTTAGTTAAAGACGTTTTTCCAAAAATGAAATGGAAGGTTCCAGTAGCTGTACATCACAAGTTGTTGCCTGGGTTAACCAAACCTGCAGCAGAAATACCTGATGGTGAAGTTGCGAAGATGAGCAAGTCTGATCCTAATGCTGGAATTTTCATTCACAACTCGGATGATGAAATAAGAACTAAAATTAAGAAGGGATTCTGTGACGAAGGAATTATAGAAAATAACCCAATATTAGAAATTGCAAAGCATGTAGTTTTTCATGAATTTGATACAGTTTCTATTGAACGGCCTGAAAAATTTGGCGGTAATGTCAGTTATGATAATTTTTTAAGTTTGGAGTCTGATTTTTCACAGAAGAAACTTCATCCTGCTGACCTAAAGCAGGCTGTTGGGGAGTCTTTGGTCAAGATAGTGTCTCCAATTAGGGAGAAATTGGCATTGAGCGGTGAACTGTCGGATTTGATTAAAAACAGTTACTAGTTCTGTATTTTTTGTTCTGCCTGAAGATTGTATTTTGATTTGTAGCCTCTTGGATTAATCATCAAGTCATTAAAGTTGTATGTTGAGGAGTTTCCAACAATGACTGTACTTATCATTCCCAACTTGTCAGCAAATTCTTCCATATGCTCTAGATCTGTCATCGTTATTGATTCAGTTTCTCTGTATGCGCCTTTGATAATTGCAACCGGTGTGTTTGGAGAACGATGTTTCATCAAAAGCTTCCTAGTGTCCTGTAACTGATGTATTCTTTTTTTGCTAGATGGATTGTAAATTACTATTACATAATCTCCCGCTGCGGCAGCTTCTACCCTTTTAACGATAATTTCCCAAGGAACTAGAAGATCACTCATGCTTACAACAGCAAAATCCGTCATTAATGGGGATCCAATTAGTGATGCACAAGAATTCAGTGCAGAGACGCCTGGTACTATTTCAACTTGTAATCCCGTCTTAGGGTTCCATCCAGATTCAGCAAGTGTTTCATAAATCAATCCTGCCATACCATAAATTCCTGGATCACCACTAGAAACTAGCGAAACAGTTTTTCCTTCCTTGGCCAAATCAATACATTGTTGTGCCCGTTCAACTTCCTGAGTCATGGCATATCTATAGACGTCTTTTCCATCTATTAGATTCTCAACTAAATTCACGTATGTTGTATAACCAACAATGGTGTCACTTTCCTCAATAACCTGCTTTGCACGAAAAGTCATGTGGTCATGATGCCCAGGTCCTACTCCTACTATGTATAATTTTCCTGTCATATTCTCAGTCATTGTATAAATAATTTAATTCTTTCAAGCCTAGTTGATCTTATCCAACTTGAATTCTTTGTGAAGTGCTCTGACAACAGCATTGCAGTCAGCATCCCTTACAACAAATGCGAGATTAAGTTCAGAAGAGCCTTGTGCTATCATTATAACGTTAGCTTTTACCTTTTGTGCCGCAGAAAATACTTTAGCGGCTACGCCGACCGTACCTTTCATACCGGAACCAATCACTGCTATAATTGAAGCGTTAGGTGTAGCATCAATTTTTTTGACGGTTTTTCCTAATAGATTCATTTCAAGTGACGCAACAGCTTTTTCAAGATCCGGTTTCTTGACAATTAATGAAAGACTTGATTCGGATGGATTAGAAGAAACCATCAGTACGTTAACATTTTTCTCTGCCAGAGTTGTAAATATTTTTGCGGCAGTACCAGGTTCAGCAAACGTTATGCCGCCACTTAGATCAATGAGACCTATATTTCTAATTGCAGAAACACACTTAACAGTTTTTTTAGTTCGCGCAGAAGGTGATGCGGTTACAACTGTTCCATTATTCTTTATGTTAAATGTGCTACGAATTCGCATGGGAATTTTTTTTGAAAGTATAGGCTCAAAGGTTCTTGGATGAATTTGTTTTGCTCCAAACTGTGCCATTTCTATTGCTTCAGCATACGAGACTTCGTTGAGTAGTTTGGCATTACTCACAAGTTTAGGATCAGCTGTCATTAGACCCTCAACGTCACTCATCAACCAGATTTCATCCGCGTTAATGCAAGAAGCTATTATAGTTGCTGTATAATCAGAACCGCCTCTACCAAATGTAGTAATGTTACCATGCTGATCAGCACCCGCAAAGCCCCCCACAACTGGTATTACTTTTTCTGATAATAGAGAACCGAGTGTCTTAGAGATACGAATTCTAGTAGTATCCATTAGTGGTCTTGACTCACCAAAATTAGAATCAGTAACTATACCAACTTCCTTACCGTTTAATGCCGTAGATTTTTTCTTGAGATCCTGTAATGCAAAAGATACTAAATCGTCCGAAAGACGTTCACCGAAAGAGATTAAGTAATCTAACGAACGTGCTGATACTTCCTTTAATAATGTTAGACCGCGTACTAATTCTTGTAGCTCAGAAACATCAGCGTTTAGTTTTTCCATCAGTGGTGCTTCTATCTCAGAATTTTTTATTGTCTGCATAGCAAGTTTTTTGTGTTTTTTGATTAATTCGTCTAATACTTTAGCGGCAGCATCTTGCTTTCTCTGTTCAATCATTGTTGAAATACGAATTAGATCATCAGTGACTCCATCTATTGCTGAGCAAACTACAACAATCTCATTATTTTTGGCTAATGACGTAACGGTTTTGGCAACATTCCTAATATCGTTAGGAGATGAAAGTGACGTTCCGCCAAATTTTAACACTAGTTTCAAATCGGTATACCTGTTTTAATCAATCAATAAATTCGTTAACTTTCAACGCGTGGTGCCAGATAGAAGTGAATTCTTCCTATATTTGCAACTTTAAACTCGACACGTAATGGTTTCTCACTGGAAAATTCGCATGTTATTGAATCAGCTGTACTACCTACAGCCTTAACAATCGGATTAAGATATTCCAAGCTATATGTTCCAGCGCTTTCTTGAGTTACAGAAATCTCGTCTAGTCCATCCATCCCTTTTTCAAGATTAATGACTGCTTCCCCAGAATCCCCTTTTCCAGAGAATATCACATTATTAGAAGCTGTTTTTATACTCAAATAATCTGAGACGACATCAATATCTCCCAATATTTTATCGAGGGCAGTTGAACTCAAACTTATTTTAGAATCATAGGAAATTTTTGGAAGTGGTGTATCGGATGCTGAACTTTCAATCAATCTCATCTTGTATTTTTTATTTTTCCCTATAGATACTAGCAACATGTTATTATCAGATATGTTGATTTCTACACTGTCTTTTTTTTCAGCCCTTTTGATTAGTTTAGAAAATTCATCAACGCGAACACCAAATTTTATATCGCTATCACAATTGTATTTTTCAAAAGCAGAGTTGGGCCAAGAAATATCTACCAATGCAACATGGGAAGGATCCATTCCCCTGAATGATATGCCCTCCACAGTAGCTTCAAAAGTCGCTTCCTCAACCAAGGTTGTGATAGCAGAAATTATCGCCTTCCATTCATTTGATGTACTTGTTATAGCAGAAAATTCCAATTTAATCAAATAATTGTAATGCTAAAGTTAAACTTATGTATAATCACGCCAAGTGTGGTTACATTTTGTACATCTATAAAATTTGGTTTCAGGTTCATCAGCGCTACGAGTTTGGAAAGACCACGAAACTCCTTCTTGGTTATGACATTTTTCACAATCAATCTTTATGGTTGATTCCAGCCCCTTTGATTCTTTAATATCGTTTTCCTCCATAACTAGAAAATTTGAGTCTGGTTCTTGGGTTTTTTCTTTCCTAGTTTGGTTAGAACTTTCTTTGACATATTGACATTTTGGGCAAATTAAAGATGAGCTGTTATCATCTTTTTTTAAACGTGTTTCACAACTAGGACAAAATTCCATTTTTTAATTTGCCTTAATCTTAGATGTTAAGAGTTTTTTTATATCAGTGGTTGTACTGATTGCGACATTTGTGGCTTTGATAATATCTTTTATGGGATCGCTAGAAACCACACGCATCCATAATTCGTTTGTTAACGGATGCCTAGTAATAACTCCAGCAAATTGAGTGTCAGGAGCATTGACTAATTCATGTTGTGCTATATACAAGACTCCTATATCCCCATTCATTATTGAAAGGTTAGCTTCTTTTTTGGTTAATTTCCTGATCTGAACATCCATGCAATCGAAAAAGAACTTATTGTAGATATAAATCATTGTCAAATAGAATATGGAAAGTACAATTTCAAATCTTGAATTGGTCAAAGATAAGGACGAATATTCGGTAGATGACAGTATCACGATAAATGTCAAGTTTTCATTAAATGGTGACGTCCGCGATGCGTTTAACGAAAAAAACTGGACGGTAGCGTGGGATAAAAATGATAACCAATTCAAGTTAAAGTATGGGGTTAAACTTGTTTCTAGCGGATTCAGAAAACATGATATTGGGAAACCAATTAATTCCTACCGAAAAGCATCAATATTTTGGACTAGAAATCCTAAACTTGTAAATCCAATGAAGGAGCGAAGGATCTGGGTTCAGGTGGCAAAAAACTTTGAGCCTTATGTAAAATTGACCGAAGAAGACACTCAAAAAGAGTTATTTGATTTTGATGAACCAGTGATCATAAGAGCTGCTGATCTGGGAATTGGAAATCACAAAATTGGTGCGGAGGTTTTTGCTTCGTGGAATAAACATGAATATGTTGTAGCAAACCAAGTGAAATCTGTTGCAAAGGAAATTGAGTTAAATATCACTTAGCATATAAACGGGTTTCTAAAAAAATTGTTATGGTAAAATATGATGGTTTGTTGGGACAGCCACTTTTGGAAGTAGAGGAACCTGACAAGGAAGGTGGGGTTACATTAATCTTCAAAGATAATAGATTTTTGTTTATAAAAATAGAAGGAGACAAGATAGTTACCACATCTATTCCGGAGTGATTGTATGGTAAAGTTTGATGGAATAAGAATGGCAGATCTTCTTGAAGTGCAAGATCCAGATAAAGACGGTGGCATAACGCTTATTTTTAAGGATAACAAGTTTCTTCACGTCAAAATAGTTGATGGTAAACTCGTAACAGAATCAGTCCCAGAATAACTAGCGTTGAAGTGACTTTTCAAATTGAAAAATAATCTCCTCTTGTGGATATGATTGAATTGAACCCGGTCTTATTTCACGTACCTTCTCTATAGCTTCATCTGCGCTCATATTTTCATATTTTACAAGATAAGAAGCTAAAATTGTTCCGGTTCTTCCCAAACCAGCAAGACAATGAACCATGACAGGCTCTTTATCATTCAACCTCCTATGAATAAAATCAACAGCAAAAGTAAGGTCGTCAAATTCAGGAACGCCCATATCATTGGACATTACATGTAGATAGTTTACGTTTTTAATCCAATCATCATCAAGAGGTTCTTCTCTAATTGTTACAATTGATTTTACACCCTGTTCAATTACCCAATCTATTTCCTTGATGGATGTTGGTATTGCGCTGCCGGCAAGTTTGTTTTTAATTAGCCATGAAAAGTTGTCAGGCCTCCCTGTAACTGTTCCATGTACCTTTCTCCAAACATCGCCATAAATTGTCATAGCAAAAACTCATGGATTGATAATATAAGCATGATAATTAATAATTAATAAAAATAAATTAAAGTGGATGAACTTAATCGATTAGTTCTGTCCAGCCTTTAACGAAAACTGAATTTTTGTATAGTGGAACTGGTTGTCCTACAGTAAAGTCCATAGGTCTCATCCAAAAGATTGCCTTTGTTGGGCAAACACCGATACATGCTCCATCGGAGATGCATCTTTCTGGATAAAATACGAATGCTTTTCCACGTTTCCAGCCTTCAACTGGTTTTACTCTTAATACATCAGGTCCCAAAGTTGTACAGATTTCAACACAAAGTGCACATCCAATACACATCTGTTCACTGATGTCTGGTAGTATTGCTACTGGCATTGTATTTGAAATTACTAATTTGGGCTTAATATAATTTCCTGAAAAACCATAACGTTGTTTAGGCATCTGATCGCTGACTAGCGTAATTCTCAGTTTATAGAATAAGGCTTGAATTAGGTGAATTATCAGAATTTAGTACTTTTGTGAGTATGCTGTTTTCTGTTCTAATTAATTGAATTTTTGTTAAATTACAGTTCTCTATAACATGCCTTCCAGTATTATACAAAACCCACTCATTTTCATCATTCAGTTTTGACAAGCCACCAATGAATACGCTGGATTTTGTGGTTTTTGTAGTTGATACCAGTAACATGATAAAGGAGTTAATTATCCTCCCCACATCCTTTTCTCCTTCAAATAAATTAAAGAATCCATTCAACGAGTCTAAAATTATCAGAGATTTTGATTTTGAAACTTCTTCAATGACTGTTTTTAAATCCTCGCGTAAACTGCCGTTGTTTGGAGAAAGCACGGTTAGGTTTTTGGGCGGTTGAGTTTGTCTAGCAAATACATATCCTGAATAAAGCAGATCAAAATCAAAATAAAAAACTGAGGCATCCCATTTTGAAATAAGTTTTGAAAAAAATGTAGTCTTTATGAAAGAATCATCATATAAGACAACATTCAACGTATTTTTTTCAAGTAGGCTTTCAATCCTCATATTTTTTGAAGGTTTTTCCACCACGTTTTTTCTCAATAGCTATTCAAACCATATCAGATATAAAATGAAGTCTTAATCTGATTTTTCTTGTTCATCTATAACCATCATAGTTAGTGTAGATTGAACCTTGTTTATCTTTCGAATTTTGTTGGTTATAATGTTCCTCAAAACACCTGTATCATTGGAGCTGATTTTCACTATAATATCATACACGCCATAAACTCCCCGAGTTGTATATTCAAGATCCTTTTCGTCAACTAAAATTTCTTTGATTTTTGAAATTATAACTTCGTCGCTTCCTAGATCAGAGTTTATGAGTACATAGGCAGTAGGCACAAACCAAAGCAGTTAAAATATTATTTAATGTTTGATTAAAGAGATTTTGTTGTTATGAAAATCTTAGATCTTACGTTAACAATCTCGGATAAGATTCCAACCTTTCCTGGATCGCCACAACCAAACTTCATTCAATGGGAAAATCTCAAAAATGATGGTTATAATCTGGAGCTTTTATTTTTGAGTTCTCATACAGGAACCCATCTGGACGCTCCATACCACTTTCTTGAAAGTGGAGCAAAGATTCACGAGATCAGCCCTACAAGGCTAATTTGTGAGGCTGTCTTGATAAAGTCCAGGAAAAAAAGCAATCAATCTATAACAAAAAGTGACATCCAAAAATTTGAAAAAAAACATGGCAAAATTACAAATGGTTCCACAGTTGTTTTTTGGACAGGGTGGCAAAAAATGCTGCATGATGATTCCTACTTTGTTGAAAATCCAGGGCTTTCCGAGTCAGCTGCAAAATATCTTGTTTCCAAAAAAACCAACTTGGTTGGGATAGATTCGCCCAGTGTCGATTTCGAAGCAAGGAAACGTTTTTCTGTTCATCGTATTTTTTCAAAAAATAATGTATTGATAGTTGAGAATTTGGCTAATCTGGAAAAAATCAAATCTTCAAAATTTCATTTTGTGGTCATGCCCCTAAAACTGAAGGGTGCCACTGGCTCGCCCGTTAGAGCACTTGCTTTTGTTGATTAGGATTGAAAAACTGAAGTTTTTTATTTTAAACACCGGAGCTTTCTGCCTTTGAAAGCTCCAAGTATACTTTATCGCCTACAGACAAACTGAGTTTTTTATATTCTATCATATCGAGTTTTATGGAAGTAGTATTACCCATCATCCCAAAAGACCCTCCTCCTGAAATCATTTTGTTTAGTTCTTTTGCCATATCATTCATGTTGGTAAATCCCATCACGTTTGGCTTACCAAAAGGGGAAGACAGGGGTCCAGTATTCTCTTGAACGTCTTTTTTGGACGATAGTGAAACTACCACATAGGGAGCCCCATCTGGAGCTGCATCTATACGAACTACAACGTATTCCTTTCTCATATCCGTAAATTAGTATTTTTGAGTATTTTATTGTAGCTTGTGAAAACTTCTAACCTTCATTATTACAACGGCTGGAGCAACAAAATACATTCCAATATTTAATAAAATAATGCCAATTCCATACCCTAACATCTCAGATTCAGAGTTGATATCAGTATATTGTAATAATACCAAAGTTGTCAGTAATGGAGTTAATACGAGTTTGACTGTCTCCTTGAAGACTGGATTCTCCCTTTCATAATCAGCTACTATCGGGGAAAACAAATAGTAAAACTGGTTGAACCCAGTCATGAAAGTGTTACCTGACTCTGTTTGTAGTACCGTGTTATCACGTATCTCCCTTAGTAGTTGTATTTGTGGAGCCATCTCAGAGCCAAATGCCGCTGTAGCTATGAGGCATCCACCGCCTTCTTGTTCGGCGGTTATCTCTTCTGCTGCTTTAATTCGTTGCTCCTCCAATTCTTCAACAGTGGGTACATGTTCTGTTATTGGAGGTTTGACCTCCTCAGGGGAACCAGGTTTTGAAACTTGTTCAAAAGAATCCATAACATTATAGAAGTTTTCCAAGCCATCATCGAAGAAAAGTTCATGGTTGGCGTATGTAATTCCATAAACAAAATCTGAATGAGAAACTATAGCTTGAGCAAATGGCAGATAATAGCCCTTACTTACCTCCTGCTGGGCAAATAGAATATATGCGGCATATTTTTTTCCGTTCGTGGTGGTATAGTCAGTCAATTTTTCTGATTGTATTAGAAGTGTTTCTAGTTCGTTCATCTTATGATATTGTGCTGCACGTGATTCCACATGCTCATGAAATGAATGGTCGGCTAATTTGTTTACATTTATGTAAATATACGGAGAAGCTAAATCAGTCCCGCCAATTTTCGTGAATTGCCCTGTGTGTTTCCCCGGACCAATAAAGGTGATTTTGGGATCATCAGGCGAACTGTCTGGCAGCGGAAAAACAGGCTGCCATCCCTTTGGAGGAATAAAAGAAAAGTCATATTCCTTGCTTACGAACCGATCAGAAGTTTCTGTTAGGTTTTTTTCGGCTTCTCTGCTATCCCCTACGCGATCTGGTTCGCCAACAAATGAAAAACATTTACATTGGTCATCTAGTTCAGCTCTTGTTATAATACTACTTTTGAAAATTTTTGTATCGTCGAATTCAATAGGTACGTCCTTAGATGAAGTTTCCATGTTCGCTATTGCGTCAAGTGTGTCATAGCTTGGATGTGTTACCAATCTGCCAAATACAGTATACTGTTCGTCAAGAAAGTTCGCGTCTTTATGCACTATGAAAAACTGCGAGCCTGCGCTGTCAGGATCAGCAGATCTGGCCATAGAAACTATACCTCTGTTATGTTTGATGGTACTAAACTCGGCTGGAATAGAATAACCTGGATCACCAGTGCCCCAATCAGATGGTGGTTCTACACCAATCCTTGCATGTTTTGTTAATGGATCACCACCCTGAATCATAAAATCTTCTATTACTCTATGAAAAACAATGTTTTCATAAAAACCGCTTTCAGTTAATTTTAAAAAATTTTCAACCGTACCTGGCGCATCTTCTGGGAAGAATTCTATTATAAGCGGTCCAGAATTTGTAAAGAAAATAACAATTTTATCGTCATCCGCTGCGAAAGATGTGCTGGTTAATACAGATAATAGTATTAGTGATATTAGAGTTGATGAAGCTGCTAAAAACTTGAAGTCAATATGATATTTTTTTAATTCTTGGTTAATAATTCCATGCCGCATGAAACCAAATTTTTTATAGCATTATAAAAACTGCCACCTGATCAGTTTTTATCAAGTTATAATTAGAATGTGTTATGGATTTTGAGGAAAAGATTCAAGCTCATGTTCTTTCAGTTTGGAGAGAACGGAGAGAGTTTTTTGGAGGGCGTGGTAGAGAAGGTATGTTGATTTTAACTAACAGACGTTTGATATTTGTCAAAAAAACTGAAGCTGGGATAAAATGGTGGGGTGCTGTAAGAACAAGACAGGTAGTGCGATTGTTACGTTCTAAGGATGTTATGTTTGTTGAAGATGGATATGATACAGAAAGCGTAAGAGTTGATGCTGAGAATAAAGCAAACCAGGTAATTCCTTTTAATAATATTTTAGATGTTAGTTTTGAGGAAAAGGTTTGGGGTAGTATTTTACTTTTAGAGATTTTAGAAGAAGACAAAAAGAAAAAATATCAATTCTCAATAGTTCAGGACTGGGTAAAATATCCGCTTAGTGCACCTACTAAATACTTGAAAGTTGATTGGTCAGGTTTTGTAAAATACATAAAAGACAAACAGCTTGTGACGAAATGAGATGGGCGTAGTTTATGCAGTTGGGGTGGGTCCAGGCTCCCAAGATTATATCACAGAAATAGTAAAAAAAATAATTTTAGATTCTGATGTTGTTGTAGGCTACAAATATACTCTTGACACGGTTTCTGATTTAATTCAGAATAAAGAAGTGTATGAAATCACTATGGAAAACCAAGAAAAAACTTACCAAAAAATTAACCTAGAGTTGGATGATAGAACTTTAGTAGTTCCTTTTACAGGAGATGTTAATTTTTCTGAATCTGAAGTGGTTGATAGGCTAATTGAGATTTTTGGAGATGTTCAAATAATTCCTGGAATTAGCTCAATTCAGGTTGCTGCTTCGAAAGCTAAAATCCCACTTGATAAAACTAAGACTATTACAATGCATATAACTACATCAATCGAAGATAAAAAAATTGAACTTCAAAAGGCGCTTGTCGACGGATATAATGTGATATTAGTTCCAAGACCGTGGCCTAAAGATCCTGAAAAACACTTCATGCCATCTGAGATTTCAAAATATCTTAAACAAAAAGGGTTTGATACATCTAGGATGAAAGTGTATGTGTTTGAGGCATTAACGACGGTAGATGAGATTAGTTTTGAAGGTGTGGTTGAACAGTTAGAAGATAAAGAATTTTCGGATCTTTCTGTAATGGTCTTCAATCAGACAACACTTGAATCATATATCAATTTGGAGTAGTTATGCGAAAGATACTATCAGCTACAACCCTGAAAAAGATTCTCGAGACGACTAATGAACGTGATCTGTTCATAGTTGGGCATATGTATATTGAGAATACAATTGACCGTATATTAGAGAAAAAATTCAATATTCCTTCAAAGTCGATTGATAGTACGCTATTTACCTTAAATCTGAAAATGGACGTGTTGACAGAATCTGGTTTGATTAAGGGTAATGTGAAAAAAAATGTCGAGTTGTTAGCCAGAATTAGGAATAGATATGCGCATAAATTGGAACCAAATGAGCAGAGAATTACAAATTACATTAGGGAGTTACAGTATCTTGGACCCACACCCAAACTTGGTGGTAAAAATGCAAAATATCGAGTTTGTGTAATAAGGACATTTTCGGTTCTAGAAAAAATGTTAAGAAGATAATGTAATAGTGATTACAGGATATCTACGAATGTTTCTTCGGTTTTTAGGGTGTTTTTCACCAATTCTGATGATATTGTGAGATTGAATTTTTTGGTATTTCCATGAATTCCTTGGTGTATCATTCTGCCGGAAATAAGGCCAGATAATTCTATCTCACTAAGCATTTGGGTTACACGCCTTTGTGTAAGTTCGTTTTGGTGAATTATCTTACAAAGTGATTTGTATGCAGAGTAAATATCGCCTGTTGAAATGTTCGGAGATTTCATAATACTGACTACAAGTAATTTTTCATGAAGTGAAAAAGCGTCTAGTTGTTGGGATTCCTTGTCAATTTCAATTCTTTCAGATGCTAAACGTACATGTTCGTCGGTTATTGAGTTTGCTTGGTTTAATTCTGCCGTCTTTGCTGCTACATTTAACAACTTGATTGCTCTTCTAGCATCACCGTGTTGTCTACAAGCCATAGATGCACATAAATTCAGAGCACCAACTGAAACAACATTTTCCTCAAATGCTATTGGGATTCTGTCTTCTAAAATTTCTTTTATCTCGTTCGTTTCATAAGCAGGGAAAATAATTTCTTCCTCGCTGAGAGTGCTGATAACACGTGGATCTAATTCCTCTTTAAATCTAACATCGTTTGAAACACCAACAAGTGACAAGGATCCATTTCTTAGTTTTAGGTTTGCTCTTGTAATTGAGTAAAGTATATCTTTCCCTGTTTTGTCTACAAGTTTGGCAAGATGATCAATTTCGTCAATCACAAATACCGTGTTGATTTTGTTTTTTTCAATAATGTAAAGAATTCGGTTGAAAACTTCGCTGATTGATAGGCCTGTACTTGGTAACCAAAGTTTATCGTCTGGTGTTTTTTTTGATTTTAATCCTAACTGTCTTCCCAGGTCTACTAATACGTTGTATAGGTTTGATTGATCTTTCGCGTTTGTGATGGCTATTCTGATTTTATACGAGTTTTTATCCACTCTGTCTTGAATTTGTTTTAACACTTTTTTTACAACAAGTGTTTTACCAGTGCCTGGTTTGCCATAAACAAGTAAGTTTGGTGGTATTGATTTTTGATATAATGGTATTAATGATTGTGTTACCAATTCTTGTTGTTTGTCTCTGTGTAAAATTCTGTCTGGGATAAAATCATGTCGTAGCACGTTTGGGTTTTTAATTATTAAGTGGTCTTCATCTGCCTTATCAAGTAATCTTTCAACTGGGTCCAAAGTTGTTGTGCTCATTTTGAGATCATTTTTTATCTTACATTAACACTTCAATGGATCCGGTGGTAGTTTTTTACAACGTTGATCGTTCTAGCTGACATGTTCTGATCGCACCACACACACCGTTGTTTCTTGTGAGGTTTTTTCAAACATATTGTTTTTGTGTATGTTTTGTTAAATATTAAAAAAAAAATAAAAGAAAAAAGAGTCGAAATATAGGTGTGTGTGTGTCTGTTACCAAAAAAACTGTGAAGTTAATCTAAAACCTTACTAAAAAAACAACCAAAATACACCCATATTTCGATTCCAAGCCCAAAACAGCCTATTAACATGGTTAATAACTGAAAAACACACCTTAATTTCCACTCCAGGTATGAAAGGGGGAAACACCCTTTAATTTCCACTCCAGGTGTTGTTAACAAAGAAAACAACACAGGCGTGAACTAGGCAGTCAATGTTAACAAATCCATTTGTTAACAAAACTTGTAGGATCAATTCAAGTGTTAACAACAGATCCTCAATGATCTCGATATGAAACAGAAGCGAATACGCATAAACCTAGAGGACGGTGGCGCCAAATACAAATTTGATATTGAAGGCGATGTTACAAAAGACAGAGTCCTCAAACTCTTTGAATTAATGGATTTGATGAATATAGAGGAGGACCAAAACACCCAAGATCTGGACTCTGTAGGAGGGAAAATTTGGAATGTGGTGGAAAACTCCTTTCCAGCAGGCCGGTTTACATCCTCATCAGTACTCGAGAAATATGAGGATGAGTATAATGAACCCATCAAACTGAGCGTGGTTTCTACCTATTTGGCTAGATTTGCCTCACGAAATAGGGTTAAACGCACACGTATAGGAAGAGAATGGTCTTATCAAATCATACGCATAGCGCAAAAACACCGATAATTCCACAGATTATTGTGAAACAGCGTATACGATGTTTTCTTTTGAATTTACCCGTTCTCGGCCTTTTTCAGTAATCATGTAGGTATAAGGTCGGCTAGCAGTGTTCCTATCAACATAACCGTCCCGAAACAACTTTTTCATTAACCGTGAAACATGCTCACGGGATCGTCCACCAAATGTCATTTCAATGTCACGTGATGTCATTGGTGCCTTTGTGATTAATCCTAACACATGTTCAACAGAGTTTTCAAAACTCATGTTCGGCGTACGTGACTGTCTAACCGGTTTGGCTACAAACCTTTGCTTGTTGGGAATACTAACAGGACTCTCCACCATCTCACTGGTTTTTTTACCCAAGTCAGGCTTTGTGTAATTTTTACCGTCCAACTCCATAGTATCCATGCGTATTTTCATATCAATTAGTTGTTTTTCGTAAAAGTCAATACGTTCAAGGTTGGATGGATTGAACCTCTCCGTAACACCGGCATGTCGTAATTTGGTATACAGAAACACTGTCACCAAGCCACCCAAAAATGCCAAGACAATTCCCAGAAGAATACTCGGATCGGGGATTTCTACTAACATCACACGAAATTACATTTTAAATGATATATCATAATAGGACAACAATTTTTCACATTTGCAAGAACAATTACTCATGAATGTCACGGTTTTACCCAACATACGTCACAATCAAGTCACAGTACAGCCATTTTCCTCACGGCAGTCTCTATTGTACTCGTTATTTGTTCCTGATTTACTGGTGCAGATTCAAGATCTTTCAGCCTAGATATCACATCAACAAGCCTTGTGACATCACCATCATTAGGAAATATCACATCATACGACTCTAGTAGAACGATTGAGTAATACAGACCCTCAAGTTTCCTTCGTGACTGTGCTACCTGTCTGAAGTATGCGCCTTTGGAACACCCAAACTCCGTATCGAGTACACCTTTTTGTTTTAAAATAATTTCAATTTGACGCTCTGTAAACAGTGATTTTTTTATAATTTTACGAATAATTTCATTAAAATTAGATTTTTCATGGTCGCTCATAGCTATACAATTTTGTATATCAACACTCCAATTAAGTTTTAATGAGCGTGATCTACCGTACCGTAGGTATGCGAAATAAGGTCGAAACTAGGCTAAAAAAATGCAAAAAGGGGGGTAAAACAGCAATATTTTTGCTAGTCGACTCTGAAAATCTTAACTCTATATCCAACGCTGAAAAGACAGCAAAAGAGCTTTTCAGGGCGTCTAAAAGCATGAAGAATCTTTTCCCCGTAATCCTGGTTGGAGGCTCTTCCGCCACTGATCAAATAGGGATGGATAAGGCTGTCAGGATTTTGAGGAAAAAGACCAAGCTACCCATCGTGCTATTTCCTGGAAACATTACAGGGGTTGTCCCAAAAGCACATGCAATTCTGTTTACCTCATTGATGAACTCAGAAAATCCATACTACATTACTCAGGCTCAAACGCTTGGGGCACCACTAGTTAGGAAGTTCGAGCTTGAGGCACTTCCGACAGCTTATTTGGTAATTGGTGAAGGTACATCGGCGTGGTTTTTTGGAAATGTTAGGGGAATCCCCTTTGATAAGCCGAATATCGCAGCTGCCTATGCGATGGCTGCCCAATACCTAGGTATGAGATTCGTTTACCTTGAGGCGGGATCAGGCGCAAAACAGAGCGTTACACCGGAAATGGTCGCAACGGTCAGAAAAGTCTTTGACGGCTTTATCATAGTGGGCGGTGGTATCAAAGCTGCGAAAACCGCAAACTCCATCATCAAAGCTGGAGCCGATGGTTTAGTGATCGGGACGTTGTTGGAGCAAACTAACGGTTTAAAAAAATTCACAGAAATGGTCAAATCAATCAGAAGTTAATTTTCGATTGGGGAGTAGTTGTGATTTGTAAAAAATGCGGCATTGACGGCAATTTTTCTTGGGATCGTGATTGGTTTGATAACACAGGAAAATGGCGTCTCTTTGACCAGAGTATGGAGAGGCCACATGAATGCTCACATGTAAGTACACAGGCCTCAATCGAGGAGCCAATAGTGACACAACCACGCGTAAAGTGCCCGCAATGTGACCCTCTGAAGGACAGTGCTTGGATGGAGCGCGAGAAGCTTCAACACCATATTAAGACCGCACATTTCGGTTTTTGGTAGGTTTTTATGCCTAAAAACACCTTATTTTACTAGTTTTAGCTCTTTTTTGGTCTAAAAATGGCTATTTTTGAACGTTTTTTGATTGTTTTTTATGCCTAAAAATACCTATTTTCACGTTTTCAACTATCTAGGAATCTCAGATCGCAACTTATCATAAGCCAGCGGAGCTTGGTCCGCATTCAAAATCAGCACAATTCCATCCTGGCTGAACAACGCATCAACCAACACGATTCCATTCCTATGAAGAATCTCAGTTACATAGGAAACAACGTCTGCCCTATTTTGTTCTGGCACAGAAATCTTGATCTTTGCCAGACCTGAACTGTACAGATTTTCTTTTGGGAAGGTCGCAAAAATCCGTCTGGTGTCATCCGAGTCATCAGTTAAAATTCTAAAGGAATCACCCAGTCTGAAAAACTCCGAATTGGAAAATGCCTTTTCAGCCTCACCAAACATTTTGGCCATATCCTGATCAATGAGATCCTTCATGGTCCACTGCATTCCCATTATGCGGTCAGTCATGGAAAGTCTGGCATCCTTCAGCACAGCTTCTTCTTTAACGTCCTCACTGCCCTCAAACGAATCCGCATATCGCTTTATGGCAACTACAATCGTATTCAGATGAACCGAGTTCCCCAGCTGCTTTTCGACATCAGGCTGGATTTTTACTGCTAGGGCTGTATAGTTGATTACATCCATCTTCATACAGTCATGGATTGACCTGTTTCTGGTAATTATGTCTCGAACAGCCTCAGGAACAGAAACTCTCATAGAAACTATATATTATGTCAGATATAATAATATTTTGTAAATTTACCACTATAATGTAATATTACTAATGATTAACTGATAAACTATATATAATGTCATAGATATGACATTTCTAGGTGAAATATGACAAATGTTCCACGATGATGAATTCGATAGGCTTTTCAAGCAAATGTCAGGCTCATTCATGAACCTAGACGATGTCTTTGAGATGCTGAAGAATGCAGGAAACATTTCAGGCCCAGTTTTTTATGGCTATACGATGACCACCGGTCCTGACGGTAAGCCTGTAGTAAATGAGTACGGAAATGTCAAGCCAGACATGCTTCCTACACAGGAGAAGAGAGAACCACTGATAGAC
>LUMJ01000486.1_pt1 | contig 17698 bp, 17 predicted proteins | sample 729631 | NCBI WGS metagenome assembly LUMJ01 (sample SAMN03860266, study PRJNA289734) | marine metagenome | biome: seawater column; feature: ocean; material: water; isolation source: Red Sea water column Station 22 - depth 500m | place: Saudi Arabia: Red Sea | collected 2011-10-15 | depth 500 m
TTATCCATTTATTGGATCATCGGAAATTATTACCGACATAACCTCAACTGGAAAAACTTTAAAAGACAACAATCTTAGAGTCCTTAAGGATGGATGTATCTTAAACTCTCAAGCATGTTTTTTGATTTCAAAAAAAAAGGCCGCAAAGTTGCGGCCTTTTTTGAATTCATTAATTTGATTGGGGTTACATTCCCATTCCGCCCATTCCACCCATACCACCCATACCACCAGGAGGCATAGCAGGACCTGCTTCTTTTTCTTCAGGTTTATCTGCAACCATTGCTTCGGTTGTAATTAACAAACCTGCAATTGAGGAAGCGTCTTGCAAAGCCGTTCTAACAACTTTAGTTGGGTCTATAATTCCTTTAGCAAACATATCACAGTAATCTTCATTTTGAGCATCATAGCCCTGAGTAGATTTTTTACCTTCTAGAAGTTTTCCAACGACAACTGATCCGTCAATACCGGCGTTGGCAACTATTTGTCTGATTGGTGCTTCCAAAGCTTTTTTGACGAGGTCTATTCCAGCTTTCTGATCAGCTCCTTTAAATTTTACCTTATCCAAATCTTGTGAAGCATAAAGTAATGCACATCCACCTCCAGCAACCACGCCTTCTTCTACTGCAGCTCTCGTTGAATTAAGTGCATCTTCAACTCTGTCTTTTCTTTCTTTAACTTCTACTTCTGTTGCACCACCAACTTTAATTACAGCAACACCACCAGCTAATTTTGCTAATCTTTCTTGGAGTTTTTCTTTATCATAATCAGAAGTTGTTTCTTCTATTTGTTTTCTAATCTGATTGCATCTTGCTTCTATGTCAGCTTTTTTACCCGTGCCTGCAACAATTGTACTGTTATCTTTATCGACTTTTACTTTCTTACAAGAGCCCAGGTCAGCTATTTTCACATTTTCTAATTTAATTCCAATATCTTCAGAAATTACCTGTCCACCCGTTAATATACCAATATCTTCCAACATTGATTTTCTTCTATCGCCAAATCCTGGTGCTTTCACCGCGACAACTTTTAATCCACCTCTAAGTTTGTTTACCACTAGAGTTGCTAAGGCTTCACCCTCAACATCTTCTGAAATTATCATAAGTGGTCTTCCAGCTTGAACAACAGATTCTAATAGTGGAACCATCGCTTGTAAATTGGTCAATTTTTTTTCATGTAATAGGATAAGTGGGTTTTCAAGTTCTGTAGTCATTTTATCAGCATTAGTAATAAAATAAGGCGAAAGATATCCTCTGTCGAACTGCATTCCCTCCACAACATCTAATTCTGTTTCAAGTCCTTTTGCTTCTTCAACAGTAATAACTCCTTCGTTTCCTACTTTTTGCATTGCCTTCGAAATCATGTCACCAATTTCTTTTTCTCCATTTGCAGAAATTGTTCCAACTTGTGCTACTTCATCATTAGTCTTAACTTTTTTTGAAGACGATTTTATTTTTTCAATAACATGTGCAACTGCATTATCAAGGCCTCTTCTAACATCCATAGGATTCATTCCAGCTGTGACATATTTAATTCCTTCTTTAACTATCGACTGGGCTAAAATTGTAGCAGTAGTAGTTCCGTCACCAGCTTCATCGTTAGTTTTACTTGCAACTTCTTTAACCATTTGAGCGCCCATATTTTCAAATTTATCTTGAAGTTCAATTTCTTTAGCAACGGTAACACCATCTTTAGTTGAACGTGGAGCTCCATAAGATTTGTCTAAGACTACATTTCTTCCCTTAGGACCCAAAGTCACTCTAACTACATTTGCAAGGGTATCTACCCCTTTTAACATTGCATTTCTTGCTTCTGTGTCAAATTTAACAATTTTTGCCATTCTATTTTTTTCCTTTCGAAATTCCCATAATATCTGATTCTTTCATTATGCTATATTCTTTTCCATCAATTTTTACTTCAGTGCCTGACCACTTGCCAAAAAGCACTAAGTCTCCTACTTTGACGTCCATAGGTACGATTTTTCCATCTTCCGTTCTTGCTCCCGATCCGACTGCTACAACTTTACCTTCCTGAGGTTTTTCTTTCGCAGTATCTGGTATAATTATTCCGCCTGAGGTCTTTTCTTCACTGTCTAAAACCTCGATTAAAACACGATCATGTAAAGGTCTAAATTTCATATTTATTGTGCTCCTAAATTGTTCACGGATACTGATATAGATACATGCTTCCCAAATTTCAAGTGCACATGTAATTATGTTAAATTACGCAAAAAAAACCACTAAAATAGTGTATTTTTAACGCACCTTAAGCTAATCATCAATGGAGATGACTAAAAAAATAATTAAAGGTTTGAGAACAGTTTACGAAAAATATGATGCTTTTTTTGTAGATTTATGGGGAGTTATGCATAATGGAATTCAACTTTACCCTGGGGCTGTCGAAGTATTGGAAAAATTGTATAAACTGAATAAAAGGTTTGTTTTGATGTCTAATGCACCCAGACCATCAAAAAGTGTTGAGAGATTTTTGATAAATTTAAAAATGGATAAAATTTTTACCAAAAATATTTTTACCTCAGGAGAAGCTGCTTTGAGGAGTTTACAAAAAAATTTATATGGAGAAAATTTTTATCAGATTTATTAAAAAATTATACTGGGCTTAAGATGGTTTGCACTAATCCAGATTTAACAGTTCTTCGTGGCTCCAAAGAGGAATATTGCGCTGGTACATTAGCTTTAATTTTTCAAGAGATGGGCGGCAAGGTTATTTATTTTGGAAAACCTTATCCAGAAATTTATCAATTTTGTATCAAAAATGATGAAAAGATTCTTGTTATTGGAGACAATATTCGTACAGATATTAAAGGAGCAAATAATATGAATTTTGATTCATTGTTAATAACAAATGGGATTCATGAAAATGAGTTTTTAAATTTATCATCGCAAAACTATGATAAAATTTTAAAGAAGTATGGAGTAAAAACTAATTATTATCAGGAAAGATTAACTTGGTAAAATATGAAAATTTTTAATAGCACAACTATTCCTAAAAAATACAAAAGATCAGCTATAGCTATTGGTAATTTTGATGGAGTTCATAAAGGTCACCAGAAAGTTTTTAAGAAAACAAAAAAATTTTCAAAAAAAAATAAAATTAAGTTTGGGATACTTACTTTTACTCCATTGCCAGTAATGTTTTTTAACAAAAAAATTAAAAATTATAGATTAGTATCCGAAAAACATAAATTAAAACTTTTTGAAAAATATGGTGTGGATTTTATAATTAATACTAAATTTAATAAAAATTTTTCTAAAATACACGCAGAAAAATTTGTGAAAAAAATTATTTACAAAAAAATAAATCCACAATTTATTTCAGTGAGTAAAAATTTTAGATTTGGGAAAAAGAGAGAGGGTGATGTAAATTTGTTAAAAAAATTTAGCTATAAATATGATTATCGATTATTAAATATTAAAGCTTTCAAATATAAAGGAATAATAGTTTCATCTACCAGAATAAGAAAATCTTTGCAAAATGGAAAAATTCATTTAGCAAATGAATTACTTTCAAGAACCTGGTTTGTTGAAGGCTCGGTCAAAAAAGGAAAAAAATTAGGAAGAGAGTTAGGGTATCGGACGTGCAATGTATACATTAAAAATTATATATTGCCAAAAATAGGAATTTATGCTGTCAAAGTTTTAATAGAAAATAACAAAAAAACATATAGTGGTGTTGCTTATTTAGGATCACGACCCACTTTTGGCGGCAAAGAAGTTTTTCTTGAAATAAATTTATTTGGTATTAAAAAAAATCTATACAAAAAAAAATTAAGAGTTTATTTTTTAAAATTTATACGAAGTGATCAAAAATTTAAGAATGCAACAAAGTTAATAAAACAAATGAATAAAGATGTCATTTTTGCAAAAAAAGGTTTAAAAACAAAGTTAATCTTATGAACAAAGAAAATATTAATTTACCCAAAACTTCATTTTCTATGAAGGCAAATTTACCTAATAAAGAGCCTGAAATTTTAAAAAATTGGGAAAAATTAAATCTATATAAAAAACTTAGAGAATCCAAAAAAGGGAAAGAGAAATTTGTTTTACATGATGGACCCCCTTATGCAAATGGTCATATACATATGGGTACAGCTCTTAATAAAATCCTCAAAGATATGGTTACCAGATTTCACCAAATGGATGGCAAAGATTCTGTTTATGTTCCTGGATGGGATTGTCATGGATTACCCATAGAATGGAAAATTGAAGAACAATATAAAAAAAATAAAAAAGACAAAGACGAAGTTCCAGTAAAAGATTTTAGATTAGAGTGTAGAGAATTTGCAGAAAAATGGATTAAGATACATATAAAAGAATTTAGAAGACTTGGTGTTGAGGGTGACTGGCAAAATTACTATTCAACAATGAGTTTTGATGCTGAAGCACAAATCGTAAGAGAACTAGGAAAATTTTTGTTGGATGATACTTTATACCAGGGTTATAAACCTGTTTTATGGTCAACAGTAGAAAAAACCGCATTAGCTGATGCTGAGGTGGAATATAAAGATCACACTTCTAATACTATTTATACATCTTTCAAAATTGAAAAAACTAACAAAGATTTTCTAAAAAATGCCAACGTCATAATATGGACTACTACACCATGGACAATTCCAGTCAATCGTGCTTTGGCTTATAACAGTAAAATTAAATATTCAGTTTTACAAATTGGTGATGATACTGAGTACTTTAGAAACAAGAGTATAGTAATAGCTAGTAAACTTGTAAACAAAGTTTCCGAAGAATGTAATTTTAAAGATTTCAAAATTTTAAAAGAATTTAGCGGGAATGATTTTAAAAATACTGTTTGTGCACACCCGCTTAAAAATATTGGTTATGATTATGATGTTCCGATGCTAGAGGGAGATTTTGTTACACTAGAGCAAGGTACTGGTATAGTTCATTCGGCACCTAGTCATGGTCCAGACGATTTTAATTTGTGTTTAAAACATGGGATTAAAGCCTCTGATACTATGAATGATGCAGGGGTATACTCTGATGAAGTGCCTTTTTTTTCAGGTATACATATTTTTAAGGCCGATGCACAGATTATTGAAAAATTATCAGAACACAAAAATTTATTAGGTAAAGGAAAACTCCAACACAGCTTTCCACATTCCTGGAGATCGAAAGCTCCTTTGGTTTATAGAGCTACTTCTCAATGGTTTATTTCTATGGAAAAAAAAAATTTAAGAAAAAAAGCTCTTAAAGCAATTGACGATACATCGTTTTATCCTGAGAAAGGCAGAGATAGAATTAAATCAATGATAGAAACCAGGCCAGATTGGTGTATTTCAAGACAGAGAATTTGGGGAGTGCCTCTACCCTTGTTTGTTTCAAAAAAAACAAATGAGCCTTTAAAAGATCCGGAAGTGATAGAAAATATAGCTAAAATTTATGAAAAAGAAGGTGCTGATTGTTGGTTTACTGATGATCCACAGAGATTTTTGGGAAAAAAATATAAAAAAGAAGATTACATAAAATCTAATGACATAGTCGAGGTCTGGTTTGATAGTGGTGCTACTCATAGTTATGTTTTAGAAAAAAGAAAAGATTTAACTTGGCCAGCATCCATGTACTTAGAAGGTTCCGACCAACATAGAGGTTGGTTTCATTCGTCATTATTAGAATCTTGTGGTACAAGAGGCAGAGCTCCTTTTCATAGTATTCTCACCCACGGTTTTGTAGTTGATGGCAAAGGTTTGAAAATGTCAAAATCCACAGGTAATATAATTTCACCAGAAGAAATACTCAAAAAGTATGGTGCAGACATTCTTAGAGCTTGGGTGGCCGCGTCTGATTATTCAGAGGATTTACGACTAGATTATTCAATTTTAGAACAACACGCAGAATCATATAGAAAAATTAGAAATACGTTCAGATTTTTGTTAGGAAACTTAAGAGATAAAAAAATAAATTTCAAATTAGATTCAAAAGAAATTGAAAAATGGCCAGAACTTGAACGTTTTATCCTTCACCAAATCTATATCTTAAATAAGAACTTTAAAAAGCACTTTAAAGAATATAATTTTCACAAGCTTTATAAAGAACTACTTAATTTTTGTTCGTTAGATTTATCAGCATTTTATTTTGATATTAGAAAAGACATTCTTTATTGCGATGAGATTAAATCATCCAAACGGCAAGTATGCATTAATTTATTAGGATTAATTTTAGATATGCTATTAAAGTGGTTCGCCCCAATATTATCTTTTACGACTGAAGAGATTTATCAAATTTTAAATCAAGGAAAAAATTCAAGTATACATTTAGAAACATTTCCCAATATTCCTCAAGAATGGAAAAATGAAAAACTATTTCAAAAATGGGACCAACTTAAAATACTTAGAAATGTTGTTAATGCGGCAATCGAAGTTAAAAGATCTAATAAAGATATTGGTTCTAATTTGGAGGCGGATGTTCAAATTTATTTAAATAAAGAATATTTAAAACTCGTTGAAGATGTTGATTTGTCGGAGTATTTTATTACTTCAAAAGCTAGCGCGCTATCAATGATCGATGATGATAAACTTTTTACATTAGATGAAGTGAATCATGTTAAGGTTTTTGTTAAAAAAGCTAAAGGCAAAAAATGTTCAAGATGTTGGAAAATTTTAGAAGCTCCCTGTAAACGAAACAACTGTGAATTAAAAAATTAATTTTTAATGAAAAAAATTATACTTATTTTTTCTGTATTTTTGTTAGACAGATTAAGTAAAATATATTTACTAAATTTACAGACAAATGGCAGCGATATTGATTTTTATGTATTTTCCTTTTTGAATTTTAATCTTGTTTGGAATACCGGTATTGGTTTTGGCCTAATATCATTGGAAACAAATATTTTTTATCATATTCTTACATTGATAATTGCAGCGGTTAATATTGTTCTTATTTTTTTTATTATAAAATCAAAAGGGATTTATGTTTACTTACTTGCTTTAATCATTGGTGGTTCACTAGGAAATTTGTTTGATAGAATTTATTATTATGCTGTACCTGATTTTATAGATTTTCATATAGGTAATTTTCATTGGTTCATATTTAATGTTGCTGATATTTTTATTACAATTGGTATAATTGGATTAATGCTAAAAGAAGTATTTAAAAAGGAAAAAATTTCTCAAAATGTTTAAAAATAAAATAGTTTTTTTTATGATGCTTTGCTTTTTGCTTACTTCGTGTGAGTCGGTACGAGAAGGATTAACAGGAGCAAAGAATCAATCAGAAATAACTAGTTTTGAGAAGACATTAAACACACAGACCATGACAGAAAGTTCATCTGCAACAGAAGACTCTGTAGAGGGTTCAATACTAAATCAAATTAGAAAAAGATAAATGTTAAAAAAAGATAATTTTTTTAAGAATTATTTTATTACTTCAAATAAATATTATAATAATTTAATAAAAACTAAAAAAGTTTTTAATTCGCTTAAATCAGATCTTGATAATTTTGAAATACCATTACTCGAGAGTTACGATAAAAGTTACAAATTTGATTTTTCAAAAACAACAGTAAAAAAGTTTTCTAGATATAGAAATATTGTTGTTATTGGTATGGGTGGTTCAATTTTAGGAACAAAAAGTATTTATTCATTTCTAAGAAAAAAAATTAAAAAAAACTTTTTTTTCTTTGATAATTTGGATTCGAATTTACATTTGGAATTTCAAAAAATAAAAGATATAGAAAATTCTTGTTTTATTGTTGTTTCAAAATCAGGCAATACTCTAGAAACTATCACAAATTTAAACATAATATTTTCTAGGCTCAGGCCAAAAAATAAATTAATTTTTATTACCGAAATAGGGGATAACAGTTTAATGGCAATAGCAAATAAATATAATGCTGAAATTATTGAACATAAAGAATTTATAGGCGGTCGTTATTCAGTATTGTCAGAGTCGGGAATGTTACCAGCTGCACTAATGGGTCTCGAAGTAAACAGATTTAAAAATTTAAAAATATTAATTAAAAATAAAAATTTTGTTTCATCTTTAATTCACAATGTAACTAGTATTTATACTTTAAATACTAAAAAAATTAGCAATTCTGTGATTTTAAATTATGACTCTAGTTTAAATGATTTGGGTTTTTGGTATCAACAACTTGTTGCTGAAAGTTTAGCCAAAAAAGGAAAAGGCATTACCCCACTATTATCTTTTGGTCCAAAGGACCATCATAGTCTTTTGCAACTTTATTTAGACGGACCTAAAAATAAATTTTTTACCTTCTTTAATTCATCAAAAAAAGAAAATAAATATAAAATTGGAAAAGATGACATAACTGATAGTATGAAATTCTTAAAGAATAGAAGTTTGGAATTTGTTATAAATGCTCAATGCAATGCAACAAAAAATATTTTTAAGTTAAAAAAAATTCCATTTAGGCAAATTACTTTTAACAAAAAAAATGAAGAAGAATTAGGCGAAGTTTTTACATTTTTCGTTTTAGAAACAATTTTATTGGCTCGTCTAATGAATATAAATCCATTTGATCAACCTGCTGTTGAGCAAGTTAAAATTGAGACAAAAAAATTTTTAAGATAAAAGTCTTCCAAAAATTATTTTTGACATACCGTACATTCGTGTATCTAATATTTTGAAATAATCGGGGAGTTTTTCTTTAGTGTTTTTATTTCTATGTAAAATTATAATCCCATTTTTTTCCAGTAAATTTCTGTTAAAAACTAATTCAATTAGTTTTTCTATATTTGTACTTTTAAAAGGTGGATCACAAAAAATAAGATGAAATTTTGATTCAAAGAAATTTTGTTTTTCAATTAAAGTAAAAACGTCGTCAGAAAATATTTTTGTTTTATTTTTTAATTTTAATCTTTCAATATTTTTTTTTAAAATTTCAATTGCAACTTTTTCTTTTTCAACAAAACAAACATAATTCGCTTGTCTTGACAAACATTCTAGCCCAAACGAGCCTGTTCCTGAGTATAAATCCAAGACATTTGATTTTTCTAATTGGAATGCAATTTTATTTGAGTGAGTTAATAAATTAAAAACACTTTCTCTGGTAAGATCTTTAAGAGGTCTAGTGCTTTTATTTTTGGCCAGATATAGAGTGAACCCCCTCAGCTTTCCTGCTATAATTCTCATAGTTATTTATTATTTATTACTCTCCAGCCAATATCTTTTCTAAAAAAACCATCAGACCAATTTATTTTATCTATATTTGTTAAAGATTTGTCTCTTGCTTTAACCAAACTTTTTGATGATGAAGTTATATTTAATACTCTACCACCATTAGAATAAATTTTATTATTTTTTTCATAAGTACCGGCATGAAATATTTGATTATTTTTATCCGACAAAATATTCGATAAGTTTTTAATTTCACTATCTTTTATGTAATTAAAAGGATAGCCTTTAGCACATAAGACAATAGTAATACAATTTTTTTTAGCCCATTCAATTTTCAAATTTTTTAATTGATTTTTTGTTGCGCTATCAAAAATTTCCAATAGATCCGTTTCTAATCTCATCATTAATACTTGGCATTCTGGATCACCCATTCTAATGTTATATTCAATTAAATAAGGTTCGTTTTTGCATATCATCAGACCTGCATATAAAAAACCCCTGTATGGATGTTTTAACTCTTTCATAGCTTTTAGTGTGGGTTCTATAATTTTTTTTTTAATTTTTTTTTCAAGTTTATTTGTAAGTAATGGAGCGGGAGAATAAGCACCCATGCCTCCAGTGTTCGGACCAGTATCTCCTTCACCAACTCTTTTGTGGTCCTGAGCAGAGCCAAAAAAATGGTAAGAATTTTCATCAACTATTGTAAAATAACTTAATTCTTCTCCTTTTAAAAATTCTTCCAATACCACTTGATTAGAAGATTTAAATTTACCATCCAAAATTTCCTTGGTATTTTTTAGAGCTTCTTCTATAGTGTCGCATATTGATACTCCTTTTCCGGCAGCCAAGCCGTCAGCTTTAACAACAATTGGAACACCATTTTTTTTTATAAAATTAGAAGCATCGTTATAATTATTAAAAACGCCAAAGTTTGCAGTTGGAATATTATTTTTTTTACATAAATTTTTCATGAATGCTTTAGATCCTTCTAATTGTGAATTAAATTTATCAGGTCCAAATACACTAATTTTTTTCTCATTTAAATAATCAACAAGTCCTTCAACTAAAGGCTGTTCAGGACCAATAATAACTAAATCTATGTTTTGTGTTTTTATTATTTGATAAACAGCATCAAAATTTGAAATATCTTCTTTTATATTTTCTGCTATTTTTTGAGTACCCGCATTTCCTGGCACGCAGACTAGTTTTTTTATTTTTGGAGACTGTTTTAGTTTGTAACAGATTGCATGTTCGCGACCACCACTTCCTATGACAGCTAAATTCATATATTATAGATATATCAATAATTAAATATATATGAATGTAAATAAAGCAAAACTTAAATTTAATCCAAATAATTTTGAAATTATTGAAGAAGGCGATTATGTTATTTGTGCTGTCTCAGGAAAAAATATTCCACTTAATCAATTAACTTACTGGAATGTCGAACTACAAGAAGCTTATTTTTCACCAAAAGAAGCTCAACAAAGATATGAAGAATTAAATAAAAAATGAGAATTTTTATTGTCTTAATTTTTTTATTTATTACAACCTCAAGTTTTGCAACAACTTTTAAAGGAAAATTTATTCAAGGCGCTTTTATTCTTGGAAAAACTGAACCTGGGTCACAGATTTTTGTTGATAACAAAAAAGTGAAAGTTACATCTGAAGGCTTTTTTGTTTTTGGTTTGGCTCGAGACAGAAAATATGATGTTGTAATAACTGTAAATAAAGATGGCAATAAACAGAAAATTGTAAAAAAAGTTCAAAAAAGAAAATACAATATTCAAAGAATAGACGGTCTCGAAGAGAAAAAAGTCACTCCACCCGAGGAAGTGTATGAAAGAATTAAAAGGGAAAATAAGTGGATAGGTGAGGCTAGAGCGATAAATAGTGATTTAACTTTTTTTACGAAAAAATTTATTATTCCTGTTGAAAATGCCATCATCACAGGGGTTTATGGAAGTCAAAGAATTTTAAATGGCAAACCTAAATGGCCGCATTATGGATTAGATTTTGCAGTGGACGAAGGTACAAAAATTAAAGCCATGTTAGATGGAACAGTAACTTTGGTGGAGCCTGATTTGTTTTATACGGGTGGAACTTTAATATTTGATCATGGACACGGAATTTCAACATTGTACATGCACATGGAAAAAATATTAGTTAAAAAAGATCAAAAAGTAAAACAAGGAGATATTATTGGAACTGTTGGGTCGACCGGAAGAGCAACAGGGGTTCACTTAGATGTTAGGCTTAATTGGTTTCAAACACGATTAGATCCCGCAACAGTTCTTGATATTAAATAAATTAATAAAAAATTGAATATGACAAAAAAAATAAAAAATTTTATTAAATCAATAATTACTTCCAACGATTATGTGACCAAAGCCATTGTGTTGGATTTTTAATTATCATTTTTTCTATAATTTGATTAATTTTTAATGTTATATTTTTTGTATCTTCATCAACATTTTTTGTTTTTTGGATTTCATAAGGTTCATGAATGGTCATTTCAAAATTAACATCTCCTTTTCTTTCTAAGAAAATAGGCACTAGCTTGCAATTGTATTTTAGAGCAAGTTGAGCAGGAATTGTGGTTGTGTGAGCAGGTTTACCAAAAAAAGGTATTTTTGGTGCTTGACCCACACGCTGATCTACCATCAATGCAATGCTATAACCATCTTTTATTTTCTTAATCACGTCTCTTGCCCCCACTCTACCTTTGGGTATCTGATTAGGACAAATATATTTCATTCTTAAAAATTCCATTAAGGGATTTAAAAAAATATTGTTTAATGGTCTATAAATTGCTGCACATTTAATACCAAATTTATCCAACTCCATGGCCATGAGTTCAAAATTTGCTAAATGACAAGAGAAAAAAACCACCGGTTTATTAGTTTTTTTTATTTCGTTTAAATAATTTGTGCCATTAATTTTAATATGATCAAAACTAGTTTTATTAAGTTTAAAGTCTTTCAAAAATATATATTCTGCAAAAGTTCGTCCAATATTAGACCACATACCATTAACAATTTCTTCTTCTTCTTTTTCGCCTAAATTTCCTAATCCAATTTTAATATTTTGTTTAATTATATTTTTTGATCTGAAGAGAGGACCGATAAATCTTCCTAATATGCTTCCAAGATTTGATGCATTTTTAAGACCTATTATCCTAAAGATGCAAAACAAAGAAATTATGGATATAAATTCAAAAAAATACTTGATAATTTTCATATAGCCTTTTTAATTTCTTCAATAAATTCGTTCTTGTTTTCTATTTCGATTTTAATTTTTAAACAGTAAATACTTTCTCGATATTTTTCTTCAATTCTCAGGTAATCTTTTTCCGTAGTTAATAAAGAAGCATCATTTTCTTTTGCTTTTTTTATTAAATTGTCTAATTCTATCTTAGAATAATTATGATGATCTGGAAAACTTATTTGTTCTAGTACATTTATTTCATTTTTCTTCAATAAGTTAAAAAAATTAATAGGATTACCTATTCCAGCAAAACAAATTATTTTTTTATTTTTAAAATTGCTTATATTTTGTGGTTGATATTTAGAATAAAAGATTTTTATTAATTTATTATTTTTTAATATTTTATTTTCAATATTAATATTTTTTTTACCATTAATAATAACACAGTTGGCTCTTGTTAGTGCAGACAGTCCTTCTCTTAGTGGACCGGAAGGTATTATAAACCCGTTGCCAATCCATTGTTTTTCGTTAAAACAGACGATTGATAAATCTTTTTCTACAGAAAAATCTTGAAAACCATCGTCAAGAACAGCAACTTCAAATTTGTTTTGAATTGCTTCATTTAAAGCACTAATTCTTTTTGATTTTTCATAAACTGGACCTATTTGTTTTAGCAAGTTTATTTCATCTTGAAATGAATCATATTTTCTTCTTATAAAAACTGCATTTTTATTTAAATTTTTTAAAATTGAAAATAATTCAAGGCAAAGTGGTGTTTTTCCAGTTCCACCTAAATAAATATTTCCTACACATATTATAGGTATTGAAAATTTGTGACTTTTAACTACCAAACGTCTAACAAAATTAATTATTTGCAATAGTAATGAAACTGGCAGAAGAAAAATGGAATAAAGTGAAATTCGGTTGTTATCCCAAAACTTTGGTTTTAAAAATTTCATCTTCAAATATTTATATATTTTTTTAGATCATTGATTACATTATTCATTATGTTTTTGCCATAATTGTCTATTTTTTCTATAACTTGATTATTATCAACTTTTTCCAATTTAAATTCTTCAACTAGGGATCGGTTAAGTTCCTCAGAATTATAAATTTGGTAAGCTATTTTTAAAGATTTTAGATATTCATAAATTTCAAAAAAATTGTCTATATTTGGTCCATGAAAAATTTTACAACCTAATCTTGATGGCTCGATAGGATTTTGCCCACCGTGTTTTATTAAAGATCCGCCTAGAAAAACATACTTTGCTATGTTAAAAATTTTTGAGCTTTCTCCATATGCGTCAATTAAAAGTATATCAGTCTTAATATTAATTTCATCAAATTTGCTATATAAACATGTTTTAAGATTTAATTTTTCTAATTCATCTTTTATTCTTTCAGTTCTATCTATATGTCTTGGAATAATAATTGTTAAGATATCATTATATTTTTTTTTAAGCATCAGATGAGTTCTAGCACAAAAAATTTCTTCAGATGGATGCGTACTTGCAGCACACCATATTTTTCTGCTTCCAATTTTGTTTAGATATTTTATATCCAATGAGTTGTTAGTTTTAGTTTCAGTATTGGCAAATTTTAAATTTCCGTAATTTTTGATATTTCCAGCACCCAAAGTTTTAAGGTAAATTTCTGTTTCTTTGTTTGCAACAATACATAAATCGAATTGTTGAAATATTTTTTTCGAAAAGTTTTTAAGTAATTGCCATTTTTTAAAAGTTTTTTTTGTTATTCTTGCGTTAATAAGTAATAAGGGAACACTTCTTTCTTTAATTGCAAAAATTATGTTAGGCCATATTTCAGAGTCTACAAAAATAGCTAAGTTAGGAGACCAATGATTTAAAAATTTTTTTACGAAAATTGGAATATCCAAAGGCAAGAATTGGTGTATTACTTTTTCGTTTTCAATAAGCCTTTTTTGCAAAACTTCAGCAGCACTTAAAGTAATTGTAGTAATAAGAATTTTATCAACTTTTTTATCATTTTTAAAATTTTCAACAAGAGGCAAAATGCTCAGACCTTCACCTACACTTGCTACATGAAACCAGACTAAAAAACCGTTATCTCTATCAATATTTATATCAGATAATTTTTCTTTGTATCTTATAGGATGTTCTTTTTCACTTAATTTTCTATAAAGCAAATAAACTTTTGAAAATGGATAAAAAAGGTATGTTAAAAATTTATACCAAAAATACATAATTTAATTAGTGCTTAATTGTTTGCTATAAAGGTTTTTATAGATAATTGAATTTTTAATAAGCTCACTATGTGTGCCACTCTCTACTATTTTTCCATGGTCAAGAACAATGATTTTGTTTGCCCTGAAAATTGTTGATAATCTATGTGCAATAACCAGTGTGGTTTTATTTTTGGTCAAGTTTATAATGGCATTTTGAACTTTTTCTTCGGAGTCTGCGTCCAATGAAGAAGTAGCTTCGTCAAGAAGGATTATGGGAGAGTCTTTTAAAATAGCTCTGGCTATAGATATTCTTTGTTTTTGTCCGCCGGAAAGTCTAATACCATTTTCTCCGATTATTGTTTCAAAAGATTGAGGTAAATTTTTTATAAAATCGGTTGCGGCGGCATAATCACACGCTTTTGTAATTTGTTCGTCCGAGGCACTTAGGTTTGCGTAGGCCACATTTGCACGAACGGTATCGTCGAATAATATTACGTCTTGACTTACTAAGGAAATATTTTTTCGCAAAGAAGATAACGTGACATCGCATATATTTTGTTTGTCGATATAAATTTTACCTTTGTTAGGATCATAAAACCTTGGAAGTAAATTTATAATTGTACTTTTGCCAGCACCACTATGACCTACTAAAGCTGCAGTGGTACCACCATCTATAGAAACATTTACATTTTCTATGGCGTCTACTTCGGTATTTGGATAAGCAAAACTAACATCTTTAAATTCTATACGCGCTTTATCAATTTTTAAATTGGGCAGACCTTTTATTTCTTTAATATTTATTTTGGTGTCGATGACGTTAAAGACTCTTTCAGCTCCAGTAGCTCCCTGGTAAAAAAGCATATTGATAGTGGCTAATGATCTAATTGGTTGATAGGCCAACATCATTGCAGTTAAAAAAGAAAAAAAATTATTTATTTGAATTTCTCCAGCAGCTATCATTATACCAGAGGAATAGATAAAACCTGCGATTATTATTCCCGTTAAAATCTCCATAATGGGAGTAATTCTTATTTGAACCAAGCCAATCTTAATTTGTTTATCCATCACTTTTTTTAGTATTTTACTTGATGTATCGAATGCAAATTTTTCTTGTTGGTAAATTTTTATCATTCTCGATCCCTTTATCATTTCAGATAAAAATGTAGATAAATTTCCAGAAAGTATTGTACTTTCTCCAATCACTTTTCCCATTCGTCTTCCCAAAGATTTAGCAACTAAAGCAGCTAATGGCATCATAATTAATGCAAAACTTGCAAGCTTCCAATTTTGGTAAAACATTAAGGAAGCTAAAACAATTAAAGTTAACGAATCTTTCATTAAATTTAAAACTCCAGAACTGACTAGATTAGAAACTAAACCTACATCGTAAAGAAAATGAGAGATATATTTTGCAGAATGTTTTGACTCAATTGTATGAGTATCAGATTTTAATATTCCCTCAGACATTTCAACTTGAAGCTTCCTAACAATTTCATTACCAACCCTAACTAAGAGTGCTCTAGCGAAATACAAAGAAATGCCTTTAGTAGCAAATGCGATCACAATAGCAATTGGTATTAACACTAGCATTTTTTTGTCTTGCTCAATGAAAATTTTTTTGATTGCAGGATCCAGCAACCACGCAATTGATGCTGTTGCAGCAGCAACACCAATTGATAAAAAAAGAGCAATTACTATTTTATGGAAATGTTCTTTTACATAAGAATTAAATAATCTAAATAAAATTTTTTTTAAAGTAGTAAGGTTCATACAATTGTGAATGAAAAAATAAATATAAAAATAAAGATACCTGTTAAATTATTAATTTTAAAAGCAGTTAGGCAGGATTTGGGATTATTAATTTTAAAAATTTTTGATTGATAAATTAAGGATAAAATAAAAAATACTGAAAATAATAACAGATATTTATCTATTTCCATCATAAGGAACATTATTAAAATAAAAAAAACAAACAAGCTATAGCAGGTTCCAACAAAAAATTTTACATTATTTTTAAATTTAATTGATGTTGATTTAACGCCAATAATTTCATCGTCCTGTATGTCTTGAAGTCCGTAAATCGTGTCATAACCGAGTGTCCAAAATATGGCTGAGAAATACAAAATAATTGGTTCAATCGATATATTATTTGTTATTGATGTCCATCCCATTATTATTCCCCAATTAAAAGTTAATCCTAAAAAAAGTTGAGGCCAATATGTAATTCTTTTCATGAAAGGATAAGCAAATGCCAAAACCATTGAACTCATTCCAAGTGCTATTGTAAGCCAATTAAACTGTAAGAGTATTAAAAGAGAAACTAAACAAAGGAAAACTATGTAGATAAAAGCTTCTGAAATTGAAATTTTTCCAGATGCAATAGGTCTTTGTTTGGTTCTTTCTACTTTTTTGTCCAGATCTCTGTCAACGATATCATTAAAAATGCATCCTGCACTTCGCATGAAAACGGAACCTAAAAAAAATAATAATATGTGTTTTAAATACAAATTTATTTCTCCACTAAAATAATACCCAAGCGTGAGTCCCCAGACGCATGGCCAAAATAAGAGTAAAAAACCTATAGGTTTATTTAATCTTGTTAATTGAATAAATATTTGGATTTTATCCATCAAGGAATAATAACTGCTGGACCAATAATTTTTCTTGCTTCCAAATCTTTGTGAGCCCGAATAACATCTTCTAGTTTATATTTTTTAAATATTTCTATTTTTACTTTTCCTAATTTAACTTTTTCGAATAGCTGATCAGCTCCTTCTCTTATTTCATCTTCTGTTGCTAAGTATTGACCCATAACTGGTCTAGTAAAATAAAGTCCTTTAGGTTGTATCATTTTTCTTACATCAATATTTTCGAGTGGGCCTGAGGAGTTTCCAAAAGAAACCAACATTCCTCTTACTTTTAAACACTCAATTGAACCATTAAAAGTTTTTTTACCAACACCATCATAAACCACCGACACACCCTTTTCTTTAGTAAATTCCAAGACTTTTTTTGCGAAGTTTTCTTTTGAATAATTTATTACAAAATCACAACCATTTTTTTTGGCGATACTAATTTTTTCATCCGAACCGACTGTTCCAATAATCTTACTTCCTAAACTCTTTGCCCATTGACAGAAAATTTGACCAACACCACCTGCGGCAGCATGAAACAAAAT
>LUMJ01000562.1_pt1 | contig 17645 bp, 16 predicted proteins | sample 729631 | NCBI WGS metagenome assembly LUMJ01 (sample SAMN03860266, study PRJNA289734) | marine metagenome | biome: seawater column; feature: ocean; material: water; isolation source: Red Sea water column Station 22 - depth 500m | place: Saudi Arabia: Red Sea | collected 2011-10-15 | depth 500 m
TGGAACAGCACCCCAATTTTTAACTAGCATGAACTCAACTGGACTCTTGGTAGTACGCCATTTCAGTCCCTTCATATCATCAGGAACATGAACTGGTTTGGTTGCATTCCCAAGCTGTCTGAATCCACCACTTGAATATACAGAAAGGCAAATATGACCGGCATTTTCAAGAGCGAGTTTACACTGCCTTTCAGCTAGCCATTCATTTGATATTCTTTTCGCGTCTTCGAGTGATTTGAAAATGAAAGGCAAATCAAAAATTGCCAACTCTGATCCAAAATTACCATAGTTTGCGGTAGAACTAGTCCACAGAGCTATAAGTCCTTGGTTGGCTTGTTCACCACATTTTTGCTCTGAGCATAAGCTTCTTTGATAATGTGGCTCAATTTTCATCTTACCCCCAGATGCTTTCTCCATAGCTGGTATCAGCGCCTGATCTATGGCGTCACCAATTGGCATACCCAATCTACCAGTAGTCCCGAGCTTAAGAATTATCTCTGCAACTGCGGCTTGGGCAAAGAAAGCAATTACAAACCCTGCAAGTAGTGTCTTTGTAGTTTTAATTATTTTCATTATTTTCCCCTTCCTTTATTTAAGAGTTAATTTAACTAAATTAACAAAGATGAGTCAAAGAAAATGGATGTCTATTTTAAGTTAATTGATATGCAATTAGGCTATATTAACTGATTTAATTATTTTAAGAGTGGCTAATCCAAATTGTTTTAGTTTGAAGAAATGAATTAAGAGCCTCAGTACCCTGATCTCTTGATAGAGATCCAGATTGCTTATATCCGCCAAATGGAGTTTTTATATCTCCTTCTGAGAAAGTATTCACTGAAACTGTTCCGCATGGTAAACTTTTGGCTAGATGAAATGCTTTATTAATATCTTGGGTAAATACACTTGCATGTAATCCATATTTTGAATTACTTGCAACTTTTAAGGCTTCTTCATCACTTTTAACTGTTAAGACGCCAAGAACAGGTCCAAAAATTTCTTCTTGAGCAATGGTCATCTTCTCTTTTAATCCATCAAATAAAGTAGGTTTTGCAAAAAAACCTTTTTGATTATTATTTGAAACTCCACCTGATAAAAGTTTTGCACCTTCATCTATTCCTTTTTGAATATATCCATCAACTGTTTGTAAATGGCCTTTTGAAATCATAGATCCCATATTTGATTTTAAATCTAATGGATCACCTACTTTTAATTTTTTAACTTTTTTTGAAACTTTATCTAAAAATTCATCTTTTACTTTTGAATGAATTACCTGTCTCATGTTTGCTGAACAATTCTGACCACCATTCCAAAATGCTGAATTTATTGCATTATCAATTAAGTCATCATTAATTTTAGCATCTTCTAAAACTATAAATGGACTTTTGCCTCCCATCTCAAGTGCAACTGGTTTCAAATTACTTTCACTTGAATACTTTAAAAAATAACCACCTACTTCAGTTGAACCAGTAAAAGAAACGGCATCTATATCTTTATGACGACCAAGAGCTTCACCAACATCACCGTAACCAGGAAGCACATTTAAAACGCCATCTGGAATTCCAGCTTCTTGAGCTATTTTTGCAACTCGAATTGCTGTTAGCGGAGTGTCTTCTGCTGGTTTAATAATTACTGAACAGCCTGCTGCTAATGCAGGTGCCATTTTCCATACTGCCATCATTAAAGGGAAATTCCATGGAACAATTCCCGCAACAACACCTATTGGCTCTTTAACAATTAAACTTGTTATTGAAGGTTCTGTTGGACCTACTTTACCAAAAACTTTATCTATTAATTCTCCATACCATTGGAAGTGCATTGGTGCGTCATTAGCAACTTCATTAATACAATCTGTAACTAATTTTCCTGTATCAACACATTCTAAAACTGAATTTTCATCTCCATGCTTTCGGAGTAATTTGGCAAATTTTAATAAAACTTCTTTTCTATGTTCTGGTGAACTTCTTGACCAAACACCACTATTAAAAGCTTTTCTTGAAACTTTAACTGCTAAATCAACATCTTTGTGATTACATTTTGCAACAGTGCAAAGCTTTTCTCCAGTAGCAGGATTTATGGTTTCAAATTTTTTACCATCTATAGCATTAACATACTTCCCATTTATAAAGGCACGGCCTTCAAATTTTAATTTTTGTGCAATAGATTTGTAGTTAACTGCCATGAATAGATTAAGTTATTATTAATAATTCAAATTAGCAAGAATATTAATTAAACCTTAAACTTCTTGAGAATTTTTTAATATCATTAATTAAAAGATCAGGCTTTTCTAATGCAGCAAAATGACCTCCTGCTGGCATTTCAGTCCATTGTTTAAGATTGAATATTCTTTCAACATAAGACCTAGGTGGCCATTCAGACATTTCAGCTGGAAATATTGCTGCTGCTGTTGGAATTTCAATTTTTTTAAAATCCTTCGGAAAAAATCTTCCTCCTTCCTCTCTTCTGCCAAAATAAATCCAACTAGCTGTATCAAATGTTTTTGTTAAAATATAAATCATTATATTTGCTAACAAGGTGTCTTTAGAATAAACACTTTCAATATCATTATTCTTTAAATCTGACCATGAATGCATTTTTTCAATTATCCAACCAGCTATACCAACTGGACTGTCCATCATTCCATAACCTAAAGATTGAGGTTTTGTTGCTTGTTGAGTTCTATATCCTTCTTGCATAATTTGATCTTCATTAAATTTTTTTTGCCAATTTCTTTCTTCATCAGATTGTGGGCCCTCGGGATGACGCATAGTTAGACAGTTTATATGAATTGCTTTACAAAAATTTGAATGATCATAACCAAGCCAATTAGCAATAGTTGCCCCCCAATCACCTCCTTGAGCCATATAATCTTTATAACCAAGATTTTCTATCATTAGCTTATTTAATATTTCAGCCATTTTTCTTGGCCCCATTGGCTTAGATAGACTTCCTGAAAAACCAAATCCTGGCAAAGAAGGAACTATTACATCAAAAGAATCTTTTTCATTTCCTCCAAATTTTTCTGGATGAGCAAGTTTTTCTATAATATTCAGAAATTCAATTATCGATCCAGGCCAACCATGCATTAAAAGTAATGGTTCAGAATTTTCGCTGCTTCCTTTTTTTTTAATAAAATGAATTTTTATACCATCTACATTGGTAGTATAATTTTTAAACTTATTAATTTCTAATTCATGTTTACTCCAATCGAATTTGGTAATCCAATAATCACATAACTCTTTTAAATATTTTTTGTTAGTTCCGTGTTCCCAACCATCTAAATCCTTTACCGAATCCCAAGGATAATCTTTAACTTTTTGATAAATCAAAGAAATTTCTTTTTCAGTAAAATTAACGTTGAATTCTTTAATCATTTTTCAAAAATTAATATCTATAATTATAAAATCCACTATATACATTTAAAAATCCATAAATAGTTAATGAAATTGATATTATTTAAGTATAAACTAGTCCCCAAACTAGAACATTTTCAGATGTTTCAATGTTTTGTAGTGTATGAACGAAGAAAATCGGCGTAAACTTTGGCTTATCATACAAGAAGCTGGCCATTATCTCGAAGGACAGCTTCCTGATCATCCTAATCATCCTAAAGGACGAAATCCATACGCTCATGTTGCAATATGCGTCAAAAATAAATTTCAAATGAGAAAAAAAATCCAAGCTAACCGACAACAGCCACACCTTTAGTAAAGGTTTATCTTTTATTTCAAAATTACAATATTACGTTTTATAACTAGCCTGCGAAATGATTATAAGCCCACCAAGCTACAACTAATACAATTACAACTTCCATCTTTGCTCCCTTTTTTTGATTCTATCTGAGTATATCATTGATTTGGAAAATAGTCCTCTAATTTCCCTTCTCTATAAACGTCTGCGGTACAACAATGAAGACCTCCACCGAATGCATAGGCATCCCTCATATCAACCGGTATAACTTCCATTCCAAATTTATCTAATTGCTCAGCTTGATAAACTTCACTTTTTTCTACGCAAACAGTTTTAGGATCAAGAACTAAAACATTCATAGAAAGCCACACTGAAGAATAACATAATGGAGGTGGTGAATTGTGTGCTGGTTGTGCAGCATCAAGTATTTGCCAATCATTTTTTTCAAAAAGTTTTCTTTGTTCTTTAGGTAATCTTCTTTGAGGATTATTAATGATCAGTCCTGGTTTAATTGGTGTAAAAGTTGCATCAATATGAATAGGATAAGGATCTCCTGGAAAATTTACAGCATGAACACGATGATCTTTATAATGTCTTTTAATCCAATCTATTCCTTTTAGGTTTGTCGTAAAACCATGTTGAACAACTAAATCTTTGCCAAATCTTAAAATATCAGCTGCATCGAACAATGGCTCTTCTTCGGTTGTTACAAAGAATTTATTTTCTGTCCAGTCTAATCGTTTTTGTATTCCAATTTTATCAGATAAATAATCTTTTCTATAATCTGCATCGGTTAATCTCGGTTTTGGAGCAGACTCATGTTTCATATTGGGATCAGAATTATAGTAGTGTTTAAGTAGCGGTCTGTAACATAAATATTCAAACCATCTACATCTATAACTCATGGTTGCTTCTAAAATTTCATGACCAACAGTTAAAAGTACATCTCTTGGTGGCATACATCCAAACATTGTCTCTGCCTTCCAATCAGGTGTTGATGTTGGTTGATTAAAATCAATTGGTGTCGGGCGATCTACTTTTACACCTCTTTTTTCTAAAATATTTGAAAAATCATCTAATAGCTGATTAGCTTTATCAATAGTATCTTTACCTCTTGTACCAAATTTACCTCTCATATCTGAATCTTCTGGAACTTTTGCTTCAAGTGCTGGTTCGGGACCTGGAATACATGTGCCATCAGCCCTTCCAACTATCAAGTGTTTTAATGGATCCCATTCATTCCAACTATTAACAATAATTTTTTTATCACCCATAATTAATTTTTAATTATATTTTTTTTAGGGCCGTATGGAAATTTAGTAATATTTTCAGAGTTTTTTTCACCTATAACTAAAATATCGTGTTCTCTGTATCCTCCTGCTCCAGGTTTGCCTTCAGGAATCATGATCATTGGCTCCATTGAAATAACCATATTGGGTTCTAAAATTGTATCAATATCTTCTCTCAACTCTAAACCAGATTCTCTACCATAAAAATGTGATAGTACTCCAAATGAATGTCCATATCCAAATGTTCTATATTGTAAATAACCCAACTGAGCAAATAAATCATTTAGTTCATGACAAATTTCTGAACATTTCGCTCCAGGTTTAATTAATTCTATTCCTCTTTTATGAACTCTTATATTTGCTTCCCAAGCTTTTAACGAGGCATCATCTATTGTTTCTAAAAATAAAGTTCTTTCAAGTGCCGTATAATAACCGGATATCATTGGAAATGTATTCAATGATAAAATATCTCCTGATTTTAATTTTCGAGATGTTTTAGGATTATGTGCACCATCTGTGTTGATTCCAGATTGAAACCAAACCCATGTATCCATATATTCTGCGTCAGGATAAGTTTTAGCTATTTCTCGTTCCATCCTATCTCTACCAGCAATAGCAATTTCTAATTCACTTTCTCCTACTTTTATATGTTTTACTATTTCCTCTGCTCCAATATCAGCAATTCTTGCTCCATTTTTAATTATATCAATTTCTTCTTTTGATTTTATCATCCTTAACTTCATAAGTTTTTTTGAAATATCGCTGAAATTTGAAAAACTAAAAATTGACTTAAGTTTATTTTCTACTTCTAGTGTAATGTGATCATGCTCTATACCTATATTTTTGGGTGGTTCGTCTCTGCCGATAATTGATACAATAGATTTTAAAAAATTATCTCTCTTCCAATCAGTATAAATAATATTGTCATAAGCCGATCTCCTCCAAGGCTGACCAGCATCAATATTTGCTGAGACAGTCACAACTTTTTTATTTGTAATAACACATCCATAAGGTCTTCCAAATGAACAATAAATAAATCCCGTGTAATATGCAATGTTATGCATTGAAGTTAAAATAATCATATCATGATTATTCTTTGACATTTCTTCTCTGAGTTTATTTGATCTATTTTTATATTCTTTGTCTGTAAAAGGAAGTTTTACTTTAGATCCATTTTTGAGTTCAAAAAAATTAGGTCTTTCCATGCTATTTAATTCAATCCAATAAAACGTCTATTATTTTTTATTAATAAACTATAATAAAAAATTGCCATAAAAATAAAAAAACCACCAATTATTGTGTTGGTAGAAGGAATTTCGTTTATTCCTAACCATGGTAACCAAACCCAGAAAATACCTCCAATTATTTCCGTCAAAGATAACAGAGTTAATTCTGTAGCTTGAATATTTTTTGATCCAATTGAATATAAAATTAGTCCTAAGCATACTATAGTTCCATGTAATGCAAATAATCCCTCATTTTTTCCTGAAGACAAAAATTTTAAATCGTAGATTAAAATAATTACTGATGAAAACAAAAAGCAAAATAATCCTGCAACAGCTACTGTCGTAAACTTAGGAGTTTCTTCTCTCCATCTTAAACTTATCGAAAATATTGAAAATCCAAGAGCTGAAACTAGTCCAAATACAAAACCAATTAATGAGTTTTTTTCTGTATTCCCTAATGCCATTATCATAATTCCAATAGTAGCAATACCTATAGATACCCACGCACCTCTAGAAACATTTTCTTTTAAAAATATATAACCTAATAATGCAGTTATAAATGGCATGGCTGCCAAACATAATAAAGTTATTGCTGCTGTAGTATTCGTAATAGACCATATAAAGGTGATCATGGCCATTCCTAAACCAATGCCACCAACTAAACCTGATATGCCAGCTTTTTGATAATTTTTGTAAAACCCAATACCTTCTTCAAGATAAAGATAAATATTTAACAAAATAAAAATTACTATCCCTCTTGTAAATAAATATTGCCAAGGAACAGTTTGGGGTTGATCTATAAGTCTAACCACGTAAGCTCCAAAAGACCAAAAAATTCCTGCTATTAAAACTAATGATATTGCAATTCGTGGATTTTTTAATTCAAACATTAGAGATTTTTAATGCTAAATTAATTTTTACTCAACAATTTTTAATTAATTAATTAACATTTCGCCTTCTGGCAAAACTGTAAAACAGTCAATAAACTGACCTTTTTTAAATTTACTTTTTCCACTAGGAAAGAAACCCCATGAATTTGCCTTAGTAAAAGAATTTATTCTAAATGACTCTTGACCTTTAAGCACCTCAAATTCAATTAATCCTTTGTTTGAAAATGAAATTTTTCCTTTGATAAACCTAGTAAAATTTTTTTTTTTAATAAAAACATTTTTTAGCTTAACTTTAAAAGGTTTTTCTTTTTTTATGTTCAAAGATGTAAATAGAAAAGGAAAGATAAAAAATCTAAAACATGCCGCCGAAGAAATAGGATTTCCTGGTAGACCAAAAAATGCAGTATTTTTATTTTTAAATTTTGAGAATAAAATAGGTTTACCTGGCCTTATTGCTACACCTTTGAAAGAATTAGCTAGTTTAAAATCTTTAATTATTCCTGGAACAAAATCAAATTTGCCTGCTGAGACAGCTCCTGACGTAATGATTATATTTGTATTAGATTTTAAATGTTTTTTTATTTCTTTTTTAAAAATTTTTTGATCATTGTCTCTTAAAATTTTTTGAGTCTTAAAAGTTATTGGTAAATTATTAATTAATGAACTTAAGTAATGACCATTAGAATTTCTAACTTTCCAGATTGGTATTTTTCTTGAATCAGATATTTCATTTCCAGTTGCATAGAATACTAAAACTGGTTTTTTTTTAACTAAAACTTTATCTATACCCAAAGTTTTAAATGCTAAAATATGAGAAGATCGAATAATTTCTCCGATACTTATAATTTTTTGACCTTTTTTGTAATCTGATCCCTCAAATCTAAAATAATTATGTTTGTTAACTTTATTTCTAATAAGAATATATTTTGCTTTATCTTTGTTTGGAAAATATTCGATTTGTTCAATTGGAATAACAGTATCAAATGGTTTTTTAATAATGGCACCTGTCATTACTTCAATAGAAGAAAATTTTTGTATATTTTTAATTGAAGGATTGTCTCCAGCTGCTAACGTTTTTAAAATTCTAAATTTTATTGGATTGTTATTTTTTATTTGATTAGTATCTTTTGAATTAACAGCAAAACCATCAAATGCTGTGTTATCACTTGAAGGATAATTTTCTGGTGAGTAAATATTTTCAGCAGAAATTCTTAAAGTAGCATTTTTTGATAAAATTTTTTCATTTTTTAACTTAATTTTTCCCTTTTTTAATATCTCTAAAGCTTTTTTATAAGTAATCATTCTAGATTTTATCTAAATTTTTTTTTGCATCTTCAAGATCGCTTAAAGTATTTATATTTAAAAATTTGTCGAATCCTTCAGTATTAACTTCAATTTTTTGCACTCCTATTTTGTCTGCCCACAACTCTACTTTTCTAAAATTATTACTTCTTATATCTTCTTCTAAAATGTCTATTAATTTTAATGACCATAATCCAAATATATTATGTCTTTTTTTTCGTGAATTTAAAAAAAATAGTAAATGGTCGTTCGAAATCGAGCAATTTTTAAGCTTTTCAATAATTGAATTATCAAAAAAAGGAGAGTCACATGGAAATGTTGCAATCCATTTATATTTTTTATTATATTGCTCTATCCATTTCATAGCTGATAAAATTCCTATTAATGGACCGAGCTGACCTTTTATAAAATCTTTTACTAAAAAAATTTTTTTATTATTTATTTTTATGCTTTCATTATTGCTAACAATTAATACTTCTAAAAAATTTTTTTCTACTTTTGAAATTGTATGTTCCAGCAAAGTTTTATCTCCTAAATGTGCATCAGCTTTGTTACTTCCAAACCTGCTTGACTTACCTCCGGCTAATATTACACCTAAAATATTGTTTTCAATCATAAAACCAAATATAAAGCATTAATCTTTTAATTAAAGAATTATAAATGGATTTAGATATTTTAAAAATTGCTTCATTTGTAGAAAATCAAAAAGTGCTAAATAATTGCACTCATCAATCAAAACATAAAAATCCTATATGTGGAGATGTAATGGAAATAACTTTATTAGTTAAAAAAAATAAAATAAAAGATTTTGGCTATCAATGTAAATCTTGTATATACTGTCAAGCTTCAGTGAGTTTATTATCAAGAAAATCAATTAATAAATCAATCAATAGTATTAAAGAATTATTATATTTTGTAGAAACCTTTTTTGAAAAAGATCAATCAGTTTTTCCTAAAGAATGGTCAGTTTTTAATAAGTTGTTTAATAAAAAAAATATTTCAAGAAAAGAATGTTTAATGTTGCCTTTCAAAGCTGTTTCAAAAGCATTAAAATTATAAAATGAACAAAGAAGATATAAAAAAGTCATGTTTGGCTGCTTTGTTTTCCATTATTACCATTGGCGCACTAACTATTCTTACATATAAAACAGAACTTGGAGTTTTTTTAATAGCATCTTTTGGATCCTCTATGGTATTGCTTTTTGGATATCCAGAAAGTCCTTTTGCCCAGCCAAAAAATATTTTTTTTGGCCATTTATTAACTTCACTAGTTGGTGTGTTTTTTTTGTATTTGGTGCCTTTGCCTGTCTATATAATTATTCCTATCTCAGTTGGTTTTGGTGTTGGTTTGATGATTTTGCTTAATGTTACTCATCCACCAGCAGGGGGTAATCCTATAATTGTAATAATGGGCAGTGTCTCGCTGGACTATATAATAAACCCAATAATTATTGGAACAGGAATCATATTAATATTTGGTGTAGTTTTAAATCGACTTATTTTAAAAAAGAAATATCCTCAATAAATGGACATAAAGTATAACATTATTAAGCTAAAAGGTTCAAAGAAAGAAGAAACACAAGATCATATATCTGTGGAAGAACCATTGGAAATGTCACTAAAATTTAAAAAAGGTAACAATTGGAATATAGAAAATATTTCTATTACAATGAGAACTCCCGGGAATGATGAAGATCTAATTTCAGGTTTTTTATATAATGAAAGAATAATTGAAAATATAAATGAAATAGAAAAAGTTGAAAGAAAAGGTGAAACAGTTGGAGATTATAATCTTCAAAATAAAATTGAAGCCACTATTAATAATACAAATAATTTAGATATCGGAAAGATAAAAAGAAATTTTATTACTAACTCTTCTTGCGGGGTGTGTGGAAAAACATCTTTAGATTCAATTGAAGTTATAAAAACAAAAAAAATTGATCTTTCTTACCCAAAAATTGATTACAATATTATTTTAAAATCACCTGAATTTCTTCGAAGCAATCAGTCAGAATTTTCTAAAACTGGCGGTATTCATGCGAGTGCACTTATTGATAGCAAAGGTGATGTTATTGCAATACGTGAGGATGTAGGAAGACACAATGCTTTAGATAAACTAATTGGACATGCATTAAAAAACAAAATTATTAAACCGGAAAATCAATTTATAGCGTGTTCTGGAAGGCTTAATTTTGAATTAGTCCAAAAGGCATTAATGTCCGATATTGGTTTAATGGCAGGAGTAGGTGCGCCAACAAGTCTCGCAATTGACCTGGCAAAACGCTTTGACATGACATTAGTTGGTTTTGTAAAGTCAGATAGTTTTAATATTTATTGCAACAAAAATAGAATTTTAATTAAAAATTAATATGTCAAAAAATATAAGTAAACTATCTGGTAGAATTGGATTAAAAAATAATCTTTTTCAAAAAATTTCTGAGAGATCTTTGGCCTCTACAAATGACAATGGTATGAAAGAAATTGCTGATCAATATCATGTTGGTGTTTCAACAATACATGGTGCTGAAAGTTTTTATGAATTTTTAAGACCAGAACATAGAAAAAAAAAAGCATTTGTCTGTAATGGAAGCGCATGTATGTGTGCTGGCACACAAGATTCCCTAAAAAAAAAACTAAAAAAAAAACTAGGTGAGGACAAAGTTGGCGAAATGTTTTGCTTAGGTCATTGTTATGAAAATAGTTCCTTTCATTATAATGGAGAAAATTATGCAGGAAATGATATTGATAAAATTGATCAAATTATAAAAGGAGAAAACATAACTCAACAAAAGTATGTTTCTAAAAGTTTTGCTTCAACAAGTTTTTTAATGGATGACAAGCTTTTGAATTTAGATCAATTCAAAAGTTTATTAGAAAAATTTATTAATTTTGATAAAAAAGAAATAGTTAAATTACTTTTAAACTCTAATCTTTCTGGTAGAGGTGGTGCTGGTTTTCCTGCTGGAATGAAATGGGATTTTTGCAGTAAAGAAAAATCGAAAAAAAAATATGTAATTTGTAATGCTGATGAAGGAGACTCTGGTGCCTTTTCAGATAGATATTTATTAGAAGATCAGCCTTTAAAAGTTTTATTTGGAATGATTATTTGTGGTTATGTTATTGGAAGCAATGAAGGTGTTTTATATATTAGAGGAGAATATCCAAAATCAATTGAGGCTATAAATGGATCAATAAATGCATTAAAATCTTCAAAACTTTTAGGTGAAAATATTTTAGGAACAAATTTCTCATTTGATTTAAACATTTGTGTTGGGCAAGGTGCATATATTTGCGGGGAAGAAACAGCTTTAATAGCATCTATCGAAGGAAGAAGAGCAGAAGTAGATGTAAGACCTCCTTTCCCAGTAACTGAAGGTTTGTATAAAAAACCAACGGTAGTCAATAATGTTGAAACCTTGGCAGCTGCTACAGGAATACTTATCCATGGATCTGATAAATTTTCGTCTATAGGTAATAAAAAATCTGCAGGAACAAAACTAGTATGTTTTGACAGTTTTTTTAATAATCCAGGGGTTTATGAAGTTGATATGTGCACGCCGATGAAAAAAATTATAAATGAAATTGGTGGAGGATTTAAAGAGCCTGTGAAAGCACTACAAATAGGTGGTCCACTAGGTGGTGTTGTTCCTATTGAAGAAGTTGAAAAACTAAATTTAGATTTCCAAGAATTTACTGCCGCTGGATTTATGTTGGGTCATGGAAGTATAGTAAGTATACCAAAAGATTTTAGTATGATTAAATATATTCATCATTTGTTTGAATTTTCAGCTGAAGAATCGTGTGGAAAATGTTTTCCTGGAAGACTTGGCTCATATAGAGGAAAAGAAATGTTTGATCAGGCAATAGAAGAATCTGAGAAAATTCCTTTGAAATTACTTAATGAATTGCTTGTTACAATGAAAGAAGGGTGTTTATGTGCGCTATGTGGTGCAATACCTGTTCCAATAATGAATATTTTAAAGTATTTTAGTGATGAAATTAAAAATGATATAGTTCAGGAAAATTAATGAGTTCTGAAAAAAGAAAAATTGCGTATATTGATGGAAAACCATATGAAATTGGCCCTAGTCATACTTCGATATTAAAATTTGTAAGAAGCTACATTGGGGAAAAACAGGTTCCAACTTTGTGTGACGATCCTAATCTTGCTCCTTATGGTGCATGTAGAGTTTGTTCGGTTGAAGTTGCATTAAAAAAAGATGGTCCAACAAAAGTGGTTGCTTCTTGTCATACTCCAGTAGCAGAGAATTATCATATTTTTACTAATAATGAAAATTTGCATGCGCTTAGAAAAAATATTGTTGAGTTGGTTTTAACTGACCATCCAATGAATTGTAGCACATGTGAAGTTGATAAAAATTGTGAGCTTCAAGATGTGGCTAACGATTTAGGAATATCTGAACATAGATATAACAAACCAAAACAAAATAAAGGAATACCTAAAGATACTTCTCATGCATATATGAGAATGAATCTTGATAACTGTATAAACTGTGGACGATGTGTAAGAGCATGTGATGAAATTCAAGGATCTTTTGTACTTACAATGAGCGGAAGAGGGTTTGAGTCAAAAATAACAACAGATAACGACATGCTTTTTGGTGACTCATCTTGTGTTTCATGTGGTGCATGCGCTCATACTTGTCCTACTGATGCTATCTCTGATGTATTTGCATCTAAATCAGCAGACTATGATGAAAAAGTTAGAACAACTTGTTCTTATTGCGGAGTTGGCTGTAATTTAGAAGCTTCGGTAAAGAATGGTAAAGTAGTTTCAATTGATACTCCTAAAGAAACTGAAGTTAATGCAGGACATACTTGTTTGAAAGGCAGATACGCATTTGGATTTTACGATCATCATCGTGGGATGAAGCTTATGATTATATAAAAAATAAATTAGATAAAATTGTAAAAGAAAATGGACCTGATTCAGTTGCAGGTATTTCTTCAGCAAGATGTACTAATGAAGAAAATTACATTTTCCAAAAAATGATTAGAGCGACAATTGGCACAAATAATATTGATTGTTGCGCAAGAATTTGTCATTCACCAACAGCTTGGGGTATGCAACAAACATTTGGAACAGGAGCTGCTACAAATTCGACGGAAGATATATATTATGCGGACCTTTTCTTAGTAATTGGAGCAAATCCTACTAATGCGCATCCAGTAACAGGAGCAAAAATTAAACAACAAGTAATGAAGGGTAAAAAACTGATCGTATTAGATCCTATAACAACTGAAGTGGCTAAATTAGCCGACTATCATATTAGATTAAGACCTGGAACAAATGTAGCGGTTCTAAATATGATGCTATATTTCATTATAGAATCTAAATTGTATAAAGAAGATTTTATTTTAAGTAGAACAGAAGGTTTCGAAAACTTCCTTAAAGAAATTAAAAAACTAGATATTGATCATTTAGCTAAAGTTGCAGGAGTTGATAAACAACAAGTAAAAGAAGCTGCAATTGCTTATGCAACTGCAAAAAATTCAATGGAGTTTCATGGTTTAGGAGTTACTGAACAGGAACAAGGTTCAAAAACAGTAATGCTAATTGCTGATCTTGCAATGATTACAGGAAATATTGGAAGAAAAGGAGTTGGAGTTAATCCATTAAGAGGTCAAAATAATGTTCAAGGTGCTGCAGACATGGGCTGTCAACCACATCAAGGTGCAGGATACTTCCCTGTTGCTGATAAAAAAAATCAAGATTTTTATACTGAAAAGTATGGAGTTGTTCATCCAACAAAGGCTGGATTAAAAATTCCACAAATTTTTGATGCTGCAATAAATAGAGAAGTAAAAGCAGTGTGGATTATTGGTGAAGATGTTGTTCAAACGGATCCTAATAGTGCTCACGTTGCTAAAGCAATGAATGCATTGGACTTATTAGTGGTTCAAGAAATATTTATGAGTGAAACTGCCAAACATGCAGATGTAGTTTTGCCTGGAACAACTTTCTTGGAAAAAGATGGTACCTTCACAAATACAGAACGAAGAGTTCAAAGAGTTAATAAAGCTGCAGAACCTCTTCCAGGAACAAAACCAGATGGATTAATTGTTACAGAAATGATGCAAAAACTTGGTTCTGATCAAAAATTATATGATGCTGATGAAGTATTAGCTGAAATTGCAGATATAGTTCCTTTCTTTAAAGGTATAACTCGAGAAAGACTTGGAAAATTAGGATTACAATGGCCAGTGAAAGAAGATGGAACAGATACAAAAATCCTACATGAAAAAGAATTTAAATTAGGAAAAGGAAGAATTAAATACTTTGATTGGAAAGAAAGTAGTGAAATAGAGAAAAATAAAAAAGATTATCCACTTATACTAACTACCAGTAGAGTTTTGGCACACTATAATGCAGCGACTATGACAAGAAGAACCAACAATATTGAAATTGTAGATGAAGACATTTTATTAGTTCATCCAAAAGATGCAAAATCTAGAGAGTTAAATACAGGTGATGTTGCTAGACTTTATTCTGGAAGAGGAGAGGTTTCTTTAAAGGTTGAAGTAACAGATAGAGTAAAAGAAGGTATAGTATTTACTACATTCCACTTCCCTGAACATATGGTTAATATGGTTACTGGACACGGCAAAGATGAAGAAACAATGTGTGCTGAATATAAAGTTTCTTCAGTAGAAGTACAAAAAATTTCAAATAAATTTAAAACAGAAGTTGTAGCTGAAAAAAATCAAGCTGAAGTTGTTTAAATTATATATAAATTAACTTTCATTATATAAGCATCAAATTATTTAATCTCAACATAATCTCTTCTCATGATATAATTAAAATCATGAAAGGAGGATTATGGCTAAATATTATGTAATGGGGAATTATACAGCTCAAGCGTTTAAAGGATTTATAAATAATCCAAATCAAGATAGAGCTGCAGCCGCAACAGCATTGTCAGAAGCGGTTGGTGGTAAAATGGAATCATTTTCTATCACTAGAGGAACTTACGATTTTATTGGAGTAGTAAGCGGCGACTTGGGTTTTGAAGCAACAGCAGCAGTAAAATTGGCAGTAGAAGCTTCTGGTGCAATTACTAATTTTACTATCCTAGAAGAAATGGATATGAACAAGGCAGCAGAATTGGCAGCAAAAGCTATGGCAAGTTATAAACCAGCGGGCTAATATTAATAAATTTGAGTTAATTCTATCATGATTAATTTAATTAATTATGATAGCTTTAACTTAGAGGAAGGAGGCTCCTGGACATATTTCATATGAAATATTTTTTAAGTCCTCAGACCAGCATCAGGATAAGTAAGAATAAAATCAAAGCAATTAGTGGGGCGACGAAGTACTGCATATTCTTATTTTCTACATTTTAAAATTTTATTCATTTGTTTGAGGAATTTACCACATAAAAAGATACGATATCTATTTCTTCTTTTGTTAAAATACCTTCTTCTCCATAAGCCGGCATAACTCCAAGTCCATAAGTAACCATATCCACAACCAATTCTTCAGTAAGATCTACTGTATCTAAATTTGGTCCAACATTACCTTCGGCACCTGCTGCCTTCATTGCGTGACATCCCGCACAACCTGCAGTCTCATTAAAAATTTCAAGCCCTTTGAGCATTTTAGCTTCATCGGCTAATAAATTTTGAATATTAATTATTAATACGAACGAAATAATTAATAAAAATTTTATAATTTTCATTAATTAATTTTAAAACTTTTTGTAATATTAGACTACAGTAATTTGTACGCTATGATCCTTCCAGCCGTTATGTGCATACCCTCTTCTATTTTCCATTCTTAACTCTGGTTGTTCATCAGTTCCGTTAGATGCTAAACTTGCCAAAGTATAAGTACCAGAAGCCAGAGTCGTTTCTAAAACAAATTGTCTCCAAGCATATTTACCCAGATCAGGTCCAACAAATCTTGCAATCTTCCAACTATTTCCACCATCTGCTGATACTTTTACAGTTCTGACTTTTTTTGTGCCTCCCATTGCAACTCCAACTATCTGAACTTTTCCAGCTTTAACAGTTCCTGTTTCGTCTGTAGGTCTTGTAATCCATGATTTAACAGGCATCTCCCAACATGAAGGATATTGAGATCCTTTTTTTCCAATTGGTGAAATTCGATAACTTGATTTCATATATTTCACACCTGATTGTTTTTCAGTAAAATCTACTTTTCCTAAATGTTTCACATTGTTTATTCCAAAGTAACCTGGAACAATCATTCTTGCGGGACCCCCATGCGCATTTGGAAGTGGTACTCCATTCATCTCCCAAGCTATGATTGCATCCTTGAAAACTTTTTTTGGAACAGATCTTTCTATCATAGCTTTATTTGGATCTAATCCAGTTGGTACGTGATCAATACCTGATGCTGTCATGTAAACAGAATTTTTCGAAATACCCCCACAAGCATCAACTACTACCTTAACAGGGACACCTGTCCAAAAAACACATGCTGCTGCTCCAGTTTCCCATTGTGAACCTCTAACTTTATGCTCAAAGAAACCTCTTCCATTTCCTGAACATTGTAGAATTGTAGCTATAGTCGTGTGACCCAATTTTTGAAGCTGTGATAAAGTAAAGATTTTAGGGTTTTTTACACCGTATATTGAAACTTTCCAATCTTTTCTATTTCCAATTTGAGCATCGGTCATTGTTGGCATATTATTTCTAATATACACATTTCTATTTGGGGTAATCAGACTTTCGCCAATAGCACTTCTATGTGTTTCAATCCCTTTATCAGAATGTACAATTAGAGCATCTCTGTTTTTCCAACTTATAAAATCTGGCAATCCTTTTTCACCTGTGGTATGATTTGCGTTTGCTATAGTTACAGGAACCACTGATGCAGTTGCAGCTAAACCAGCAAGAGTTGCTGTTCCAGCTAAAAAGTTTCTTCTATTAATATTAAGTTTTTTCTCTGATTTTCTCATTTTGTCCTCCCAAACAATGTCGTGCAAGACATAGAGTATCAAAAAAATTAATTTATAAAATATAAAAGTAAAAATATTTTCAATTAATAGTTTTACAATTATAAGTTGTACCTCGAAATATGAAGTCTTAAATTTATTAGAGAATTTTAAATTTATAAACTAATTTTTCTAGTATAAGTTTCTATTATGGAACATTTAGAAGATGGTTTTGGAAGAAAATTTCCTTATATTAGAATGTCAATTACTGACGTTTGTAATTTTAAATGTGGTTATTGTTTACCAAATGGTTACCAGGTTGATAAA
>LUMJ01000357.1_pt2 | contig 17634 bp, 9 predicted proteins | sample 729631 | NCBI WGS metagenome assembly LUMJ01 (sample SAMN03860266, study PRJNA289734) | marine metagenome | biome: seawater column; feature: ocean; material: water; isolation source: Red Sea water column Station 22 - depth 500m | place: Saudi Arabia: Red Sea | collected 2011-10-15 | depth 500 m
CTCGCCGGACCGTGCTCGGGAACGATCCGGTCCCGATGTCAGGGCCGCAGGACCTGCGATCCGGAGGCCTGTGGCTTGAGTAGCGGGGGCTGGAACACCGGGGTCGGCCGAACCGCCACGCCGCGGTCGAGCAGGGCGGCCAGCACGCCAGCCAGGGCCCTTGCGTCGTCGAGCGCCTGGTGGGCACCCACGAGGGGGACCCCCAGCGCCTCGGCCAACTGGCCGAGACGGCCCGGCAGTCCCTCCCGACGCGCCATCTCCAGGGTGTCGACCGCCTCGACCTCGAGGGGACCGAGACCGGCGTGCTCCCACTCCGACTTCAGGAAACGGATGTCGAAGGTGGCGTTGTGCGCCACCGGCACGAAGCCCGAGAGCTGGTCCGCGAGGTCCCCGGCCACCTCCAGGAATGAGGGCGCAGACGCCAGCCACTCGGGTCGGATGCCATGAACGTGCGTGGCGCCGAGTTGGCGGAGGTCAGGGTCCAGCAGCGTGGTCCACTCCCCCACCACCTCGCCGCTGGGCCCGGTTCGGACGACCGCCACCTCGATCACCCGGGCCCGGTCGGGGTCGAGGCCCGTCGTCTCGACGTCGAAGCAGGCGAACACCGGCGGACTCACGTCCCGGTCGTGGGCGTGTTGCGTGCCCCGCCGAAGCGGCCGAGGTCCAGGTCCGTCCGCTCGACACTCGTGGCGGCGAGCATGATCCCGTCCAACGGGATGCCGATGGCGTCCGCCGAGCGGACCAGGCCGTTGAAGATCGCCACGGTGGACGCCGCCTCCACCAGTCCCTCGGGTCCGAGCACGTCGAGCATCTCATCGTGCAGGGCCAGGCTCCCTGAGGAGTCCCGATTGGCCGCGTCGGCGTAGGCGAGGAGCAGGGCTCCGGCGGGGACGCCGGCGGCATCGCCCTCCCCCACCACCCCGGCCAGGTCGGCCGACCCGCCGGATGCGCTGCTGCTCTCACGGAGCAACATCACGTGGGCGGACGTTCAGTAGAAGCACTCGTTGATCGCCGACGTGCGAGCGGCGAGCAACTCGACCTGCGGGCGGCAGAGGGCCCGCTCCTCCCAGACCAGGCGGGCGAACTGCGCCTCGTCCGCATACATCGCCTGCACGAGGCGCATCCGCACCGCGTTGTCCGCCGGGACGTAGGAAAGGGCCCGGGCCACGTTGGGGCCCATCCACCCCTCGACCACCCAGGGGACGAAGGCCTCGCCGTCGGCGACGCCGGGTGGGACGATCCGGGACGCGTCGATACGTCCGGCGTCGACGGCCACCCGACGGGCCACCTCGGTCACGACGGGCGAGAGGACCGGATCGGGCTTGGCGGGGAGGGAGCGGAGGTCCGGCACAGGCGTGCCGATGGGGAGCGGTTCGGCGGCGCGGATGGCCTCGACGATGGCGAGTCGCTCCGACCCGGTCCACCAGGTGCCGGGCGCACCGAGCCCCGCCCAGGCGTGCTCGACGGCCGACGTCGTGCGTTCCGGGAGCACGAAGGGCGCCATGCGATCTCGGACAGCGACCATGCCGGGACCGTAGTCCCCGGCCCGGTCGTGGCCGTACCCGTGTCCACACGTACGCTCCGCCGGTGCCAGCGCAGGACCCCTCAGGAGTACCCACCCAGGACGGCCGGAGCGGCCTCCAGCGCCGGACGCTCGGCGTCCTCATGGTCGCCATCCTCCCCGCAGGTGCCGCCATGAGCGCCGGCTATGGCAGCGCCGCCATCCTGGGCGAGGAACTCACCGGCAACGAGGCCCTCGGCGGCCTCGCCGCCGCCGCCATGACCACCGGAGCGGCCCTCTCGGCCGTACCCCTCGCTCGGCTCATGGCCGCACGGGGCCGCCGACCCGGCCTCACCTGCGGCTATGCAGTCGCCGCCGTGGGTGCGGTCCTTGCCACCGCGGCCGCCCTGTCGACGTGGTATCCGCTCCTGGTGGCCGGCATCCTCGGCATCGGGACCGGGAACGCCGCGAATCTGGCTGCCCGCTTCGCCGCCGCCGACCTGGCCGAGGAGGACGACCGGGCCCAGGCCATCGGCTCCCTCATCTGGGCCTCGACGTTCGGCACGGTGCTGGGACCGACGATCGGCCTGGGGCCCGCACCGGCCGTGGCCGAGTGGATGGGACTTCCTCCCCTCGCCGGGCCCTACGTGCTGTGCGTCGTGCTGTTCGGGGCGGCCGGGCTGCTCGTCTGGCGGCGGCTGCTCCCCGACCCCCTGGCCGTCGTCGGCGGAGTCGGTCTCCCGGCAGCCGAGCGGCCCCGCTTCTGGGATTCGGCCCACCTCCTTCGCCGGTCCGCCGCCGGCCGCCTGGGCGTCCTCGGCATGGTGTCCGGCCATGTCGTGATGGTCGCCATCATGACGATGACCCCACTGCACCTCCGTCACGGCGGCCACCACCTCGAGGTCGTCGGCTTCGTGATCTCGCTCCACATCATCGGCATGTATGCCTTCTCCCCCGTGGTGGGACGCCTCGCCGATCGACTGGGCGAGCGGCCGGTCCTCGTCGCTGGCAGCGTTCTCCTGCTGGGAGGCGCACTGTGGACGGCATCCACCGGCGAGGGTGGGGTGCTCGGTGTCTACCTCGGCCTGTTCCTCATCGGCCTGGGATGGAGTTGCGGGATCGTCGCCGGATCCTCGCTCCTGGTCGGGGCATTTCCCCCGGCGCGACGCGTCCAGGTGCAGGGGCTTGCCGATCTTGCGATGACGGCCGCCGGAGCGGCTGCAGGGCTGGCCTCGGGCTTCGTGGTGGCCTGGACGGACTATGGGGTGCTCGCCCGGTGGAGCGGCGTCCTCGGACTCTCGGCCACTGCAGTGGTGATCATCGAGGCCGTTGGAGGGCGTCGTAGCGGCGTGCTTCGGCCCTAGCGGGCGTCGTCGTGCCCGGTCGCCAGTTGGCGGCCCTCGTCGACCGCCACGCAGGCGGCGACTCAGAAGGCGAAGTAGATGAAGGGTGCGACCCCGTCCGGTCCCAGCAGGTCGATGCCGAGGATCGCCACGACGACCACGGCTGCCTGCACCAGCACCGGCGCACGGCCCAGCGCGGACCAGGCGGGTGCAAGCCGGCCACGTGGGGCGAACTGCAGGAAGAGTCCGAGGAGCAGCAGCGCCACCACGCCACCGTCGACGGCAGGTGCCGAGGTCCACGAGCCGCCCAGGGCGCCGAAGACCTCCAGGGCCCGGTCGAGGTCCACGGCACGGAAGAAGACCCACCCGGCACACACCAGGTGGAAGGTGGCCAGCGTCCGGAGGAAGCGACCGACCGGGCCGTATGTCTTGGCGTTCTCGCCCCGCCGGTCACGCACCCAGCGTCCCAGCACCAGTCCCCCGCCGTGTAGGAGGCCCCAGAGCACGAACGTCCAGCCCGCCCCGTGCCACAGGCCGCCGAGGAACATCGTCACGAGGAGGTTCCGGTAGGTCCGCCCCCTCCCCCGCCGGCTGCCCCCCATCCCGATGTACAGGTAGTCCCGCAGCCAACTGGAGAGGCTGATGTGCCAGCGACGCCAGAAGTCCTGCAGGGTGACCGCCCGGTACGGCTGGTCGAAGTTGTCCGGGAAGCGGAAACCCAGCAGCAGGGCGATCCCGATGGCGATGTCGCTGTAGCCACTGAAGTCGCCGTAGATCTGGAGGGCGTAGCCGTAGACGGCGAGCAGCGTCTCCAGCCCCGTCGCCCCACCGGGATCGGCGAACACGCCGTCCACCAACTGGGCGCCCAGCACGTCGGCCAGCACCACCTTCTTGAACAGGCCGCCGAGGATCAACTGCATCGACCGCCCGGTATCGAGGGGCGCACGGTCGTTCGTCGCCAGCTGTGAGAGGAAGTCCCGGGCCCGCACGATCGGGCCGGCCACCAGCTGTGGGAAGAAGGCCACGAACAGGGCGAAGTCGCCGAGGTCCCGGGTCGGCTGGAGCACGCCCCGGTGGATGTCCAGCGAGTAGGACATCGTCTGGAAGGTGTAGAAGCTGATGCCCACCGGGAGGATGATCCCGAGGGGTCGGGCCGACACCGTGATGCCCAGGTCGGCGAGCAGGTTCACGAACTCGACCACGAAGAAGTCGGCGTACTTGAAGAAGCCGAGCATCCCGAGGTTCGTGGCCAGGCTCAGCGTGAGGAAGGCTCGTCGACGACCACGGTCCGTGGAGGCGGCGATGGCCAGCCCGGTCCCGTAGTCGACCAGCGTCGAGATCCAGATGAGGCTCAGGAACCGCCAGTCCCACCAGCCGTAGAACACGTAACTGGCCAGCAGCATCGTGAGCTTCCAGGCGCGTGGCCGATGCAAGAGCACCGTGTGGACCGCCAGGACGAGGGTCAGGAAGACGGCGAAGGTGATCGTCGGGAAGAGCATGGCCGGACCGAGTCTGCCATCCCGCGCTCCGGGGTACGGCGACGGCGCCGCAGGGACCGCTCCCCGTGCCGGCCGCAGCCCGCCGGTACGATCCGGCGACGATGTCGGCTCTACCACCACCGGACGAACTGCCCGACGGCGACCTCGACGCACTCATCGGCGCCGGACCTCCCATGCGGCCGGACACCGGGCGGCGACCCGACGCGACGGCTACCGGGTGGTGCGCCGGGCGGGGCGGTACCTCGTCTTCCCCCGCGCCATCGCCGCTGAACTCCTCGGACTGCACGGTCGCCGTGACGCACTGGCCGAGATCTGGAACGGGGTGCCGTTCTTCTCGCCGCTGTGGGCAGCCTTCCCCCGGATGGCCTTCCTCCACCACCACCACGAGCTCCTGTGGCCCATGGTCCTCTCGCCGGGGCTGGCCCGGGTCGGCAGCCTCCTCGAGCGGCGCATCGCTCCGCCCTGCTACCGGAACACCCCGGTCGTCACCCTCTCCGAGAGTTCGCGGGCCTCCCTGGTCCGGGACCTCCGGCTGCCGGCACGTCGGGTGCATGTGGTCGAGCCCGGAATCCATCCGCGCTTCTCCCCCGGCGGCGACCGCTCTTCCACGCCCCTGGTGGTGGCTGCCGGGCGCCTCATGCCCTCGAAGCGCGTCGACGCCCTCATCCATGCGGTGGCCGGCGTCCGAGAGACCGGCCTCCCCGCCCGGCTGGAGGTCCTCGGCGACGGCGAGGAGCGCGACGTCCTGCGGGAGCTGGTCACTCGACTCGGCGCCGAGGAATGGGTGGCCCTGCGGGGACACGTCGACGAGGCGGACGTGGTGGACGCCTACCGGCGGGCCTGGGTCGTGGCCAGCGCCTCCTCGAGCGAGGGCTGGGGCATGACCCTGACCGAGGCCGCCGCCTGCGCCACACCGGCGGTGGCGACCCGCATCGCCGGACATGAGGACGCCGTCGACGACGGGATCACCGGCCTACTGGCGGACGATGACCGGGAACTTTCGGCCCATCTGGCCGACCTGCTCGGCGACGCTGACCGTCGATCGGCATTCAGCGCGGCGGCACGTGACCGTTCCACCCGGTTCGACTGGGACCGCACGGCGACGGAGGCCTTTCGGGTGCTCGCCTCGACTGTTCCGGCCGACCGGTGACTGCGGTCCTGCGGCGCCTGAACGGCCGGACCCCTGCCGCCGGCCAGGGGGATCGAGGTCAGGTCCTCACCCTGGCGGCGCTGTCCTGGATTCCCCTCCTCCTCACCCACCGCGGCATGGTCGCCGCCGACACCAAGCCGTACCTGACCCTCGACCCGTGGGGACTCCTCCTCGACGCCACGTCGATGTGGCAGCCGGACTTCGCCATGGGGACGGTCAGCCACCAGAACATCGGGTTCCTGTGGCCCATCGGGCCCTTCTTCGCGGTTGGCGACCTCCTCGCACTCCCCGACTGGTTCGTGCAACGCCTCTGGCTGGGTTCGATCCTGTTCGCCGCCGGACTGGGCCTGCGCTGGTTCCTGCGCACCCTCGGCTGGCGGGGGGCACCCGTCCTCGTGGCCTCGCTGGCCTACATGCTCAGCCCGTACCTCCTCGACTACGTGGCCCGCATCTCGGTCATCCTCCTGCCCTGGGCCGGCCTGCCGTGGATGCTGGGGCTCACCGTCCGCTCACTGCGCACGGGCGGCTGGCGGCATCCCGCCCTCTTCGCCCTGACCACCCTGACCATCGGCGGCGTCAACGCCACCTCCCTGCTGCTGGTCGGCCTGGGGCCCGTCCTGTGGATCGCCTGGAGCGTCCTCGAGGGTTCGGTCCCGTGGCGGCGCGCCCTCGCGGTCGCAACCCGCATCGGCCTCCTCGTCGCCGGGACCTCCCTCTGGTGGATCGCCGGGCTGCGGACGCAGGCGGCCCACGGCCTGCCGACGCTCCGACTGACGGAGACCTACGAGGTCATCGCCGAGGCCGCCACCGCCCCGGAGCTGTTCCGGGGGCTCGGCTACTGGTTCTTCTACGGGCAGGACAAGCTCGGTCCCTGGATCGAACCGGCCCACGCCTACACGCGCTGGGCCCTGCCCCTCTCGTACGCCCTTCCCCTCCTGGGCCTTCTCGCTGCAGCGGTGACCCGGTTCCGACACCGTGGCCACCTGCTCCTGCTCTTCGGCATCGGAATGCTCACGGCCATCGCCGCACACCCGTTCGACGCCCCCTCCCCCCTCGGCCGGGTGTTCAAGGCCTGGACGGAGACGGACGCTGGCCTCGCCATGCGCAGCACGCCACGGGCACTCCCGCTGGTGGTGCTCGCCACCGCCGTGTTCCTTGGCGCCGCGGCCGCCGCCCTGGCTTCCCGGCTACCGGAACGCCGTCGGAGCATCGCCGTCGTCCTCTGCCTGGCGATCATCGCCAACCTCTCGCCGCTCTGGACGGGCCAACTGCTGGGCGACAACCTCGAGCGGCCCGAGGAGGTGCCGGACCACTGGCTCCAGGTGGCGGGTTCCCTCGAGTCGCCGGCGCCCCACCAGACCCGCGTCCTCGAGATTCCCGGCAGCGACTTCGCGGCTCACCGCTGGGGCAACGCGGTCGACCCGATCCTCCCCGGACTGACCAACCGGGGACACGTGGCCCGGGAGTTGGTGCCCCTCGGCACCCCGGCCTCGGCTGCGCTGGTCGTCGCCCTCGACACCGAGGTCCAGGAGGGCCGCCTCGACACCGGTGCCCTCGCCCCCCTCGCCCGGCTGATGGGTGTCGGCGAGGTGGTGTTCCGCGGCGACCTCCAGTACGAGCGCTACCGGACCCCACGGCCACCCGACCTCTGGGCCGAACTGCTGGAGGCCCCCGGCTTCGACGAGCCGCGGCAATTCGGGACGGGCCCCCCGAACCTGCCCTTCCGGGAGCGGCCACTCGTCGACGAGCACACCCTCGACCGCCCACTGGAGGCGGCCGTTCCCCCCTACACCGCCGTCTTCGCCGTCCAGGACGCCCAGTCCATTCTGCGGACCGCCGATCCCACCCGGCCGATCATCCTTTCGGGCGACGCCGAGGGCCTGGTGGCAGCCGCCGGGGAGGGCTTCCTCGAACCGGGTCGACCGGTCTTCTTCAGCGCGTCCCTCGCGGAATCGCCCGAGGTCGTGAACCAGGCCGGTGCCCTGCTCCTCATCACCGACACCAACCGCAAGCGCGGTCAGCGCTGGGGGACCATCAGGGAGACGCAGGGCTACACCGAGCGTGCCGACGAGGTGCCCCTGGCCGACGACCCGACCGACCAGCGCCTCGCCGTGCTCCCTGACGTCCCCGGGAGCCGCACCGTGGCCGTGCAGCATGGCGTGCGGGCCTCGGCCACCGCCTACGGCAATCCCGTCACCTTCGTCCCCGATTCCCGCCCCTTCCACGCCGTCGACGGGGACGAGAACACGGCCTGGAAGGTCGCTGCCTTCTCCGACGCCCGCGGGGAGCGCCTCCTCCTCGAGTACGACGAGGCGATCTCGGTGTCGGGACTCGACCTGCAGCAATTCTGGGCCGCCGGCCAGAATCGCCGGATCACCGAGGTCCGCATCCGCACGGACCATGCCACCGTCGACGCCTCCCTCGACGAGCGTTCACTACCGCCGGGCCGGCAGCGGATCGACCTTCCCTCCGGCACCACCGACCACCTCGAGGTCGAGATCCTGGCCACCAGCGATGCCGGACGCCGGTGGTTCTTCGGCGCCAGCTCGGTCGGGTTCACCGAGGTCGACCAGTCACCGGTGGCGGCCGACGAGACGATCGCCCTGCCGAGCGACCTCGGTGCCCTCGTCGACGGAGACCGCGGCCAGGAACTGGCCGTGCTCCTGACCCGACTCCGGTCCGACCCGCTCGACCCGGTGCGCAACGACGGCGAGACCCACCTCGACCGCACCTTCACGCTGCCCTTCGGGCGCAACTTCGGCCTCGAGGGCGAGGTCAGGCTCTCGGCGGTCGCCCCGGAGCAACTGGTTGACGACCTTCTGGGACGTGACCCGGGGATCGTCGCACACGGGTCGACCCGTCTCTCCGGGTCCCTGCGGTCGGGCGGAGACGCCGCACTGGACGGAGACCCCGCGACCGCCTGGATACCGGCCTTTGCGCCACAGGAGGGTCAGGTCCTCACCGTCCGCTTCGACGAGCCCATGGCCGTCGGCGACCTCCAGGTGTTGGCACGCCGCGCCGACCACCACTCCACGCCGACGCGGATCGCCCTCTACGCCGACAACCAGCATGTCGCCACCAGCGGCGGCGTTGCACTCGATGAGGACGCCGTCGCCTTCGACCTGCCCGTCGATCGCCAGGCCACGTTGCTCGAATTCGTGGTCGAGGCGGTCGACCCCGTCGTCACCCTCGACTGGTACGGCAGCCATCCCGTTGTCCTGCCGGTGGCGATCAGCGAGGTGCTCGGCCTCCCCGCCGTCCGGGCGGCGGCCATGGTGGATGGCGCCTGCCGGGAGGACCTGCTCGAGGTGGATGGTGCCGCCGTGTCGGTGAGGGTCGAAGGTGCGACGGCGGATGCCCTGGCCAGGAAGCCACTCGGGCTCTCCCTCTGCGACGGCCCACTGGACCTGGGTCCCGGCGAGCACCGCCTCCGGACCGCTGACGGACGGCATACCGGCATCGACGTCGACCAGCTGCTCCTCCGAGACCTGGTGTCGTATTCCGGGGCGGCGCCGACTCCACCGACCGTCGCCTACACCGACTGGGACAGGACCGCCCGGGACCTGGTGGTGGCCTCCGAGGGTGAGCCCTTCTGGCTGGTCCTCGGGGAGAGCCACACGGACGGCTGGCGACTCTCCAGCACGGACCTCGAGGTGGAGGCGGCGCCGGTGCTCGTCGATGGCTACGCCAACGGCTGGCTCGTCGATCCCGACGGCGCCGTGGGTGACGTCCGCCTGCGACTGGCGTGGACCCCCCAGCGCCTGGTCACCGCCGGCCTCCTGCTCTCCCTGCTGGCCGCACTGGTGTGCCTCGTCCTCGCACGCCGCGGCCGCCGGGACGAGGCAGGACCCGCAGAGGCCATCGTCTCACTCGTCGATCCCCGGGGCTCCCTGGCGGCGATCGGCACCCGCGGTTCGATCACCACCGGGCTCCTCGTCACCGTCGTCGCCTGGCTGAACCTCCCCGCCTGGCCAGTGGCCGCCCCCCTGCTGGGGCTGCTCACCGGCCTCGTGCTGGCCGGCCGACTCTGGCGGCGACTCCTGCCCCTGCTGGCCACCGCCTCCATGGCACTCGCCGCCCTGTTGATCGTGGTCGACCAGGTTCGGTACCGGTACCCGAGGGACTTCATCTGGCCGGCCTTCTTCGACCGCTACCACGTCCTCGGGGTGCTGGCGGTCCTGTTCGTTCTGGCCGAGGCGATCCGCGCGCTCCTCGCCCGTCGACACGTGCGCAGCAAGAGCGGCTGACGGCTCAGAACCGGTCGGACGTCCCGGTCCAGAACCAGGTCACCAGCACCGCCCCGACGGCGACCGCCGGCACGGCGCCGACGAGCACCCGGGCGGCACGCGTCGAGAGGGCCTCGAGGCGCGGCAACGCCCAGCGAGGCGACCAGGAGAGGGCCATCAGCGGCAGGAGCGGCGCCGAGTAGCGGGCCATCTGGAGCCCGATCGTGTCGTAGGTGGCGTGGTCGGTGAAGTACACGAAACTCGAGGCGTAGAGCACGACGACCAGGCCGGCGGCTCCCAGGCCGAGCAGCCAACGATCCACACCCACCAGGCCACGCAGGTCCGGGGCGTCGAGGCGCAGGACGGCCACGAGCAGGCCGGCCAGCAGGACCCAGGCCAGGATGCCCGGCAGGTCCGAGGGGAAGAATCCGAAGGTCCGGAACCATCTCTGGACGTAGTCGTCCAACTCGGTGAACCAGGTCTCGACCGTGGCCCACAGGAAGCCCGGCAGGTCGCCCAGGAGCCGTTCCCGCTGCAGGGCGGTGTCGAGGTGGAGGCGGTCGTCGATCATGGTCGAGGAGACCGCCTGGTAGTCCGTGGAGGAGTTCAGGAGTGTGACGAGGAGCCCGAGGCCGAGGGTCCCCAGGCCGATGCGCCCGACGAGGCGTCCGGACGTCGTGCCCAGCCGGAAGCCCGTGGCCGGCAGGAGTGCGAGGACCAGGAAGTACGGCGGCTTGGCCAGCGCCGAGAGGAGGCACACGGGCAGAAGCATCCGGAGCGGGATCTCGACTCCGGCACGGAGCCGCGACCAGACCGCGAGGACCAAGAGGAGCGCTCCGAACGTCACCGCGTCGGGCGAGATGGTGCCCCCAAGGGCGACGTGCATCGGAAGCAGGGCCCCCGCAGCGAGGGTCCAGCGGAATGCTGTTGCTGAGCGGACCGCCAACCAGGCCAGCGCCAGATAGGCGGCCAGGTTGGCGAGGCGACCCGCCCACATCGCCACCCCCGCCAGGGCCTCCATCTGGACCGGCACGACCATGCCGACGGCGGCCGGCAGGTAGGCCGTTGGTGGTGCCGCCTCGGTGGCGCGAAGGTCCACGTTCACGGTGCGCCCGTCGGGACGGCTGGCCAGCAGGTCACCCGTCGAGGAGGCCGTCCAGGGAGCGTTCCCACCCAGCCAGTTGGCGATGACGATTCCGCTGTCCTCGACGTAGGTGGCGGCAACCGGTGTCGACGAGACGCCACCGTGCTCCCCGGGTGGATCCTGCAGGTCGGCACGGCTCGGGAAGAGGGAGCCGTCGGCCATGTCGGTGCCCCGGAGGAAGTGGGTGTGCTCGTCCCACCCGGTCCACGCCGGGGTGAACAGGACGATGAGCAGGCCCAACGGCACGCCGACGGCCAGGAGCAGGCGCTGGGGGCTCACCGGGCCAGCGTACCGAGGGGCCTCCCGGCACCCGGGGAGGGCGGTGCCCCCAACTACGGTCCCCCGTCGTGTCCGTACCGCCCGTCGTCCTCGTCCACGGATTCGGTACCTCCCACGCCGCCACCTGGGTCGGCAACGGCTGGACGGCGCTCCTCGAGGACGCCGGCCGCACCGTGGTGGGCATCGACCTGCCCGGGCACGGATCGGCATCGAAGCCCCACGACCCCGAGGCCTACCGGGACCTCGAGGCGCAGGTCCTGGCGCAACTGCCCGACGAGCCCGTCGACGCCGTCGGCTTCTCCTACGGCGCCCGGACGCTCCTCGTGCTGGCGGCCCACCATCCCGACCGCTTCCACCGGCTGGTCGTCGCCGGGGTCGGCGCACGGCTCTTCGAGTCCGACCCGGCCCGGTCTGAGGCACTGGTCGAGGCGGTCCGGACCGGTGAGGCACCACACCCCCTGCTGGCCTACTTCGCCCGCCTTCCGGAGGCGGACAACGCCGACCGGGAGGCGCTGGCAGCCTTCCTGCAGCGCCCCGACGGGCGCCCGCTCGACGCCGCCGACCTGGCCGGCGTGTCCGTGCCGGTGCTGGTGGTCCTCGGGGACCGCGACGAGGCCGGACCGGCCGATCCCTTGCTGGAGGCGCTTCCCGATGCCCGGCTGGTGACCCTGCGGGGCGTCGACCACTTCGCCACGCCGAAGGACTTCGGCTTCATCGACGCCGCCCTCGAGTTCCTGGGGGCGTCGCCCGTCTGAGGCCAGGGGTTCGCCTAGCGCAGGGGTTCGCCTAGCGCAGGGGTGCCGCCGTCGGCACGACCGGTGACGGCAGCCGGGTCCTGCCGCTGAGGGCCCGGTCGACGGCGGCGGCGCAGGAGCGCCCCTCGGCGATGGCCCAGACGATAAGGGACTGCCCCCTGCCCATGTCGCCGCACACGTACACCCCGTCGACGTTGGTGGCGTACCCGCCGTCACGGCCCACGTTGCCGCGACCGTCCAGCTCCAAGCCGAGATCCTCGACCAGGGGGCCCTGCTCGGGGCCGGTGAAGCCCATGGCGAGGAACACCAGGTCGGCCCGGAAGTCCTCCTCGCTGCCCTCGACGGGCTCGAACGACATCCGGCCGTCCTCGAACACCTGCTCGACCCGATGGGTGCGCAGGCCGGTGAGGCGACCGTCCACGCCGAGGAACTCGGCCGTGTTGATGGCGTAGACCCGCTCCCCGCCCTCCTCGTGGGCGGAGGAGACCCGGTACACCAACGGCCAGGTGGGCCAGGGGTTGGCGTCGGGGCGCTCGTCCGGGGGCCGGGGCATGATCTCGAACTGGTGGATCGACGCCGCACCCTGCCGGTGGGCGGTGCCCAGGCAGTCGGCGCCCGTGTCGCCGCCGCCGATGATGACGACGTGTCGTCCCTCGGCGTCGATCGGCGAACGGTCGACGTCGCCCTCCTGGAGCCGGTTGCCCCACGGCAGGTACTCCATGGCCTGGTGGACGCCCTCCAGGTCACGGCCGGGGATGGGCAGGTCCCGCCACTGGGTGGCGCCACACGCCAGCACGACGGCGTCGTAGTCGCTGCGGAGTTCCCCGACGGGGAGGTCGACGCCGACGTCGACGTTGGTCCGGAACTCGGTGCCCTCGGCCTCCATCTGGGCGAGGCGCCGGTCGAGGTGCCGCTTCTCCATCTTGAACTCGGGGATGCCGTAGCGCAGCAGGCCGCCGATGCGGTCGGCACGCTCGAACACGACCACGTCGTGGCCGGCACGCGTCAACTGCTGGGCGGCCGCCAGGCCGGCCGGTCCCGAGCCGATGACCGCCACCTGGCGCCCGGTGCGCTCCTGGGGCGGCAGCGGGCGAATCCACCCCTCCTCCCAGGCCCGGTCCACGATGCTGACCTCGACCTGCTTGATCGTGACCGGCGGCTCGTTGATGCCGAGCACGCAGGCGGCCTCGCAGGGGGCCGGGCAGAGCCGTCCCGTGAACTCCGGGAAGTTGTTGGTGGCGTGGAGGCGCTCGATGGCCCCCTGCCAGTGCTCCCGGTAGACGAGGTCGTTCCAGTCGGGGATGAGGTTGCCGAGGGGGCAGCCGTCGTTGCAGAAGGGGATGCCGCAGTCCATGCAGCGGCTGGCCTGCCGGCGCAGGTCCTCGTCCGGGAACGGCTCGTAGACCTCCCGCCAGTCGAGGAGTCGGACGGGAACGGGCCGACGGTCGGGAAGGTGCCGGTCGTGCTTGAGGAAGCCGCGTGGATCGCCCATGTCGCCGCCTCAGGCCCTCGTCGAGGCCATGATGGCCGCGACCTCGTCACCGCCGCTGGCCCGGGCGGCGGCGGCGGCCTCGAGGACCCGCCGGTAGTCCGTCGGCATGACCCGGCGGAAGTCCGCCACGGTGGCGACCCACGAGGCCAACAGGCGCTCGGCCACCTCCGAGCCCGTCTCGGCGTGGTGGCGGACCAGCACCTCGCGGAGCCAGTCGACGTCGTCGCCGTCGAGGTCCTCGACCTCGACCATCTCCGCGTTGACCCGGTCGGCGAAGGTCCCGTCGACGTCCAGGACGTAGGCGATCCCGCCGGACATACCGGCGGCGAAGTTGCGACCGGTGGGACCGATGACGACGGCGCGGCCACCGGTCATGTACTCGCAGCCGTGGTCGCCGATGCCCTCCACGACGGCGAGCGCACCCGAATTGCGCACGCAGAACCGCTCCCCCACCACGCCCCGGATGAAGGCCTCGCCGCCGGTGGCGCCGTACAGGGCCACGTTGCCGGCGATGATCTGCTCCTCGGCCCGGAACGGGGCGTCGGCGGGCGGCCGGATGGTGAGGCGGCCACCGGAGAGGCCCTTGCCGACGTAGTCGTTGGCGTCGCCGACCAGCCGCAAGGTGACCCCCCGGGGCACGAAGGCGCCGAAGCTGTTGCCGGCGGAGCCGTCCAGGTCGATGGTGATGGTGTCCTCGGGCAGGCCCTCGCCGCCGAATCGTCGTGTGAGCTCGTAGCCCAGCATCGTGCCCGTCGAGCGGTCCACGTTGCCGATCTCGGTCGCGATCGTGACCGGCAGGCGGTCCTCGAGTGCCGGCGCCGCCTCGGCGATCAGGCGCCGGTCGAGGATCGCCTCGAGCCCGTGGTCCTGGCCGACCGCCTGGTGGCGCACGGCCCCCTCGGGCAGGTCGGGGACGTGCAGGATCGGCGTGAGGTCGAGGCCGTCGGCCTTCCAGTGCTCCACCGCGCCGGAGACGTCGAGGCATTCGACCTGGCCGATGGCCTCCTGCAGGGTCCGGAACCCCAGTTCGGCGAGCAGCTCCCGCACCTCCTCGGCGATGTACTCGAAGAAGTTGACGACGAACTCCGGCTGGCCGGTGAACTTCTTGCGCAGTTCGGGGTTCTGGGTGGCGACCCCGACCGGGCAGGTGTCGAGGTGGCAGACCCGCATCATCACGCAGCCCGACACGACCAGTGGTGCGGTGGCGAAGCCGAACTCGTCGCCGCCGAGGAGGGCGGCGATCATGACGTCGCGGCCCGTCTTGAGCTGGCCGTCGACCTGCACGACGATGCGGTCCCGCAGGCCGTTCAGGAGCAGTGTCTGCTGGGTCTCGGCCAGCCCCAGTTCCCAGGGGGCGCCGGCGTGCTTGATGGAGGTCAGCGGCGAGGCGCCGGTCCCGCCGTCGTGGCCCGAGATCAGGACCACGTCGGCGTGGCCCTTGGCGACACCGGCCGCCACGGTCCCGACGCCGACCTCGGCCACCAGCTTCACGTGGACCCGTGCCTCGGGGTTCGAGTTCTTGAGGTCGTAGATGAGCTGCGCCAGGTCCTCGATCGAGTAGATGTCGTGGTGGGGTGGCGGCGAGATGAGCCCCACGCCCGGGGTGGAGTGCCGGGTCTTGGCGATCCAGGGGTACACCTTGTGGCCGGGCAGCTGGCCGCCCTCGCCGGGCTTGGCGCCCTGGGCCATCTTGATCTGCAGGTCGTCGGCGTTGACCAGGTACTCGCTGGTCACGCCGAACCGGCCCGAGGCCACCTGCTTGATGGCCGAGCGGCGCAGGTCGCCGTTGCCGTCGGGGATCCAGCGCTCCGGGTCCTCACCGCCCTCGCCGGTGTTGGACTTGCCGCCCAGGCGGTTCATGGCGATGGCGAGCGTCTCATGCGCCTCGGCGGAGATGGAGCCGTAGGACATGGCGCCCGTGGAGAACCGCTTCACGATCTCCGAGACCGGCTCGACCTCGTCGATCGGAACCGGCGGACGGATGCCCTCCCGGAACCGGAAGAGTCCCCGCAGCGTCGCCAGGTTGCCGGCCTGCTCGTCGACGAGCGACGTGTACTGCTTGAACACGTCGTAGCGACCCTCGCGGGTGGCGTGCTGGAGCCGGAACACCGTCTCCGGGTTGAAGAGGTGGTACTCGCCCTCCCGGCGCCACTGGTAGTCGCCGCCGACCTCGAGGGTCCGGTGGGCCCGTTCCTCCGGGTTCTCGGGGAAGGCCGCCTGGTGCCGGGCCGCCACCTCGGCGGCCAGCACGTCGAGCCCCACGCCGCCGAGGCGGCTCACGGTGCCGGTGAAGCAGGCGTCGACCACCTCGGCGCCGAGGCCGATCGACTCGAAGATCTGGGCGCCCGTGTAGGAGGCCACCGTGGAGATGCCCATCTTGGACATCACCTTCAGGATGCCCTTGTCGCAGGCGGCGATGTAGCGGCGACGGGCCTCGGCGGGGGTCAGGTTCGGGGAGAGCCCGTGCAGGCCGTCGGCCAGCATCCCGTCGATCGCCTCGAAGGCCACGTACGGGCAGACCGCCGAGGCGCCGTAGCCGAGCAGCAGGGCGATGTGGTGCACCTCGCGTGCGTCACCGCTCTCGACGAGCAGGCCCACGCGCGTCCGCGTCTTCTCGCGGACCAGGTGGTGGTGGACGGCGCCCACCGCCAGCAGCGACGGGATCGGCGCCTCCTCGGCGGTGACGCCCCGGTCGCTCAGGACCAGCAGGGCCACGCCGTCGGCGATCGCCGCAGAGGCCTCGCCGCGCAGGTGTTCGAGGGCGTCCGCCAGGCCCTTCCCGCCGTCGGCGACCCGGTAGCGGGCCTCCAGGACGGCGGAGCGGAGTCCCTCGGGCCCATCGTCCCCGTCCAGGTGGACGAGGCGGCCCAGTTGCTCCTCCGTGAGGACCGGATGCGGCAGGTGGACCTGTCGGCAACTGTCGGCCGTCGGGTCGAGCAGGTTGCCCTCCGGACCGATCGTGCCGCAGACGGCCGTGATCAGTTCCTCGCGGATGGCGTCGAGGGGCGGGTTCGTGACCTGGGCGAAGAGCTGCGAGAAGTAGTCGTACAGCTGTCGGGGCCGGTTCGAGAGGGCGGCCACGGGGGTGTCGGTGCCCATGGACCCGATCGCCTCCTTGGCGTCCCTGACCATGGGGGCGACCAACAACTTGAGTTCCTCGTGCGTGTAGCCGAAGACCTGCTGGCGCTGCAGCGGCGTGCCCTCCTCGCGGATGTGGCGCTCCCGGACGGGGAGGTCGTCGAGGTAGAGCAGGTTGTGGTCCAGCCACTCGGCGTAGGGTCGGGCGGCGGCCAGTTCGGCCTTGATCTCGTGGTCGCGCACGATCCGGCCCTTGGTGGTGTCGATGAGGAACATGCGACCCGGCTGGAGGCGACCCTTCTCGACCACGCTCGAGGTGGGCACGTCGACCACGCCCACCTCGCTGGCCATCACGACCAGGTCGTCGTCGGTGACCCAGTAGCGGCTGGGCCGGAGGCCGTTGCGGTCGAGGACGGCGCCGATGACGGTGCCGTCGGTGAAGGCGATGGAGGCCGGCCCGTCCCAGGGCTCCATCAGCGAGGCGTGGTACTCGTAGAAGGCCCGACGCTCGGGCTCCATCGACTCGTGGTTCTCCCACGGTTCGGGGATCATCATCAGGACGGCCTCGGGCAGCGAGTAGCCGCCGAGGCTCAGCAGTTCGAGCGCCTCGTCGAAGGCGGCGGTGTCGCTGGCGCCCGGCGTGCAGATCGGGAAGATGCGGTCGAGGTCGCCAGGCAGCAGGTCCGTGGCGAGCAGCGCCTCGCGGGCCCGCATCCAGTTGCGGTTTCCCTGGACGGTGTTGATCTCGCCGTTGTGGGCGATCAGGCGGTACGGGTGCGCCAGCGGCCAGGCCGGGAACGTGTTGGTGGAGAACCGGGAGTGGACGAGGGCGAGGGCGCTCTCGACCCGCTGGTCGGTCAGGTCGGGGAAGAACTCGGCCAGCTGGGGCGTCGTGAGCATGCCCTTGTAGACGATGGTGCGGGCGGAGAGCGACGGGAAGTAGACGCCGTCATGGGCTTCGCTGGCGCCGCCCATGCCGCCAGCGGCGCTCGCCGAGGGTGCCGGTACGTGGATCTCGTGCTCGGTGCGCTTCCGGAGGACGTAGGCCAGCCGGTCCAGTTCGATGCCGGTTGGCCGGCCACCCGGCCCGTCGGAGCCGGCGAGGAAGAGCTGCCGGAAGATGGGTTCGGTGCGCCGTGCGGCGTCGCCGATCATCGAGTCGTCGAC